>Ga0214923_10001091_pt1 | contig 39354 bp, 25 predicted proteins | sample LL1510_MetaG_FD_177993 | JGI IMG/M metagenome (GOLD analysis project Ga0214923, IMG submission 177993) | Freshwater microbial communities from Lake Lanier, Atlanta, Georgia, United States - LL-1510 | ecosystem: Environmental > Aquatic > Freshwater > Lake | place: USA: Georgia | collected...
CTATAGTATAGTTCTGCGCATCTCTTATTCCATTTGTTACAAGGCCTTGGTAATAGAGATTATCCCAATTGACTATACCATCTGCGCTTACTTTTTGAAGAATATCCCAATGCGGTCCGAGATAAAAACTTTCATATAAGAACACAATCATACTATATTCTTTGACTCCAATATTCGGCGGAATAATAATTATATCTTTATCTGTTAAAGGCACAATTGCGTTTTCATACACTGTGACTCGCGATATGAGTTGATAAGCGAGTTTTTCAATAGCAGTTAAATGCCGGCTAACTAACTCATAGATATCATATATTTCGTGAATAGGTGGAATACCTTGTGGCTCCCTAGCAACTATTTCGGCTAAAATATCAGTCAAGATATTATCTATAATGTCGTCCATACTACTAATCGCGCAATTATTCATGGTGTTAAATATTATTAACTATATTCATTTTTATATATAAAAAAGAAGCATAAACCGCTTCCTAGAATAGTGTTACAGAAGAATAACGCATATTTCTTTGAAGTACTCTGTTTTTCTGCTGTAGCTGATCAGGTGTCAATTGGCGTATATCAGTAATACTATGATGCGGTGATTGCCAATTCAACTCGCCTATATTACTTTCTATATGTCTAAAATACTTGTTAAACTCTTCTTTTCCCAACATTTCATAGAAGGCAAACTTTATAGGATTTGGTAGTTGTACTATATACTTCAAAATATGCTTATATTCTTTATATTCTTTATATTCTTTATACTCATAACAAATATTACTATAGAGTTTCATCAAAATACGTAGTGTTGTTGCTATATCATATTCAAAACTATAATCTGTGTAACCTTCGTCATCTATTTCTATATTTTGACATAATTCGGATAATGTCTTAAATACAGATCGTATACATAAATTATTATTTCTGATGAAGTAGCATATATAGTCCAATAAATCTTCATACATATAAAAATGTAGTTTATGTACAATTGCTGCCCTCACTATCGCCCTGTAACAATGAATTATACTATCCGTACTATGATATAGAGGATATTTTGTACTATTATATTTAAGATGAGCATTAAACCAATATCTCGCTAAATATAGAATATCATAAGCTTTATCATTTGTACTATTATTAACAGTATATCGAGAGCCACATTCAATTTCCCATTTTATATAGTTATATATCACTGTATTTGTTAAGAGAGAAATATCACTAATACGTCCTCCAACATATGCACGTTTTATCAGCACTAAATCCTCAGCAGAAATAACTTTATCAGATTCTATACGTCTTATAATCATACTGAGTCGATTACGGCACATATATATAAATACCATATGATAATAAGCTATTAACTCATCTCTATTGCTAGGAATCCCGGGGAAATACATGCGTTCTCCGCGACTTGATACCATAAGCGTATTAGGCTTTAATGTCTCATACCAGTTGATATATTGCACTCCTTCTGAAGAACTTGTACTTTGATATCGGAGCGAATATTCGTTTTCGCATCTCAAATAGAATGCAAATCGCTGTATAGTAGTCATTTTTGACATAACTGCTGTAAATATATCATGAGTAGAAAGTATAGATTGTAATATCTCGGAAAGTCTATCCATCAAGTATAATACTTGCTTTGTTGATATATAACATGTATATTCATTTTTTATTTATCAAAAAAGAGTAGGAATACAAGTTATTGATTAATCCCCTCCCTCCCACTTAATAACTGATTAACTTACTGACTGATTAATCAGTTAGATATCGCGTAGTTTTTCACGTAGATCGGCATCACTGCGGTCATATTCGTTAAATCGCTTATTTCGATGGCCCGCCTTCTTGCCGCCAGTACTTATAAATGCTTTGTTTTGACCATATACCTCTATATCGCCCGATTCGGTATTCGCGCGCATTCCAGGATCAACAACAGCAATATGAGCCCGGCGTTTAGTCGCTAATACACTAGAATCATGTTGTCGCGCATCGGCCACATTATTGATAGCCGCGTATTGATCTTTGCGTTCATATAGCCGTTTAAATGACGCAATTTGAGTATTATCTCCGCGGCCTATCATTGATTCTTCGATCTCTGCGTTTATGAATTCCGCCGATTTATCAACATTAAGACCCGCGACGGCTTTCTTCACCATAGTCACGTCTGAATCTTGTTGACCTCCTAGTGATCGCTGCATATTCTGCAAGATCATCATTTCAGCTGGGCGCACTGTATCAGTCTTTCTGTGTTTAACGAGCGCTTCACTGATATTAGCCACCAACGCGGCCTTACGATCATCCGGCGACATCATGTGTGATACATTTGATTTACCAGTATCCGCGCCAAATCTCGCGGCGGACTTTGCCACATCAGTCTCGCGCGTCTTATCTAGTGTATTGCCATCCATTCTCATATGTGACAACTCGGCCATATTATCATACGCGACTCCTAGCTTCTTTGCCAGCTCATTATCACGCCCGTCTTTAGCAATCATATCTGACTTAACTAACATCATATTAACTATATTTGTCAACATATTATTTCCGTCACCATGTCGCGCTCCTATACCGATAAACTGTTTATTCTCGCGCGAGCCGTCATCATTATAATGGCAGTTTTGCGGCGTTTCAGTAACCGCGTCTAATACATGAATTTGACAATCGCTGCGCTCGCGCTTAGCTTTAACCATCATAAATTTAGTAATAGTAACCGGCTTTCTGTGATCAGGAACTCCCATATAGAAATCTTGTTTCTTACCATTATCCGTGAGCGTCTTTCCCACCATAGTTGCCGCGTCTCGTACAACTTCTGCGCGCGATTCATTCACTGCAAGATTCTGTTGAGCTCCGGGCTTAGTCGCGGGCGCACATGCTTTACCAGTAAAATCATTATTGATAGTGTCAATAAAAGCCAATCGCGATTTCATTTCTTTAAAGTTAAGATCGCGCTTTTTCTTTGCCATAGTTCCTGGTTGTATCGGCGCATCAAAGCTAGAATGTTCTTCTTTATTTGACGGCATTCGCGCGTTCTTGAACTTAAATCGCGCTTTATCTGCCTCTACCATAGGCCGGAAATCATGCGTGTGCTCTCTCATGCCCTCGGGACGATCTATATCATCCAACATCATTTCACTATGATTAGGTCTATTAATATTACCGCGTCCTAGATTATATCGCGAGTTCATCATTCCCGCGTTATACTGCGCGTGTTTCCGCGGCATATCTTTCTCATAACGCGGTGCTTCAGTCTCCCAACTTGATAAAGCGCGGCGATTATGATCTTCCATCTCTTCCTGTACATTAATATTATCCCGAGTCTGTTCAAACATAGCAGACTCGCGAATCTCATTAGGAACCGCAGAATATCCTTGATAAGCGCGTACTGGTTTATGACGCAAATACGCTGAAGAATATTTATTTAATAGTTGTTGTGTACTATCACTATATTTACCCGCAATACTATTTTGTCTGCTCATTTTATTAACTATCTATATTTTATATTTATAGTTAATAATTATATATTATCAGTGATTATATATTATCAGTGATTATATATTATCAGTGATTACATACAGTATATCATATACTATATACTATATCATGTATCAAAAAAATAATACTCAATTAGTTAACTTACTTAAACAGAGTACTATATACTATATCGTAAGTATCATATAGTTTCTCTAATTCTGGATGAATACAGTTTACTTCTGATTGATCAAACCCAATAACATCGCGTAGTATTTCTGCTCTACATAGGTCGCGATTTATGTTCACACAATGTAAACATTTATCACTATTCTCTAATATATACTTTGCCAGTTCTAATATGTTATTTGACACGAATTCGCAGTTATACTTTAACAGACATGTATTTAGTATATTGATAGTCGCGGGAGATAGTCGCAAGCTAGTAATATCAGCAGACATCGCGGAGTTACCTATTTCTTCATTTTGACCACCGGCACTAGTCGCGAGAATACAAGGATAACACATAAGACTCTGCGGTACACTGCAGCGCGAACAACCATATACACGCGGCTCTAATAGTAAGTAAGGATCCGCGCGGTTATTTTTAAATATAACAGTAATACTAATTATGCATCCAATATCAGTGATATATATAAATGTAACATATTCTGGCGCGAGTACTGGAGCATTTATAGCAGCAATATTAGAGCTAATATCAGTATTAAACATTGCCGAACAAAGATTATCTATACTCGCCGCGTTATCATTGTATTTGTTGATAATAACACCTTTAGCAACAAATCGTAAACTATTGAACTGTTCTATTGTTAATCCACAGTTGAAGAATATAGTAGCATCTAATTCATTGTAAGTTAATATCTCAGATTTTGGCCTGATTACTATATCTACGGGTCTATCAACATAATTATTGATCATATTAATGCAATCAGGTTCGAATCCATATTTATTATATATACAGTCAATACATCCAAACACGACTATTTTATCTGATCTCGCGCCGCAAAAGTCGCACTTAGATTTTCCACTATCAGTAGTAATATCGGCTAAATGATAGATATATGCATCAATAATGAATATTTGATAATCTGTAACATTGTCCGCGATATAGCTTGATTGAGCAGTTATCGCGACATCTATAACATCTGTTTCATTGTCTACCATATTTAGTTGATTCATTGGCTTGGGTGCGTAAATTCTAACTGTATTCATATACAATAAACATATCATTTATTTCATTTTTATACTTATAACTATCTGCCGCGACTCATCAGTAATAATCAACTGTTCTATACTTGTGAAACAAAAAAGTCCCCAATATAACACCCTTTTGTGTTATACTGGAGACAATTTTTAATGGTCACGGTGGGGATTGAACCCACGATATCTACCTCATAAGAGTAGTGCCTTAACCGCTTGGCTACATGACCAAACATATACATTTTATTGTTTAATATAAATATATCCCGCGGGTATACTAATTATTATTTTGTCTCATAGAGTACTTCCCGCGCCGGCATTTATCAAAAAAAGATATACGTGTTTTTGTGTCGCTCAGTTAATATATATAAGTCGCACAAAAGGTATAAGTACTAAGGATTTACATTTTTGACGAATGTAATGGGAGGTTTATTAAGTTGAAGTTTAAAAAACTCTGAAAGGGGTACAGAAAAATATTACTAAATTCTCAGGTGATTTAGTACTTCTTCTTAAATATATGCCAAAATATTTCCAAAGAGTTATCAAAGAGAACACTCGTAGAAACCTTTCAAAGTTCTCTAAACTTACATACTATAAATTATTTATTCAAATTATCCAATATCTCAACCCACCTCCTTTACTATACTCTAACGGTATTTAGTAAATCCCATACATAACGTGTTGCCGCGGCTTTAGAAGAACCAACAGCGCGAATAACTGCATCAGAGTCGGCGCAGATAAACGCGCGATATATGCTCACTTCGTTCGCGCCGGTTGTCGTGTTGGATTGAGGCGATTCGCTAGAAACCGCTTTAGTAATCGCGCAAAAATCGGCGGATTCTTCGCATTGACTTAGGTAAGCAACAGTAATCCCCGGGATAACTAATAACATCTTTTCTATATGTTTGTCAAATAAACGCATTGCTTCATTCTTTGCTCGGGTAGTAATCGCGCGTTCTCCAAACTCACCGCGGACAAGCTCGGCGAATGACATACCTTGAAACGCGCCGATATTGTTTTCAGTGATTCCGGGGAGCACTATAAACATTCGCGCTAATATCTCTGGATCACTTAATCGCCGCGCATCTGCAATCTGATCAAATATATGTTTTGATGTTAATCCACTACTCCCGCCACACTTATCGGCGCTTATTGAGTGTCCGCGATAACTATCGCATAAACTTAGTAGTTTAAAGAACGAACCATCGATCCCGAGACTATAATCAACAAATATTTTATCACGAGTCTGTAAATGTTGTATTGAGTTTAGAACATTAATACCAGGTAATCGGCCTATATTTGTTGACGAGTCGCCACTGCTAGATTGCTTAAGATACTTTGTCATATTACATTTAACCGCGAGTTCTCTTAAAGGAATATCCCCGCGTTTTTCTTCTATCAAAACAAATAAATCGCACCCACTCATAGCGCGCGATTTTAACATACCATCCATATTATTCATTCTTTTGTCAACTATAGATGCGGCATAATCTGCAAGTGTTTTGCGCTCGATGATTGCTAATACAGTAGATACATCTAGCTCATTTTCTGATATAGAGCATATCACATAATCTCCAACAGGAATAGTTGCTATCTCTATATTTACTATTATCTTGCCAAATACTATCTTAGTCTTGCCGTCTATATATTTGATCATCTTATGTTCGCGACTATCTATCACTAGTTTCATATTGATAAGACTCATATTGCTCGCTAGTAAATAACTCCCGTAGATAAACTTTATCAAAGTAAAATAGCTTTATCTATTTATTGATACGCCGGGATTTAATTATGTAGTAGTTTACTCTGTAGTTAATACTACATTTCTTTTGACTAAGTATATATTTTGATAGTTAAGTGGTATTTTACTTGATAACTCGACTTCATATAGTGCTTTGTATCGACTACAAAGCTCCCAGATTCTAACAGTAAATGCCGGCGATTCTGTCTCCATATGAACAACTATATAATCAGTGAATACATCGACCATATATCGATCATATACCGCCGATTGATTTAGTGAGAATTCGGCCGTTAAAGTCGCGCGGAGATGTTCTATAAATCCGGCTATCTTTAGCTTTGTTATACTATGTTCCGGCAACATTGGTGGCAATATAGAGGCCGCATAATGACTACTAGCCGCGCTATGTAAGTAAGTACAAAGGTCGTCAATAAATAGCTTTTTTAACTGAGCCGACTCGCGGAGTAGTTCTTGATGTAGTTGATTATACACGGTAGATCTCGCGATGAAGTTAGTCATGATGATATATTTACAATAACTATTTTTGATAAATAGAAAAATATAAACAAATATAGACTTAATACTCATCCTATCAAATATTGATATTTGCTTTACCAAAATATGCCTCCAAAAACTAGATCAGATTATATTATAGATGGGCATCCTAGAACAGTGTATCGCGGATACATTTATTTGTATGCTTGTTATATGAATATTATATTTCAGGTAGTTTATCTAGTGAGTCTTGTAGCGCATGGAATAATGCCTGATGGACTATTCGTCGCGACTTCAACGTGTTATTGTGTAGTAGTAGCTATACATTGTAGTATTTGTGTAGAATATCATATGTTAGATATACACTCAGAAAGCTATGATATAAGTCTGATAAACTATGAGCTATGTATACAGAAATATGACTATATATTTGCTTATGCGTTAAATGTCACATCCTGTATACTCTTTGATGCAATGTTTGTAATAAAAGAAGAAAATATCCATAATTTACATGCTGTGTTATTTATATCATCAGTCTTTAAGGTTACACTATTTATTGCATTTGCTAATGGACTTAAAATACCAGCAAGTAATCAGTGGAATGAGTTTATTATGGTCGGCGTTATTCTTAGTGCTACAGACGCAGCAATAGCTACATTTTTAACAGTCTACTATTATTACGGCTATATTAAACATAGAGGAATACTTGTTGCATTTATTACTATTGTTATAATTGCTATAACAAGCACAAGTACTTATGTTGCGGGGCGACTTCTCGGATTTAATAAATCGCCGAGATTTAATACCCACGACATTATGCACGCAGGAATAATCGCGGCTATAGTAGTTAGCTATATTTCAATTGGATTATTTGTATTTGACAAGATATAGATAATCGCACTGAATTGTATCAAAAAAAAAGGTAGAGAGAACAAAGATATTACTATTACTATAACTATAACTATAACTATTTTTTTGGCATAGATATATCTATCTTAGTATTATAATAATCTGAAGGTATGTCTATTACAACGTCTTCACAACCTGCGTACTTATTTATTATAGCATTGTAATGACCTACATCTATTTTTATACTCTTATTTTTTGAATATATCCCAAATTGTAGATTGGAGTTTACGCGTCTTTTGTAGTAACCAATGCAGCTATTTGCTGCTGTGAAGTAAGTATCCGCGGGCAATACTTCTTCTGTATATATAATAGTAACATATATATTATTCAGAGTAGAAAACTTTTTAAACTGCGTATAAACGTTTTCACCGCCGATTACAAATATCTTCTGACCCTCGGGAAGATATGTAGTTGGGTGAGTAGAATACGCCGCGTTTAATTCGCGAATAGACCCAGCGAATACAATAGCGCGCGACTTTATTGCTAACAACATATGCTCGGCTTGTGTTTCGCTAGCGCCGAATCGCGTTAAATCATCCGCGCTGATATCAAGCCCGCGAATTGATTTATACTTTGTTGTCAGAATATAGTTAATACGCGCGGGTAAGTATCCTTTAGGGAGTGATAGCGCTGTTTTAATACCCATGATAACTGCCGCGCCACTGGTTAACTCGCGGAATACTTTTATATCTATTTTGGCGACATCAGATAGCTCGGCGATTCCTTGCCATGGTAATCTACCCTCATAACCTATACCATGTTCTTTTGTTTCTGCATATATCATGTCAAATGGATATACAAACTCGTCACTGTCACAATTAACATTTCCGCCGCTATTATTACTGTTATCAGCAGCATCAACATTGATATCAGAATACATAACTCTTCAGCTATTGTAATAATGTCTCAACATATTTCAATTCATTTTTTATAGCCGCATTTCCATCTAAATGTGTCTCAGTAACAATAGGAACTCCGCGAATAAGTGTATGGCGCAGAAAATGCTTAAATCCCGCGCCAGTAATATTGCCCCGAGCAAGTGGTGAATGATGGTCTTTACATGAGCCAAGTACTTCTTCTGTATTATTCAGATGAATGAGGCATAACTTAGTCGCGCCAATTTCGGCATCAAATTCTGCCATAAATGCATCTATCCGCGCTGTATCATTCATATCGATCCCGGCAACATACATGTGGCAAGTATCAAGGCAAACACCTACTCGCGTACTTATATGTACTTTGTTGATTATTTTTTTAATATGACCAATATTGATCCCGATAGATGCACTGCCTTTCTTTGTAATAGGCGCGTCTCCACAGAACTCAACTAATATCTCAATCTGCGGCAATCGCGCGTGTACATAGTTAATCGCAGCCACTACATTTGTGATACCATCTGCGACTATCCCATTTTCTATAAATCCTGGATGGATTACGATTGGTATTTTGAGTTGATTTGCGAGTTCGCATTCATGATAAAACGCGGCTATATTATTATCTCTGTTATTACTCGCCGCGATATTGTAAGTATAACTAGCATGCGCAAATATGCGACAGATAGGCGCGATTTCGTCCCTAAAGAACGCTACGATTTTATCATCAAACAGCGCAACAAATTTATTAGAGCGCGGCGACTTCAAGAAGACAGCACAAGCAGTAGCGCCAGTTTCTTTGATAGTCGCGAGCAATTTCTTAGGAGATCTGCGCGAGAATGAAAAATGGGAACCTAACATTATTAGTATTATAGAATATCTTAGTTATATCAAATAATATATAGCGACGAGAAGTATCAGATTGAATAACAAAAAAAGATAGAAGAGAGATAGAGAGATAGAGAGAAAGAGAGGAATAGAGGAATAGAGGAATAGGGGGAGAGAGAAGGAGAGAGGAACTCTTTTAGATGAATAGCTCGGCTGCATAATTATCTTTGTTAAATGTTACTTTTGTATTTCCGTGATAAGCTAATGCGTAACGGTTACTAATAAGCCATTGCGCAAGATTACCTGTTATATTATCTAACGCGAGTCCGTTTAATACATTAACACGGCCTAGGTATCTTCCTGCATATTTATCGTTATCTATAATTGTTACTTCGCATACTTGTCCACTAATAAAATCCGTGACTAATTTACTGACTGCTTTACCAGCTTGCTTCTCTAATGCGTTAGTACTTAATTTCTCAGGCGTATCTACTCCTAAGAGCCGCACAGTTAATTTACATACGCGGGTCATATCACATATTAATTCTCCTTGTCTAAATCCGGCCATTTCATAAGTATCTCCATCAATAACGCGCACAACTCGCGCTATACCATTACGAAATTGCGGCAGTGGATAATATTCAGGATAATTACATATATCGCGTCCATTTCTAGTTCTTCCTAAGTTATTAGGTATTTCTGATAGAAACTTCACACATTCATCGCTGTTCATTTTGTCAAATAATTGTAATAACTCTATATCTTTGATTCAATTAAAAAAATCATATTTTTAATTGAATTACTCGTCTTTAACCTCTGCTCCTTCAGATTCAGTATTAGGATTCATCATCTTTTCTTCTATCTCTAAAATATCTGGTTCTTCAGTAAACAGATCATCAGGTAGAGCTTTTTGTACTATAGGCTGGTTTTTACACAATAGCTTATCATCATTTATTATTTCTTTGAGTATTTTGACACATAGCGCGCTATTAACTTTATTAAGCTGCATCATATCGTGAAACAACAAATAGCGCATCTGTTTGATCAGTAAATTAGGCTCTATTCGCGTATGTGCTTTTTTGTATATATTGTTATATACCGAGAATTGTGCAGATGCTATATTATTGGAATTGCGAAATTGGAAGTATCCAATAATCCAACTATTTAACAATCTTATATTATAGTTCTGGCGATTCTTCATTGTTTTAGGAATAAAATTTGGTTGAGTAACTACACTAAATTCACTACCTTCTAACTGACCCATATATTTGAGCTGATTAACATTAACCCCGATTAACAGGCTGAAAGTATTAACCATTTCGTTATAGCGATCTTCTTCGTATATAAATTCTTCTAAGATATCGGCGTTAGTATCAAGTGCGCCTTCTAAGCTTTTTTTGTTGTCAATCTCAAATGTTTTTATATCGGCGCTTTCCCAGACATTGTCCGCTGCGGCTTTGTCTTCTTTCTCGCGCGCATATGTATCTGCATATTTAGCGTAATAGGCATCTAACTCTTCTTCTGACATAGTAGTGCGTTTACCGCATTTTGTACATATATCGCCGGATATCTCATGCAATGCTTTAGTAACAGGACACTTATTTGTATAATAGATCTCAATATTATTACGCTCATTATTTTTGATATATTTAGCATATATAGCTGAATTAATGTCACTATTATCCAAATAAGTCTCTGATTGCAGAGTATCAGTAATAGATGAATATTTATCTACAGGCAATATTCCGCCTAATTCTCGCATATTTGCCATTCTCTTCTTAATTGCAACTCTATTGTCTTTAATTTGTTTCAGTTCATTTTTTTCAACATAACCCGGCGGTAACTCGCTAGCTATATACACCAAATAATCCCACTTATGTCGGCGTATAGTTTCTTCATGAAATAACGTATTAAGTGTAACCCGCGGTCTCTTAGTATAGCCATATGGAACAGGCAATGATATTGTGGGCCTTAATGATATTATATTACTTCGCAAGCATAGTCGCGCGTTGATAGTGTCAATTGCATCTAAGATTGCCGGCGGAGTAAAATCGGGCGAATTAGGTTCTACTACTGTTAATGATGTATACCAGACATTAGAGGTTAAGAATTTAATGTTCTTGTTATATATCAACTTAAATATAACCTCGCGCAAATCATCAGGACGAAGCGGAGATCTAGCGCCAAAAGTATGTATCGGTATTCTTTGCTCCATTAGTTTACCAAAGTCGCCTACTATAACAGGTTTAAGTGTACTATATATAGTTTTTTTTGTTACTGTCTTTGCGGCCGCTGTTTTAATACTTGCGCTTGCATCATTGCTTATAACATTATCTAATACATTACCTACACGTTTCTTTGTTGATATTTTATTTGACTTAGCGCTGATTTTAGAGCGCTTTTTATTATAATCATTCTGAATATTTAAACTAGCAAAGTATTCCATCGGTAATAGCTTTAGTGCATTTGAAACAGTAACGGGGTATTTATTAACAAGAAGACTCGCAATGAAACAGTAATCAAAATCATTGATATATATATGTTGTTTAGTTATAACAAACTCTTGTTCATTAACTACTACTTTAGAGAATATCTCACGATATTGATTAATCTCTTTTATAGTAGAAGTCTTCTCTTGGATAGGCACATTCTCTAGATATTTGTTGAAGTCAAATAAGAGTTTATTAGGATGTTTCTTTGTTACATTCAATAAGTAACTCGCGAATAGTGTTTTACCGAATATACTACGATAATTATTAACATTATTGTAGTTCTTATAATTGAGCAATTTATCAGCAATATATGGATAGCAAGTATTAACCATGTCTTCTATAATTCTCTGCTTGTTAAACACATCCTTTATTAAAACAAACTTATACATGAAATCCTGAGCATCACGCCAAATATCGCGCTCACGTATTCCATGTATAAGCGCGGGTTTAATAGTTACTTCAAAGTTTTCTTTTATAAATAGCTGTTCAGAACAAATAACACATTCTGTATATTTGGTATCAATAGAATAGCTATAGAGCGGTTCTAGTAATTCTCTTAGTTCTTCATAAGTAGCGATTAACCCTATTTGATATTCTAACAAATACAAACTATGTGGACATATGAGATAAAGCCCGCAGACATTGCAATATATTGGATTATGCTTTGCTATTACTTTATTTGTTGAGACTTTATTGTGAGATATTGTTTTATCTTTCACAATAGTTATATCCGCGATATCACTATTCTCACTTTCTTCACTTTCTTCACTTTCTTCACTTTCTTCACTTTCTTCACTTTCTTTACTACTATCCAAATCTTCTGCATTATCAGAATTTGTGTTATCAGTATCTATAATCTTTATCTTTTTAGACTTTTTAGACTTCTTAGACTTTTTAGACTTTTTAGACTTCTTATTCTTTTTATTAACTGGTATTGTTTCAGATGCAATAGGGTTAGAAGAAGTAATATCTTTATTCAGAGAAAATTGATGCGCGCGTTTATCTTGCTCTTCTTCATTTGTACTATCATTCACTAAAGAATAGCGCTTTACTAGTTTATCTATACTATCTTCTGCCTCTCCGCCGATTCTGTTTACATAAGGTTTCCCGCCGACTACTTCTTGATGATTTTGCGCGGCTTCGGCTGTTCTTGGTTGAATAGACACAAATGAGTTTTTTCCTTTGATACTATTCAATAGTTTGTTTAGATTTGCGCGCATTTTACTGTCTGCAATAAAAGGCATAAGGTTTATCAAAAATTCATAGATTGCTTGATTAGACTTAAGTTGACTCAAAGTCGCGGTTAATTTTACATGCGCGCAATCATTTTCTTTATTTGTCTTTTCTAATTCCTTAATCCGCAAGACTTCATTCTCAATCGCGGATCTATCTTTTTTAGTTACAAAGTTAATAGTATTAAAGTCTCCATATTTTTTGACAAGAGTGTTTAAGAATTCATCTCCAAATAGCTTCTTAATAGCGCGTTTATTGTAAATATCGCGGATTAAATCATCAATATTGAATATATTTAGTCTATTAAATATATTATAATTAACTAATGTCGCGGGTGATTTAAGCGGAATATCGCCGAGTTTATGCAATAAAAAGCGCGCGCTTAACCCCTTGTTAAATAGGTCAACAAAATATGCATCTATAGATAACGCGGCTTTAATAGTGAGTATTTGCCCTGTAGATATACTTCTAACGCTCAAAGTATTTGCATCATTCCCTCGCGTCGTCTCCTTAACAGCATTTATTGATTTAATAAAGTTTGACAACTCGGCGTCTAATTTTACATAAGTCGGCGCTATTGTGTCATAAGGTACTCCCGGCATTTTGACAAATTTATCGCGATTAGTATAATAAGAGTGATTGCGTATTTTGTAAGATAACATTGTCTCAATTCCGGCAAAATAATCAGTAAAGTATTTTAACAACCTGTAGATTTCGGCCGCAGAAGAGTGATGAAATAATGTTTTGTATTTCAAATACTCATTATCCGCGAGTATAGCCTCCGAGTATTGTTTTTGTAGTATATTCTGATTAAACTTGAATGGAATAATCGGCGGTAATATTCCGCGCATTATACTTGTATTAAAGGTAAACCCGAGTTGGTCACTTATAGTGAGATAATTATATAATCCATATCCTATTCTCTTAAGTAAGAACATAGGAACAAAGAAATAAAGTATAGTCATATCTGTATTCTTACTGATTATTTCTACCATATTGTCAAAAGATATATTCGGATTCAACTTATTAGCATCACTACTATTTTCTAGTTGCTTTAATATATTTACATTAATTCCATAAGTAGTAATAGGCATTTTAATAGTATTTTGAACTAATTCTTGTTTGACTAAACTAAACACTGGAACCGCGCCTAATTTAATCAGTTCGATGATAATGAATGAATCAATATCCGTATAAATAATATTGTCATCTGGATTCTTGTTGACTAATTCTAACATAACTTCGCGAGCATCAGGCTTAAGCGCATTGATATATTTATAGTTAGTGGCGTCTTTATTGACTACTATATCCAATACCTTTATCTCAGTCATAGTATTAGATTATATACTTTGATGGATTTCTTTGATTTATGTTTAATATTGCTATTTAAAATTAATAATATCAAAACATATCGCTCGTAAGATATAGTTATTGCGCTAAATATGAATTAAAAAATGAATAATTAGTTGTTAATTAAGAATAATCATGGAAAACTTGCTTCAATGCTATAGAGACTTAGATACACCATCTGTACCCGAAAAGTTCATTAAGAACATAGAACAGGTATGTGAGAAATCTATCAATATTAAGTCAAAATACAAATCTTTGACCTTGTATAATAGGAAAGGGTTTGATAATAGATATTCAGCATTAAATATTAACGGTGTTATTATTGAACCACGCGATTTATCTGATTTATCCCAAGGATACAGATTTGCGGCATTGCAGCCTAAATCTGTTACCCGAATTGATATCAAACGCGTCAAAAACATTGCTCTGGCTGATTATGATATATTCGCGGGTTATGATGGTAGTACTATTACACTTTACCATAATAGCGAAACTGACTCGTGGGAACTCATGAACAGTACTCATATATTCGCAGCTAATTGTACTTATTTTGATCCAAATACTAATCTAAATGCCGCGTTTCAACTCGCGCTACAACAAGCAAAATATACTCTCAATTATGAAGAGTTGAATCAAAAATATTGTTATTCGTTTCTGATATCCCACCCCGGATGGCATCCTTTGATGTTAAGTGAGCCCGCCGATTCATGCACTAAAATCGCGCTAATACAAGCATTAAATTTAGATACACTTAATGTATCATATGCCGCGACTCCTGAGCAAAATGTTGAGTTGTATAATCTCCCCGCGGAGTTTAAATGGCTATATAAATACACCAAGAACGATATGAAAGGTGTCAACATATATAACCTAATTAATGAGCGAAATAAGCGCGATATTGTGATTATGAGACATAAATCCGGCTATGACTGTTCGGCGGATAATGTTGACTATTATATCGAGCCGGTATATTTCAAGAACATTCGTGATATATTCTATAGTTCTAAATCTACTGATATTGACGCGTGTATCATACATTCTATTATTAGCCGCGATAAGTCAAAACACGCAACATTGCAATCATATATGTCAGCTTATTACGGACCAATATTCCGGCGGTTTAACAAGTTGTCGGAGTGCGTATATAGATCAATGAGCTACATAAACACAACAACTATATTTGATAATGAAGATGCTTATATTAACCTTATTCGGCAGTACAAATTACTTGTAGAAGAAATGCCTAAATTGTCTACATATAATAAGTCGGCCGAAGTATGTGCTGTTGAGTACTCACGATTCTTATCAGTATTTCATGCTACTATGCATCGCCCAGAACTATTAGAGCTATGTAGAGAGTTAATTATTACTAAGCCGAATTTAGATACAGATTGGCGCGCAATACTAGATTTTGATAGTACTCAAACAGAGTCATCTGCAAATGCTAATAATGAGTAAATTTGCTTATATGTTTATATGCTTATATACAAATAATATATCAGTAAAAAAAATTGAAATAATACATATTTATATGGTAATAAGAGTCTACGGATTCTTATTACTTTTTTAGAAACAGCAGATATTCTTATAGGTCTATTAAGGCATATTCTTTTCTATAAGAGCGTTATATTGCCGCGGGTTTAGAATGCTTTATAGTGATTAAATAGCGCTATTTTTTAGATATAAACTCCCGGATTATATCAAATAAAAAAAATGAAAATAATAATATCTAAGTAGAGATGTATACGCATCTTAAGCCTCCCTTATATAGAGAGGCCAAAAAAATACGTACGAGTGGATACTACGGTATCCACTCAACACCTTTTTTGTTGCGCCGATTTATCATTGGGTGCAAAAAACAGCAAGTAAACTTGCTGCATGTGAGGTTACCGTAGTAACCCCACGTACGTATTTAACGGCCTCTTTGTATTAAAGAGGCTATCAATACATATATAAATTTAATTTTTCATTTTTTTATATTATGGTGGTGTTAGCTATATTTGAGAAAATGTATCAGAAAAACACTGTTTTAATATATTGACAGCAATAATGCATTAAAAATGTGAAAAAATATATAAAAATGTGATAATCTTCAAGCCTTCTTATAGAATTACTGATCAGCCAAATGACAGATATTTCTGATTCTTACGGAATGCTCTACAACTGCATGATTATTGACCCCATCTCCAAACTACACATTTATGTGCTTCCATTCGAAGTGTTCGGTGGTACTACCAAGATTGTTGTGCCTTACAGCACTTGTATGATGTTAGCAGATATTTATCAATTGGAAGAAAACAACACTGACAAAGATTACATGAACTCCAATGTATCATGTGTTTCATATAGACGATTTCGAACCCAAGACCAAACCGAGCCATTAAAATGTTATAATGATGTTGAATTGGCAAGAGACGCAATATATTCAAAATATGCGACTTATAAAAACGAGTATGGGCGCGAGCACTATATGTGTTCGAATATTGTCACGGACATCTTGATTACACAATTCAACAGATACATTGGGGCTGAAGTACGCGATTCGAACAGAAACAATCTTCCTGAATACAAGCCGATTGCGTTGATTTATTTAAAATCGCCAACCGAGTATGATAGCTCCATTCTGAAAAAGCTACATTCTGCTCTTGCTCCTGCGATTATGTCAATCACCATCTTTTGGCAAGATACTATGAGCATGTTGGCCAAAAGCAACATGATGTACAAGTATGCTATTCGATCGAATTTCATGAAAGCAGTCACAACTGTCGAGTTGGTTCGCTTGCAACAAAAAGCGCAGTTGGGATTGAAGATTATACGGGACACATCATGTCTAGTGATTGTTCATGATCAGAGCAAATTTATGCATGCATTTTGCTACCATATTGATCGACTTGTTGTTGATTCAAATAGGGAGAAATATCATGATGAGATACTTGATCTTGCAAAGAAGTTGATTCCGGAGTATGCTTGTCAAAAAAGCTCTTTGAAAATCGATATATTCTATTTGCCAGCACTTCGGGCTTATGGAATGGCAATGAAAAAGATTCAAGACTTGACGCTTGGATTTCTTCACAAGTGGTGTGATGGATTGACAATAGCAGTTGGAGATACTATTATTCCAATTGATGCAGATGTTGTCCAAAGCATTCTTATGAAATTTGCATACGTTATGATTGGATCTATGAACCACAACAGATCAGCATGCGAGGCAAATGAGCATCTCATTTATGGGTTGACTCCAATTGATATCAATCATGTGGATATTGTGAAAGCGTTGTTGAGAATGAAAGAAGATATCTTTCGACTGTATTTTCTCAACATTTATAGTGCTTACTTTGTCCATTTGTTCTCAGGAGTTGATTGCAACCCGCAAACATTCTATCAGTCTGATGAAGCTATCCGACTCAACTTAGCCGCAACAATGAGTTTTGTTGCTGCTGAACAAATTGGAGATGAGTTTGGTGCAGAGAAATTTCGAAAACTAGTCAAACAAGACCTACATTTGTACCTCAAAATGATCAACAGCATCAGAGGTGCATCTGTCTTGAATCATCCCCGATATGTGTCAGATGGTAGTGTTCTTGGGCGCTGTTTGCTCTATGCTTCAGAAGAAAAAAATGAAAATTTGATTTGTTCTGAAGTAACAGCTGTAGATTGTCCTGTGATTAAATTCTCCAAGAAAATGAATACTCAGCGAAAAACAGCCAAAGAACAAGAAACTTCTTCTAGTATTAGTCACAACTTTACTGGAGCAAATATTACAATCAGTCACAATACCAATGCAGTCAATTTTGCACCAATCGATTATAAATTGACTCAAAACGTTGTTTCTGAGATAGAACATGATGTTATGTCGTTTGCAGCAAAAGTTGCGGCAACTATTATTGATCGCATGGGAGATAGTCCTTCACCGACTACAAAAATCCCACAAGATGAATATAGAAACCGAAACAGTCCGGCAAATAATGTTCCGAATGTTTGTCCCAATAAAAAATACAACAAAGGTCAACAACACAAAAGTTCGCAAGATAGCTTCAATCCCTCTCCATCGAGTTCGCAGCAACCAACTATCTCACGTAGTTCTCATATTCATGAATAAAGCATCTTTGCTTTTGAATATACGTGCCAAGATATAATTTCATCTTCATTTCTCTACTCTCTGCATTCACTTTGACAAGTCACCTCTCTTCCTGTCTCTTGATCTTCTTCATCTACACTCAAACACAGTTCTGATTTCAGTCACTCTGTTTTTCTTCTTTTTTTCTTCTTTTTTTTTATAATTAATAGTTTATTGCCTTACTGACTTACTGAATTACTGACTTACTGACTTACTAATTTTTATTACTTTTTTTAATCCATATACTATAGCAACTAATACTATTAATACTATTAAAACAAGAACAGCATAAAACGCCGTGCTATTTTGATCACTTGTATCTATCTCAGTTTCTTCTATAATAGGAGGCGGTGCGTCAATATCAACGCGGGTTACAAGAGACCCATCATCTGATTTAGTAATAACCCCAGAATTATTAGAATCTGCTAATTTAGGAACTTCAGGTTCTTTTTTACATAAATAAACAGTACCATCCGCGGCACGACAGTAAGTGAGAGAATTTTTCATATCTGCTAATAATCCAATTACATCTGATTCTATAACCGCGCGATATACGATATCCATAATCGCGGTTTGAGATGTCCCGCTAATAACGCGATTGCCATCATTAACTGTTATATTTTGATTGACTAATAAATACTGTGTAATATTTGCAACAAGTGTGCTTTGAGTTAATTTATTCTTTGCATCAATATATTGTTGATTCCCGATATCCGCGAATTCATCTAATTCCGCAATAACGTCATTAATCGCGCCGCCTACTATATTATTCAAGCAAGTTGCAGTAAAGTTCATAATTATATTTTGATCCGCATCGCCTAAGTAACAAGCGTTACAATATTTTGATGCTTCGGGGGACTTTGCGCGGATAAGGCTCATACACAGCGGACCAGTCTTAGCAGCAATTGCAGCGGGATCAGTGCCTTTACAAGATACTTCGGCACTTTGTCGCGCTACTATTATCTGTTGACAACTGGGAGATCCAAATATCTTATCAGATATTAGTCGCGAGAACCTATATAGTAAATCATCTATTGATCCTGTACCTAATGTAGCGCCGATTCCACTCGGTGTACTATTATTAGTGCTATTATTTGATGATGAACTTTGTCCCATATTTTAATACATATCTATAAAATAAATGAATTAAAAGTTAATATGACAACTAATGATACATAACTCTTAGTAGTATGGTGCTAAAAATGCTCGAGAGTTATTCCCATAAACTAGTGCTATATTCGCGAATATTATGTCCGGTTTCTAAATCTACACAATGTAAATGTCCACAATCAGAATTTGTAAAGGTATATATGACCTACATTGCGGGAGTTAGTTTCTCAACATATCAATCTATATATTGCGCGCGCAATTACTCAGATAATATTATTGAAGCAAAACAGGCTAAACTACTTGCTAGCGAAATAGACTCGCGATTTCTTGTCAGATACGAATTAACTGAAACATCATCTGTTTTTATGTTATTTGACAAGTTTTATACATTTAAAGAGTTCTATGACTTATTACCGGAGGGAAACCGCGCGTTTCATGAAGTAATATTTGGAGAATATCCGCAGAGATTCAAAGTTGATATTGATTTTGGAGATGAACTTGCAGATTGTAATTTGCCGGTTTCTCATAAGCCATTTTATGATAAACTAACCGTTATATGTGATACCATTCAAAATGTATTTAATGACCTCTATTCCGCGCAATATATATCTAACTCTGCCAAAAATAGTAGTAAGTGCGCTATTAGATACGGAGCTCAAAATATAGATATTTGTATATGCGAAACTAGAGGTGTAATTTCTGCTACATCTAACAAAGTTAAAATAGGGTTTCATGTGACTATCGGCGGCTTAAGATACGCACGGAATGTTGAAGTAATTCGCGAGTTTATTAATGTACTTGTATCAGAATTGCCGCCGGATTTAGTTAAATACATAGATTGCGCAACAAGCAAATCAATACAGAACTGGAGAATATTAGGATGTAATAAACTCGGACAACCCCAGCGTGTTAAATTGATATATCACAAACCTACCTGTTCTATAACATCTACTGATGCTTTAATAGGATATTATGATTGGATAGCCCCACGTGATAAAGTTTATATATATGATAATAGTACATTATTATCCGCGCGCGTAATTACCCCAAATCGGGTAGAAACTCATTCTGAGATCCCAGAGAAAATGATAGATCGAGTAGTTGCCGCGGCCGATTCTCTACTCACAGATGCAGAACGCACGGCATTTGTGTATTCTGGAGTATCTAGTAACTTTGTTAATTATCGCCGTCTCGCGCCTTCTTATTGTGACTTTTGTAAGCGAATACATGAAAAAGATAATACTCTCTATTTTGCACTACTCGGCGGGAAGTCTTTAGTTAAATTTTGCCGTCATAATGCTAAGAAGTAGCTTATTTCTTTGATTAAAAAATGAAATTACTTATATTAGTAAACCAAAGCCACCTGATTCATTTCAAGCCGCTATCCCAACGTCCAAAATGTCCAACTCCCAAGTCGAAGAGATGTCCCAAGTCGAAGAGATGCTCAACGTCAAAGAGATGCTCAACGTCGAAGAGATGCTCAACGTCGAAGAGATGCTCAAAGTCGAAGAGATGCTCAACGTCAAAAAGATGCTCAACGTCGAAGAGATGCTCAAAGTCGAAGAGATGCTCAACGTCGAAGAGATGCTCAACGTCGAAAAAGTGTCTGATGTCCAAAAGATATCAAATGTCGAAGAGATATCAAATGTCGAAGAGATGTCTGATGTCCAAAAGATATCAAATGTCGAAGAGATGTCTGATGTCGAAGAGATATCTGATGTTTACGGAGTCATTACTCCTTTCTCTGAACTCTTTCCAGTCCCATGGCAACGAAGTTTCAAAAACACCTTTCTGAAGCCCAATCCAATTGATCCAATTACTTTGGAAGAGCTTCAGAAAGAAACTGTAACCAAAAAGTTCTTTGCTTATTGTAGTTTCCATTTTCACTTGCTTGTGAAAGTATATCAATCTGGCGCAGTTACGATTGAAGAACGAGATAATTGCAAGATCACCACTTTTGAGAAATTCAAGAACTTTGACTCAAAAAAAGCAGTGCGTTTGATTAATAAAAAGATCCCAGCCATCAAAAATTCTCCGCGCGAGTGGAAAGAGTGTCTCACTTACATGGTAAGGATTTGATCATGTCTCACCCGACAAATGATTGATTAAGCTGCTGCTTTTTTTTGATACAGTCTTATAGCTATTTGATCAATAAAAAAGTGAAATACCTTATATAATATTGCCTATTGCATCCCATCCATTTGCAACAGAATGTCCTCCCAATCTGCTGATCTCTTTCGCCACGTGTTTGAGTTTACTCTTACCCGCGACAAATATGTCATCAATGCAACCAAAAGCTCATCTGAGATGAAAATCATCCACACTTGTCCAGATCTTCACGACAATGCTGCCCGAGTTCGCACGGAGTACCATATTGTTGGTAATCTGGACGAAATCAAGTACCTGATCACAAGAGCCAAGTACTATGCTGGAATTGTTCCTAGTTCCGCAAAGACTCTTATGAACTCTGTTCTTGATTCTAATCGCCCCAACGTGACCAAGAGCAAGCCAGTTTACGAGCTTCACCGCTTTTAATTGATATGTTGTGCCTTCCCCAGCATATTGCTTGTTTCTTTTTTAGTTATCAAAAAAAAGCGAGAAAGTAAGTTTGCTAAAGCATTATTGTTTTATAATATCCTCTTTAATAATATTATTATTAGTCTTTTTGCGTAATTTAAATCTAAATGCAATTACAACACCTATTATAAAAACTAATATTGCTATTACTATCCCCGCGATAACACTAGGGGATAACTTATCTGAACTCTCTGGTTCTTCTACTTCATCAGAATTTATATCTGTGTCTTTTATCTCATTATTTTTAGATTTATCTATATTACTATCAATAATATCAGTATCAATAGCATCACTATCTTTGATAACCTTATTATCTTTGCTAACCTCATTATCTTTGATAACCTCATTATCTTTGATAACCTCGCGATCTTTAACAATATTATCTGATATAGGTTTATCTATAGGGTTGCTGCTATTACTCCCGCTGCTGCTACTTCCAGCAGATTGGATAAGACGCGCATCTTCATCTGCTTTATTAGCCGCGATAGTTATTGAATTAGGTATCAAGTCAACTAATGCGGGAGATATAATAGGAGCAGGTAAATTTGCATTAGGAGCCGGCGGGACATATGCAAGGAATTCTTTGATATAAGTGTCTATTGCCGCTTTAGTAGTCGCACTTACTGTTGATTTGAATAGTAGATCCATAGCAATATTTTGCTTGATAGCATTAATCGCGCCTACTCCTGATATATTAACGCGTTGTAACAAAACTACCTTTTGAAGTGCGGCGGGAATATTGTCAAGCGCAACACTCGTCGATAAAAGTTCTATATTCATAACATCGCGTTCAGTGCGTCTCGGCAAGCGGAACATTAACGCGGCTTTTAAACTCGCAACTGCGGCGGCTAATGCATTGCGGCCTATATTACATTCGCCATTGATACTAATAATAGCATTTTGAGTGACATCTTTAATGCAACAAGCATAACATGCATCACATTGGAAATCAGAGAGTGTAGGGTCCGCGCGTACCATCTTACATAGTTCGCCGTTATATACTAATTCACCCCATTCTTCGGGCGGATCGCATTTAACATTTATTGACTGCATCGCCGCGATATGAGCAGCAGGCGGCTGAGTTTTACAGAATGCTATTAAGCGGGCTATTTCCTCGTTAATTATATCTTTGATTAAACCCGCGAGCTTATCTTTATCCATTTATCTCTGGTACTAAAATAGCAATATTAAATAATAAACAGGGATTATACTTCTGCTATTTATTATATATCATTCTACTTTTGTCAAAAAAAACAATATAGATCTAACTAAATAATTGATACTTTATTGATATATCATAGTTGTAAACTCTTTATCGCCGAATGATGACTTATAACGACTTGCGGCTTTATTCTTAGTTGGTAAGCGCATATTTGATAGAGGAAACTCTGCAACAGTTTGAATCGCACTAGTATGACTAGTCAAACTTGCTGATGGGTTAAAGGATCGCGCGTAATCGTCAAAGTTACTTTTGCTGCGAACCTCATGTTCTGAGTATACTTGTTTATTATAAGCCGCGAGTTGTGTAGGATCTAATCCTTCCCAATCGCTTTGTCTGTCGCGACCGGTTGCGCGTCTAGTTCGTGGAGTAAATCCAGTAGGGCGATCGGCTGCCACATTACCTGGAGTGACTGTAGAAGTCGGAGTAGGTGCCGCGGGAATAGTTGGAGTTGATGTAGAAATAGTAGTTCCTGATGTAGCAGAATTAGGAGTAGGAGGAGCAGAAGGAGGAGCAGAAGGAGCAGAAGGAGGAGCAGAAGGAGGAGCAGAAGGAGGAGCAGAAGGAGGAGCAGAAGGAGGAGCAGAAGGAGTAGAAGGAAGCATGGGCGGAAGTGCAGTAGTATTTGATGGTGGTAGAGTCATATTAACACCGGGAGTAGCGGCGGCATCATTCTTCACGTTAATAGTATTAGGTTTAGCAGTTGCAGACGATGATGCGGTCTCTGCATCTTTAGCCCGTGTTTCTGCGTCTGCTCGTTCAACTGCCATTCTACATTCTCTTAGATATTCTTCTTTTGAATTATTTTGAGCTTCTTCTAATTTAACTCTTTGTAATTCTAATTCAGCTTCCATTGCTTTGTCTGCTGCCGTTTTGCCAAATTCACTATCAACTAATCTTATATTATTATAAGGAACTGCAGGTTTAGTGCCAATTTCTGCAGCTAGATAAGTATTTGCAAATAAGAATAATGCAGCATCGTCTGATTCTTTATCATTATAAACTTTGAGTATATTATTAAAGATTTCTTTCGCCGGGGTAAATCCACGACTAACTAATTCAGAAATTAAAAATTGTGCAGTCAATATACAATTTTCACTAACTTCTTCTTTCTGTTTGAATTCAGAATTAATTCGATTCATTATAAAATAATTTATCATTCTCAACATACTTCTAACTGATTCATGTTCTTCATTTATAGAGTATTTATTTATAGAGAACACCCATCTGACTAATTTATAACAAATAAACGGTAAATTCACATAATCAGTATTACTAGGTCTATTTAATTGCATATTGCTAATAAAATTTCTTACGAGATCAGATAATAAATGCATCGGTATATTTATATTAGCCATTATAGCATCTAAACTCAGATTCTTAATGTCAGAAACTGATGATTTACATGTAAGAATAACATTTTTTGTAGCAAATAATAATGCATTTATAAATATGCTGAGTATATATTGTTGGTCTTTAAACAATACTTTGAAATTAGACCACTTAATCCACAATGGCAATCTAGATCCCAAATCTGATGCCGATTTACCTACTGATTTTTTATAATCACTGAATGTGTGCAAAATTGCTTCTTTGTCCATTGAGCTAAACCAACCCATACTGAACAATGATGAATTGAGATTATCTGTATTAGATAACAGATTTTTCATCAGATCAAATCCTACTATTGATGGATCGATAGAATAAGCATATGCCTCTTTTTCTTTATCTATGGAAGAATATAGCAAATTATCTTTCTCAGTCAAAGTTACTTTAATACCAGTTGCGGTAGAATCAAGACTATTGATATAATATGCGCATTCTCTATAAAACTGATTTCCAATATCCATAACAAATGCGTCTACATTATAATAGAAGCCTTTATACTTGAGTGCATTTGGGTTAAACATTGTTGTTTAACATCAGCAATAAAAAAAATATATTTAATTATATATGGATTCATTCTACTTTTTGCTATTTTTTTGTTATATAAACAACTTAAATATTTAATAAAGAACTCGGCGCAAATCAAGATCAGTAAATCCGGAGCGAGTTTGTGTACCATATGTATTATAAGTAGTAGATCGGGGTTTACGAGCCGCGGAGTTTCCATTTCTATATCTATTTGTTAAAGATTCTTTAATGGGCATTGCTTGTGCTACTCCTATTTGCGCGGGCATTGCTTGTACCACTCCTATTTGCGCGGGCATTGCTTGTGCCACTCCTATTTGCGCGGGCATTGCTTGTGCTACTCCTATTTGCGCGGGCATTGCTTGTGCTACTCCTATTTGCGCGGGCATTGCTTGTGCTACTCTTATTTGCGCGGGCATTGCTTGTGCTACTCCTATTTGAGCAGCTTGTAATTGCGCAGCTTGTAATTGCGCAGCTTGTAATTGCGCAGCTTGTAATTGCGCAGCTTGTATTTCTTCTTGAGTTACTGGCCTTGGGGGACTTCGATTAAATGTCATTTTATATAATTCATTTTCTGCTCTTTTTCTATCTTCAGGAGATGGGAGTGGACTATATAATTCCCATGCTCTCCAAACAGCATTATAGGCCTCAGTTAATAATTCATTATGTGGATTAGTCTGACCAGCCATTGCTGATTCCCAAGCAGCCATACTGGCTTGTTTTGATCTTTCTTCTGCATCATTTGAATTTCTATCTAAATTCACTGGTTTTGGAGGACTTCGATTGAATTTCATTTGATATAATCGATTTTCTGATTCTTTTCTAACTTCAGGAGATGGGAGTGGACTATATAATTCCCATGCTTTCCAAACTGCGTTATAAGCTGCTGCTAATAATTCATTAGATGGATTAGTCTGACCAGCCATTGCTGATTCCCAAGCAGCCATACCGGCTTGCTTTGATCTTTCTTTTGCATCATTTAAATTTGCTGACGTATTCTGTTTAAGTGTACTTTGATATAAATTATCTTCTACATTTTTTTTAAATTCAGGAGATGGGATTGGACTATATAATTCCCACTCTTTCCAAAAAGCATTATAAGCCGCTGCTAATAATTCATTAGATGGATTAGTCTGACCAACCATTATTGATTTCCAAGCAGCTAATCCGGCTTGCTCTGATATAGCTAATGAATTATATGGGGCTTTATCTGAACTTACTGAGTTACTTTGTTTAAGTATACTTTGATATAATTCATTTTCTGCTCTTTTTCTAAATTCAGGAGATGGGAGTGGACTATATAATTCCCATGCTTTCCAAACTGCGTTATAAGCTGCTGCTAATAATTCATTAGATGGATTAGTCTGACCAGCCATTACTGATTCCCAAGCAGCCAAACTAGCTTGATGTGATCTTTGCGATGCTTCATTTGAGCTTTGTAGAATTGGCTGAGAAGAGTTATCTTCATTAGGTAACTCATTATACATATTATTTTCTAATGCGCGCATTAGTTCAATAGGAGGCAATTTATCATATTGAGTCCATACTTTCCACATATTATCAAATTTTAGCTTTGTTGTTGTATTGTTGAATGACGCTTTAGTTAATCCACGAGTTGCATATCTCCAAGCTGCAAACATTTCTGATTTTGCTCTTTTATATCTTTCATATTCTTCTGAATTATATTTGTATATTGTTGATGAATTTGGAATACCAATTATATGTGTTGTATTTGAAGTACTAACCTCAACTGGTGGGTTTGGGATACTAACTTCAACTGGTGGGTTTGGGATACTAGCTGTAACAGGTATATTTTTTACCATATCGCTTTGAAATGCATCCATAAATCCTTTAGAAGGCAATACATCATATTGTTCCCATGTTTTCCACATGTTATACAATAACTTATTAATTGTATTGCTATCTAAAGATGCTGTAGTATGGCCATATATAGCATTTTTCCAATAATCATACGCAGCTCTTTTTGCTTTTGCGTATCTTACTTGTGCATCAGTATCATATGATTGGTTATTATTTGATATAACAGGTTGTATAACAGGTTGTATAACAGGTTGTATAGCAGGCATAGTATTATCTATTGGAATTGTTTGTACTATAGCAGGTTTTGTTGATTGTACTGGCATTGGAAGAGGCTTTGATGCCGGCATTGACATAGTATTATCTATTGGAATTGTTTGTACTATAGCAGGTCTTGTTGATGGTACCGGCATTGGCTTAGAAGGCATTGGAAGAGGTTTTGACATAGAAGGCATTGAAAGAGGTTTTGGAAGAGGTTTTGGAAGAGGTTTTGGAAGAGGTTTTGGAAGAGGCTTTGGTCTAGAAAGTGGCGTAGTAGGTTTTGTTGTAAATTGAGCTATAGCAGATTGAGTTGCTACTTCCTTATTGTTTAAAACAGAAGGAGTTACTAAATGAGGAGCTCCATCACGTACTAAAGTTGCATCTTCGATACGTAATCTTAAATTTCTATTAGGAAATTTTAATATTTCTATCAATTCTTCTTTATTGAGAGTTAAATATAAATTATTATCTATTAAGTTAGTTATTTTATTAGCAAAAGTCATTCGTGGAACATATTTATCAGTTTTTAAATATAATACAATGACTTCTAAATGTCCACTGTAATATACATCAGTAGTCATTTTAATACTATTTTGAATTTTGATAGGTTCAGACAATTTAATGTTGTTTTTTAGATATGTATTTAGGATATCATTTAATCTTTCGTGGTAGTTTGTACTATTAGAATCTATAACATGTCTATATAAAGCAGGAAAAATATCACCAAATAATGATTTTTTATTTATATAAAGTGCCCGACCACATGTTGTTGCAGCTAAATATTCAATTGCTACTGCAATTTGTTTATTGATAGCAATATTATCTCCTTTATACATTTTTTTAACTCTATGAACAAATTCAAGCAATAATATTACCATATTACGCTCTGCAACTATTGACATCCAAACAGAAATAATATCATATGATGATATTACAGTATGAAATAGTAATACACTGAGAGAAAACAAGTTAATAATAGTTAACTGGTAAGGTTTATTGTTTGTTGTTTTGAAAGAGGTTATAAAAATCATCATAATATGTTTAATAATATCATCTACAAACTTATCACTATCAATTGAAGCAATTTGCTTCAATAAGCTATTACTATATGTTTTATTATCAAGTATAGGAAACATCCTTAGTTGTGCTACAGTTACTTTAAATATAGCTTTCCATTTTTTTTTAAATGATCCATTTTTATCAAATGATCTTATATTAGTTGCTGCTAAAGATTCTGCATTTGTGAGTAATTTATTATCAGTTAAAGTATTAAGTTGAAAAGAATCCATACTAGTAACAAATTTAATAGTTGATTCAGCCATAGCTTTTTTAACATTTACATCTTTTACACCAGATTTATTAATCAAGTTATTAGAATACTTTGATACTATATCAAAAACATTGATTCCATTTTCAGCAGTCAAAGAATATCCACCTGAGTTGTTAGAATATAGCGCGGATTCACAATATTTAAGAAATTGCTTATTTACAACATTATCTGGCGATTTAATACTTGAATTACGCGGGACTATCTCTTTTAGCTCCGCGCATATATCATTAATCATATCTAACATCATAGCCGGACGCGAATAATGCAGTATACCGCGTAGAGTAAATGTATCACTTTTAAACATATTTAACAATACTAGCTTTTAATAGATATGTATATAAAAAATAAAAACTAATTATATATCTGTTGCCAAAATTTGATTCTATTATATACAGAGTATGTTATTATGCAAAGCTTCTCTGTTCTGGTGTTGATACAAATAACGGATCTTCAGAATTAGTTAAGTCTCCCAAGTTATTATCTCCACTATATGAAGCATTTCCTCCTATTGCTTTTATCAATGTTGGATTATATGGATTACTATCTCCATCGAAGCCCATAAGATGTTCAATCTTTTTTAAGTTCTTCATTATCAATATTATAATAACTACTACAAAAATAACAAATATTAAGATAACCACATCTACTTCATATCCGCCTATTTTGTTGACTATTCCATTGCCTATAACCACTTTATAATCTGACCGTTTTGGCAAATCATCTGCCGCGTCTAGTAGCGCGACATTAGCAACAATACTGTCTAAAACACTACTCCCGGAATTATATGAAGACTCGCCAAATGCTTCACTTGCGGTTTTATCAGATATATGGGCGCTTGTTTTAGCCAATACTTTGCCGGGAATTGCGTTATGAGAACTCGTGGCAGATACTTGGCCTGATTTTGCAGCGCGGATACATCGATCACAATCTAGTTGATGTACTTCCATTAATTCAGCTAAAGTCGGCGCGGATTCTACAGCGCTATATAAGCGGTCATCGCCCGCGTATTGTTCTAGGAGAGCCGCGCGTAATCCGGCTAGATATATATTAACATATTCCTCAAACTCGGCGCTATCTATTGATAGAGCTATAAGATCATATATACCACTACTACGCGCGTATTTATCAAAATCATCTTGCGCGGGATCATAACCATTAAGTCGCGCGCGAATCTGTGATTGGGCTTCCGCGGATAACTTTAAGAACTTCATACTGCGGTCAAAATTGATCGGGAGTCGCGCGAGTAATAGCCGCGATTCAACATGTTTTTTAATTTTGCTAAAGCCAAGCCCCACATCCGCACGTTTATCAAGAACAACTAAGTCCCCCGCGGTTCTTTGATCTGCGGCCGCTCTATCACATCTTTCTGATGCACACGCGTCATCATACATCGCGCCGTACATTTTGTGATCGATACTATTCTCGACTGCTTTAGAAGTCTTCATAATATTACATACGGTTGCGGCGCCTAATGTTGCGCGCTTAGTAGATCTCGCGCTATTTGGATTTAGATTACTATTCAGTAGGTACTTACAATATCCATCTACACATACTGCTAATATTTGTGATTTAGTATATGGACACAAACTAATCTTATGCTCTGACATTTTATATAAAATCATAAATAATATTACAAAAAAACAATACATAGATAAATCAGTATTATAAATCGCTATTTAATGATCTTGGCCGGCTTCTCCAACTATATACTGATATAGCGATGCCCACTATTACAAAGCATGCTATCAGTATAATGAACGCTATCCATGAGGTACTAAGTCCGCCACCTTTATCTGCCGATTCTTTGTCTTTAGGAGATCCCGCGGCGAGCTTATTTTTGATAGCCTGCGCTAATCTACCTGATTCTAGAGACTTTAATTTACTCGGGTTAGCTGCGCTTATATTAGGAGATGTCAAATTAGGCTTTATTTTAATAATCTTTGATATTGTTTTTATCCCCAACTCATCAATAAACGAATCAATAGCACTTAATATCTGTGAATCTATAACTTCGTCTACTAAGATTCCAACAAATATAGTTTCGCCGATTGTACCTGTGCTTATATCAGTCTGTACTTTTTTAAGCGATTCAAGTGTATTGTTTATCTTATCAATACTAAACAAATTTAGTATTATATTAGTACCACTAATAGAAGCAGGCGCAGAATGTAATTGTGCTAGAGTTGATAAAGTATAAGAAATATTCCTGAGAAACAGGGAATAAGCGTCCGGCGTTACTTTGGCTAATTTTGATACTGATATTTGCGCGGCTCCTGAGCAACATGGTTTACAGTTTTCGCATTCATATGCCGCATATATATCTTTGACACTATCCGCAGAGTTGTCAAACGCGCCCGATGCTTGAATCGCGGCTATTGTTCTTTTTGCCTCATTACAAAATCCGTATTTATCGATCATCGCGTCCCAATTTGTTGGAACTTTGCATTCAATAGATGTCGCGATTGGGATAGATTCAATAAATGGATCTATAGTGAAAAATAATACATTAGCTATAGAATTAACGATATAACTCTTAAGCTCTAATTTAGGATCAACTACAAGATCATTATTACTCGCCATTATCTCTCTTTTATTCTCTGTTTATATCTATCAGATAAAATTAATAAATACATATTTTTTATGAACAAACATCAGACATGTCATCTTTATATAAAGATAAAAATAACAAGTGTAACTATAATGATAGTGACCAGACACAATTTGATCAATCTTGCGACATAAATGATTCTAGAGATATTATAATACATAATAGAGCTTTGGAATCTTCTAAGAGAACCGGCGCAACATCTTCTAGTTTGATGAATACTAGCGATATGTATACACAACATGATAATAAATACAACATGGCGCTGCATAATACTCATAGAGAGATGGTACAACAAACATTTGATTTGTTGTCAGAACAGACATCTAACAAATATGAGAATCAAATACAGACTAATGTATTCTATAAATCCGCGCAAGACTCTAAGCACGCATTAGATGCATATAATACAGTAATTAAAGACTTATGTAGTCGGCTAAATCTTCCTACTGATACTATACTTGATTTAGTAGAAGAAACTAAAGAGCGTAATATTCGCGAGGAAGAGCGCAAACTCGCCCTTAAAGGTATATTAACACTCGCGAATAAGATTAGCGATCAAATCATTCATCTGACAACATCATATAAAAAGTTATTAATCACTCATCCTGATATATCAGAAGAAGTGATTAAAACCACTCTAGGTAAGGAGTATCTTTATACTATTATCAAAATAGAGTTACAAAATGAGAAGCGAAAGGCTTGCGGGAATGATGAACAGCATAATTCTGCCGATATTGTGGAAGATCTGGGAGCAAGTTTCTTGGATATAAAATTACTATATAGCGACGCAGATCCAGCAGAAAATAGTAGCAACGATAATATGCGCGGATTAGATCAATCAACTACTACTGACGAAAGTATCGCGAGTACACGGATTAATAATAGCCCGCGCGAGTCTCATATGCCATCTGAGGTTACATTAGGGCTTTAAAATAACCTTGCACTATTTAGCCCATAAGTCATGACTCTTTTTTTATATCAAGATATTAAATAATTTATCTACATCAGATAAATAGCTAATGTCTCTAAACGCGCCATCAACATTTAGAGAAATTGCTAATAAAGTAATAAATAATAACACCAAACTTGTGATATCACACGAATCAATACAAAATCATCTCAAAGAACTATCTAGTCAGCTAAGTTGTTATGACTGGTTTTTGACCAATACTCGGCGATATTATCATATTATTGACAGATGGATTAATATACTTATAATCATAGTCGGGCCAGTCATAGCAGTTCTCAATTCAACTCCATCAGTACATAATACTGATATTATATCTATAGCGGTTACAGTACTTGCTATTCTGTCAAGTATAAGTAAAGGAATAGAAAAGTACTTAAACTATCCGCGGCGTATTTCGGCTATAGATAAGTTAAAAGAAGATATTATAGATTTGTCATCAGAAATAGAGCGCAATATGCGGATATCAAAAGATAATCTTGCTGATGTAGAGCGGCGGTTAGAGCAGATAATAAGTAATTACACACATATTCGCTCCGACTTTTCTAAGATATCTATTCCGCCGTATTTATATGATCTGTTTGTTAAATGTGTCCCCGCGCTTCGTGTCGTAATATTGCCGCCTGAAATAGTGAGTATGTTGAGCCCAGAACAACTAAGAGAAGTCGCGCGTTATATTGATTTGACAACTCGCTGTTCAATCACAGAATCTAACTATGTGAAATATACAAGGATAGTGCCATTCATTCCATCATTGCCAAAGATAGTATATACAGATCGTATAGATTTAGAGAGGCATGAACCAGTTATATAATGAACAAAGCGTTATTGTTGTTTACTATGTGCTAATTTAATTATGATATATATTTTTTGCCGCGATAGACAAATATATTATTGCCGGCGAGTGATTATATAGATTAGGTATTCTATGATTTACAAAAAGCTAAGAGAGGCTATTGCCATCTTTAACCGCGAGATTGATTTAACTAATTTAGTTGTATATTTATACGAGTTTGATAAAAAAACAGTTATATATCGAATGATAGACGAGCGGCAGATTGATACTGATATGTCTCATATTGAAAGGTCTATATCTATCGCAGAAGAATATCAAAATCCTAGTGAATCAGACGTAGATATTGTTAGAGCAAATGTCGCGCCGGAATACTTGTTTAATATTACCGAGTTAATTGACAAGCAATATTCTGCAGAAGGTGCCGAAATAAAGTCCGGTGCAAGTATAATCTTTAATATATATAGTAGATGTACTGAAACGCCGCGGATATTTAAGATGAAATTGGCCTATAAACCATCACTAGGTTCTGCAATGGATATATATGAAAAGCTGTTGCGATTTGAAATAGAGATAAAAGAAATATACTTAGGAATATGTATAGAGCGAAGTCGGCTTATACACTATATTGAAGGATGTCACGATAAACTTCGCTCTAAGGTATTTATCAATGATTATCTGATAGGAATATTAGAATCTAGCTTTGAAACAACCTCTGCGGATTTACAACATGTAATACCTGATAACAAATCTCTATTTAATGATGCAGTGCTTAATATCAGTGAAATAAACAAAATGCTGTATATGATAGGAGACATACTTAGAATTACTAAGACTCCTTATGTGTTTCTTAATAATACTAAAAATTTAACAATATCTAAAATCCGCGATTCCGTGATGCATTTCTTGATAGAGAACATAACCGCAATAGATCTAGAATTTAACACTTGCAATATTACTTTTCAATGCGATCATACTACGCAATCAGATTCATGTGAATATATGATTGATATAAGTAATATATTACATTCCTTATATTACTTATTATACACATATCTGATAATATATTATAAGCATAAGTTATTAATAAACATCGGCGAAGTAAAAGTACATTTACACAGTGACACACTTATTGTAGTAGATATACTATTCTGCGATATAACTTATGATGGATATAAATGCGAAGAAGAAGACTTTGGTAGATTTGTATCATCTATAAGAAACACTATAGCTGAGCCTAATATATTATATGCTTTAGTTAACTATCTAGCCGGGACTATCTCTACAACTTCTAGAGGCGTGTCTGTATCATATCCTGTTATTAATCTACAGAATAACTCTGAATCGGCAAATAAACTTAAATCTATTTCTGAATATTATAAGCTCAAAAACGCCGATAGTCCGCCTATAGACTCAACGCGACATCGCGCTAGTATATTAGTATTAGGGTTTAATAAATCTATAGATAATATATTTACTAATAGACTTAGTTCTGATAACTTCAGCTGCAAATATGTGCCTATAACAGATATTAAAGATTACTGGCGCGCGGTTAATATTGTCAAACGGCGACATATTAAACCTAAATTTCAAGAGAAAAGAAGTGAGAAAAAAGATATGAATAAGAATAGGAAAAATAGAATCAAAGATATTAGCAAGAGTAACGGCGGTGAGAGTAGTGGAAATAATACTGCTGATAGTGATGATAGTTTTATCAAAAAATATAGCGCGAATACTAGTGAAGTAGTTAATAAAATATTAAATAAACTTAGTGTTAAAATGAGTATTAAACGCAGTAATACTTCTAATCTTAAAAAGACGCAAAATATAAGCCTGTCAAGTAGTAAGAGTGAAAACGACAAATCTGAAACCGAACTTGATATATTTAATCTTAAATTAAGCGCGGAGTCACAATCGTCGCAAAATTTGTCAAATCAACCTATAACTATACCTCATTTAATTTCAACATCTATGTCGCGACATCGCGCATTAGAGACTAAAAGTGGTGGCGATTCTCCACAATCTTCTCCTAACTTAAAACTGCGTCGAGAAAGTGCGCTATATTCTAGTAGTATTAATTATGATGATATAGTAGCAGAAGATACTGATTATATATCTACTTCTGATGAAACTAATGATCAACCAGAAGTAGATAATAGATATGTTATATCACAATTATTTTGTGAAAAAAGCAAATCTAAACGTAACCCCGCTATTAATAATACATCAAATATTTCTCCGCATTTACAGCCACGCAATAATTCCCCTAGAGAATTAAATAATAGCCACGAAACGTTACCTCCATTTGCACCAATAAGAAGAAATCGCGCATTTAGTAAGAAGTATAATATATCATTATCTGCGTTTATTAAACGTTCAAAGATTAAGTATTTTATGATTATTATTATTGGAGATTCTAATGATATAAACAAATCTCAATTTGTTACTGAGTTAATAACCGCGGCTTATAATAGATTTAATAGTACCGGCGTTAAACTTATGTATATAGACACGCGCGGAAACTTAGAGCAAATAAGAACTATATATAAGGCTAAATTACTACCTCCAACTATTGCGCCGATGTATGATATGATAAATGAATTTAATAATATTCGGCGATACTTGTTATCAGAGTATAGTAAAATAAGTAAGCCACTTGGAATAAAGCGAGTTCTTATAGTTCATCAAAATAGTATAACGAGTACGCATCTATATTTGTTGCTAACTAATAAAGGATTTACTGATGTATCTATATTTAATCATAATATGGCATTAGATGATGCGCGCTTTGAATCCGCGATCTTAGCTTATAACGTTTTTTATGTTGATCATAATATATATTACTTCCGCCGACTATTGGAGCTTATTAATGGTCAAGAAATATATAAGATGATAGTAATCGCGAGTTCTATAACTTATGACAAAAAAGTAGAGTTATATAACTCCGGAGTTAATAGAATACTTGATGAACCTATTCGGTATGAAGATATATCGCCGGCTATTATTGATACTATTTAATTAATATATTAATATGCCGGCTTATAAAGCGGATCAGTATTAGTATCTTCTATGATATCTAATTCTGAAATAGGATCAAAGCGATTAGTTGCTGGTTCACTGATAATTATACCCTGATTGCCGAGAGTATCTATCATATTATGTCTTCTTTTTTCATAATATTGTTTCAATTGAGTTACTCTATCAATATCAGTATTTGTGTCAGGAAACTTGTATTCTTGAGCAAATGCTTTAAATCGATTCTGATTTGCTTCTAACTTGCGCTGATTCAATAGCGATATAAGAGCATATTTGTGCGATTCTGCTTCATTACTATCTGCCGCGGGTTCTTGTTCGACAGACAAATTCGCGGTATCGTTAGTCGGCGTAGATATTTCTTCTGAGAACTCGCGCGCATCATCAGAAGTAAGAGTCGGGGTTGAAGTTGCTGCGGGTGTTGGAGTCGAAAACGAGAGATTAACTGATGTCGGCGGCATACTAATATCTGTACTACCAAATCCGCCATCACCGCGTGGTGTCTCATTAAGCGATTTAACTTTAGCCAACTCAAACTGAGGCGACGGAACTATTACAAGTTGTAATATAGGTTTATCGCTAGGGAAATTCATTGTAGTATGCGCAATGTTATTAAAGTACAACATTGCTTTGATTTCGCCGCGATAATCAGAATCAATAACTCCGACGTGATTAAGCATACTATATCCCGACTTAGCGGCCGAGCTTCTCAAGTACAATAACCCGACATTACCTCGCGGGATTTCTACTGCAATATTAGTACCATACATCTTACCGATGACCGAGCCATTACCAGTCACGATATATTTGTTATCTACACTTGTCAAATATAGGTCTAATCCTGCTGATTCATTTGTCCCGTATTTGAGATCATAACAATACTGATGTTCATTAACATTTATGTATTTCAGAGGAACAGCGACCAACATGCGCCTGATTGAATCAATATAGGTTGTCATTTGTTAACTACATATATAGTTGGTATTCAAATTATTTGTAGGCGGGTCTCAGATTAATTAATAAAATTGAATATTTACACTAGGTATATAATTAACATTGCCTGATGAGTAAGAAGGTTATTGATAAACCTATTAATACATCAAATACTGCTGATGATTCAAACTCTAAACCGCAGGCTTTAGACACTAAACAGCGGGCTTCAAACTCTAATAGTTTAGATACAGAATTAAAAGGCAATACAGTACTTACATCTAATATACTGTTTAAGACATTTATTGAGCAGTATTTACACGAACACCCTCATAATGAGCATCATCATAATTCATTTAAGTCGCTAATCGGTCCTAATGGTATTGCGTCTATTATTACCTCGCAGTTCGAAATCCGCGAAACAATGACAAATACAAAGTTAGACACGCCTGAAGACCGCGAAATTGCAACTATTGACTTTAGTGTTAAATTCAAGAATGTAAACATCAAAAAGCCGCTTATTGTTGTTGGTAATAAAGAAGAAGTATTAACGCCGCATAAGGCAGTTACTAACGGAATGACATACTCTTCCGCAGTTGTTGTTGATATCAAGTTTCACGCGACTGCTTATAAGCATAACGGCGAGATATTTGCAGAATATGACAAAGAATCGCCTAATATAGAGATTGCATCTATTCCTATTATGGTCAGAAGTGAAAAATGTAATACATACATGAATACACCAGATGAGCTTATTATGAAATTTGAAGATCCTAATGATAGCGGCGGTTACTTTATCACTAAGGGTCGCGAAGTCTGTCTGTGTAATATGGAATCAGTGCAATATAACTTTATCCGTATCAATAAACCAGAAACACCTTATGAGGGAGAATTAGCGCGTGGATTGATCATCTCAAAGCCGGGTGATAGCTTTGAGAACTCTTGTATGTTAACAGTCAAATATATGGTCAACAAAGGTATATTTATTGATATTGGATCTAATTACTTCCAAAATCTATCTATCCCGTTTTATTTGTTTTATCGCATATTCGGCATTGTTGCTGATGAAGATATTATTAATACTATTGTATATGATACTACTTATAAGAATGGACTCACACAGCAGTTAGTCAGAATGGTTGCATATGCTATTAAAGAAGCTCCAGTCGCGGAAGTGTTTGAATCGATTCAAAACTCGCGCAATCCTAAAGAGATAGCGCAATATCTGTCTAACTATCTTAGTATTTATAAACGGATTAATGAAAAGAAATCAGATAGTAAAACTAAGGCGACTCGCTCTAAAGCTAAAGCAGCGGCAACTGCGGCATCTAATGGAGCAACAACTACCGCCGCAACAGATAAAAAGTCATCCGCACCTACTTTGCTTTATGATATGTTTGATGACAATATGATGCGCGCAAATAACACTGTGTTGTTTAATAAACTAGATACTTGTCTGTTGCCTCATATGGGCGATACTGCAGATGATAGAGTTAATAAAATACGTTACTTAGGTTATTTAATTCGACAAGTTCTATTAGGATATCTCGGGGTTATTGAAACAACCGAACAGAATTCTTATTTTACAAACCGAATCAATACGCCGGGTATTACATATGCAAAGACTTTTAAGTCTTCATTTAACAAAGTAGTTATTATTCCTGCGCGTAATAAGCTAAAACAAGTATTCGCGCAATCCAGCTTTACTGCAGTAAATATGGAAACCGCGTTTAAGACTAATATTAAACCGGGAGAACTTATCAAAGCAATGGTGTCGTCTATCATCAATGGTCGCGATGTTGTAAGCTCAGTTACTAAAGCAGTAATTGCAAATAGAATTAGATCTATTAACTTAGAACATAAAAATCTGATATATGATATAAGCGCGTTTATCACTATTGACAAGAATACCGCGGTTAAGCAACAAGGTAGTAATGTTAAAATTATGGAACAACGCAGTGTACATCAGTCATATCTAGGATATGTCTGTTTATTCCAATCATCTGATACCGGCGATAAAGTCGGCAAGATAAAGCAAAAAGCAATACTCGCGAGAATTACTAATGGATCTTCGAGC
>Ga0214923_10001092_pt1 | contig 39346 bp, 41 predicted proteins | sample LL1510_MetaG_FD_177993 | JGI IMG/M metagenome (GOLD analysis project Ga0214923, IMG submission 177993) | Freshwater microbial communities from Lake Lanier, Atlanta, Georgia, United States - LL-1510 | ecosystem: Environmental > Aquatic > Freshwater > Lake | place: USA: Georgia | collected...
TTTTTGGTAATTCCAAAGAATAGCCATATTTCATAAGAGCTCCTTGTTTAACAGATTTTATAACTTTATATTTTCTACTACCGCCTCTAGAAACTCCTTTTCTACCTTTTTCTTTAATACATTTAGATGCGACATAGTATTTTTTACCAGATTTTCTTACAGCAGTATAAGATTTTCTTCTAATATAACCATAAGCACATCCTGATTTATAACTTTTTTTACTCTTTGATTTCATTATTTATAAAATAATTTAAAGAAATAAAATATTTATTTTTTATTAAAATTTAAAATTTTACTAAAACTAAATTGTATTTTTTTATTTTTACTTTTTTTAATTTCACTTTTTATAGCTTCTTTTAATTCTTTTATATCATTTTCTAAATTTTTTATTTTATTACTTTTTTTACTTACAACTCTCTTTCTACTATTTTTTAAATAAGATTTATCTTTTAATTCATTTAATTGTTTCTCTTTATCTTTTAATTTTCTTTTGTAACGTTTTAAAAATCCCCAGTCTCCATACCCACAACTTGCACATACTTTTTTTGGAATTTTCTTTTTAACACATTTAGATTTTACATAATAATTTTTACCATTTTTACTAACTTTATATGATTTCCTTTTTACATAATAATATCCACTTTCATAATCACTATTTAATACTGGATATGGACATTCTAACTTTGATTTTTTTCTTCTTGATCTACTCTTTGATTTCATTATTTATAAAATAATTTAAAGAAATAAAATATTTATTTTTTAATTTAAAATAAATATTTAATAAATATAAAAATGTCAAAAATACTTGATCATTTATATTTAGGTAATATTGATAATCTTAATAATATTGATTTTATAAAAAATAATAATATTGAATTAATTATTAACTGTGCTTCTGAAGTTATCGTTCCTCCTTATTATGAAAATATGAATATTTCTATTATTAATTTAAAATTATATGATGATCCGCTACAAAAAATTTATTTTAATTTATTAAATGATATCTCTGATAAAATAGATTATTTTTTAAAACAAAAAAAAGGTGTTCTTGTAAATTGTTATGCTGGTATCTCAAGAAGTTCAACTTTTGTAATTGCTTATCTTATGAATAAATATAATATGAATTTAGATGATGCCTATTCTTTTGTTATTAATAAAAGATTAATTATTAAACCAAATCCTGGATTTTTAAAAATTCTTAAATCTTATGAAGATTATTTAAAAAGAGGTTATTAATCTAAAAATATTCATTATTTTATAAATGTTATAAAATAATTTATAGAAAGCTTAGCCTTATAAGATATAATTTTTTTGAAATAAAATTTTAAAAGGATTTAGTCCTTTTAATTTATAATAAGTTTATAATCTACTTTTTTATATAACTCTTCTATCATATTCTCTATTTCATTATTTATTTTAATATATTCTTCTTTTTCTTGTTCATCTATATTCATCTTTAACTCTTTATTACTTATTTTTTCAGATGCCTCTTCTAATTTCTTTATCATTAATAATAAAAATGGTTTATTATGAAAACACATATATTTATAATATTTATAAAAATGATTTACAATATTTAATATATATTTAATTTTATTTTTACTAGTCATTATTTGTTTATCTCTATATATTAATATTCCATATTCTACAGCTACTATTGAAAATTTTCTATCCATATCTACATATATATTATTTATAATTTCATCTATTATATCTTGATATAAACTATTTTGTAAGATATTATTCATCTCTTTTCTAACTATCTCTTTATATACTAAATATATAATCTCTATCTTTCTCATTAATCCAATAAAAAAATAACTATTTCTTATTGTTATACTAGTTATATTTAATATATCTATTTTTTTATCTGGTATTATCATTCCATATATTGACATCGATATTATATTTATAAATCTACATAATGATTCTAATTCTGTTGTCAAATATATTAATCCTTTACATATAAAATTATTATTATTATCTACTATTTTTATCATTATCATATTTTTATTTACATTATAATCTAAATTTATTTTAAATTCATCTTTATCTATAAAACCATTCTCTATATTATAATTCATATGTTCATTACATACATACCCTTCTTTTATTTTATTATTACATCTCTCATAAATATAATTTTCTATATTATTATCAAGAGAGTTTTTATCTCTTTTAATTTTATTATATCCACAACATCTATATTCATTTCCATTATCTGTATATAATTTAAATTTTTTATTATATAAAATTTCATTAATATTAAATGTTAAATATAAATTATTACATTTGTATTTACTATAATCATTATTTAAATTATTCTTCAACAAATCTGTAATTGTCATCTTATATTTCAAATATATATTATAATTATTATAATATATATTATTTTTCATTTATCTATTTTTTAAATGAATCTTTTTTCTCTTTTAAACAGTCTTATATAAGATAATATTATCTATAATTTCAATATTACCTATAAACATTCTTTTACAACAATATCTTTTTATATTCATTTTTTCTAATATTTCATTTGATGTATATAATTGTTTATCATCTTTATCTTTTAATTTTAATAATCTATCATAATTTTCCCATAAATGACCAATAGTTTTATTACATGTAAAACATCTTACAGGAATTATCATTTTTATTTAATATATTACTAATAATATATTTTAATAATTTTAAATAATAATTTTCAATTAATTATCTCTTTTTATTTTATTTAATTCAAATAAATGATTTTTATATAATAAATAAAATTTATTATAATTAAATACTAAAAAATGTCTGAAAAAAACTATGTTTTTGCTTTTGAACCTGGAAATGATTTTATTTATGATAGTCATGGTAATATAATTTACGGAAAAGGATATATTGGAGCTAAAAGATTACCTCATAAAAGTAGTGGATTAGATGCTATAGATTTTACAGATAAATATGTAGAAATAGATGATAAAATAAGATTAGATTTTTTAAAAGATGATAATATTTCATATTCTTATGAAATAAATTTAATAAAACCTGCTCTTGAAGAATATGAGAAGGAGAAACATGTTTCCCCTTTAAGTTCTAAAAATAATTTAATTAAAAAATTAGATAAAATTGCAAAAAAATTTATTCCTTATATTTCTGATTCTTATCAATTAAAATATTTATTAGAATTATATAATATCTTAAAAGCAAGAAATGAATTTAAAATAAAAGAGAATGAAATGAATAATGATATTTATCCTAGTCTTAATGATTTTTTAAATTCAAAAATAACACGTGAATCTATTAAATATTATAAAAAAATATTTGAAAAAGAGGAAGATGAAAAAAATATTAAAGATAATATAAAATATATAACACAATATATTTTACATAGAGAATTAAAATCAAAAAAAAATATTCAAATAATAGTTGAACAATTAAAATTTACTAATATTCAAAATAAAAAACAAATATTAGAAAAAGTAATATATGAACTAAAACAAAAATTTATTGATTTTAATATATATATGGATCCAAATGAAACTTATATCTTTATAGATTGGTCTTAAAGAATTTATCAGTTAAATTCAAATAATTGATTTTTATAAATATCATTAAAAATAAATATATTATAATATATTTATTTTTTTTTAACACTAAATTAAACATGATTAGTATTCAAAATTATGAACTTGGAATAACTTTACGTTTTTATAATGGATTATTACATAATGAAGATGGTCCAGCTGTTTTTTATAAAGATGGAACTAAAGAATGGTGGTTTAATGGAATAAGACACAATAATAACGGTCCTGCTATAGTAACTGGAGGTTATTCAATATTTATTAAAAATGGAAAAGTAGATAGATATACAACAACATGGTCTCCTAATAATGGAGAAAAAAAAATTCTATTAGATAAAGATTTTATAATAAATTCAATTATTAGAATTAAAGATGTTCTTGATAAAACAGATAATATATTATTTGATTATAAGAATAATAAAGAACTATCTAATTATCTAAATAATTATAATATAAATCATTGTTATAAAGGTATTCTTCATAATTCTAATCATATTGATGAAAATGAACGTCCTTCTGTAATTGATAGTCATGGTTATAAATATTGGTTTATGTATGGAGTAAAACATAGAAATAATTTTTATGCATCTTATCATAATATATATAAAAGAGAAATTTGGTATTTTATGGGAATGACACATAGAGATAATAAACCTGCTGAAATGTATTACTCTGATGATTTTTTACATAGTAAAAAATGGTATAATTATGGATTATTACATAGAGAGAATAAACCAGCAAAAATTGATTATGGAATTAAAAATAGAAAATTATTTCAAATACAATATTATATATATGGTAAATTACATAGAGATAATGGTCCAGCTTTAATAAATTATTTTTATGATAATAATAATATTAAAAATATATTTTATGCATATTATAATAATGGTTTATTACATAATTTAAAAAATAATTCTTATTATGGTCCTCATATTAATGAATTTACTAAAGAAAATATAAAAGTATGGTCTATAAATGGTAATATTTACACTGAATATAAGTTTAATAAAATAATGAATATAGTTTATAAATTTATATATAAATTAAGAAGATATAGAAGATCACTTATTTTTAGATATATAAATAGAAATAAATTATTTTTATCTAAAACAAAAATAGATAACAATATATTAAATATGATTATAGATTTATTATAAGAGGGCTTAACCCTCTTAATTTTTTAAAGATAAGATGTCATATTTATTTCATTATATTTTATATAATGAGATATAAATTTATTTATTACTAAATATTTATAATAAAATTAATTGATTTTTTTAATTAAAATTATTATTAAAATCTTATGAATATTTCTTCATATCTGTTTTCAAAAACTATTTTATAAAAGTATAGTTATCTCTTATAAAATGGATTTATCTGAAGATAAATACAAAAATCCTCATGATGATCCCGAATATCATTTTAGATTAGATATTGATTTTAATAATATAATGACTAGATTAAAAATTTCTTTTCATTATTTAAAATCTATTAGTATCTCTTCTAATGATTTTATAGATACTCATCATTATGATAAATGTATTTATAAATTTACTAGACTTACATTTAGTAAAGAGAAACAATTATTTGGATTACCAGAGTATGAAGAATTAGAATACATAGATTTTTATCATAATACTGATAATATATACTGTGAAAAATATAAAAATTATATCAAACATTTTTATAAAGATACTAGAACCTTACATAAAATGTCTTATGTAAATGAAAAGAATCAAATACATACTAGCATTCCAGATAAACCTGCTGTATTTACATTTTATAAAAATGAAATGCTTGAATGTATATATTTCTTTAAAAATAATGAACTTCATTATGATAATGGACCTGCTGTAACTCATTATGATGAACACTCTGAGATTATAGGTAATTACTATTTTCAAGATGGTTTACTTCACAATGATCGCGGTCCTGCAGTCATAAAAATGAAACATTTTTATAAAGAAAATTCAAATGATTCTTATCATACACAAGATATAAGTGAATCTTATTTTTATAAAGGTGTTAGACATAACCCAGAATCTGCATCTTATATTGATCATCAAAATAAAGATAATGACAAATATTATGTTAATGGTATAGAATTAACTGCACAACAATTTTATTCAATAGATGATAAATTAAAATCATATAATGAATATAACATTCCTAGTTGTGTGAAATTAAACCATTTATATGATTAGATTATTTTTCTATATATATATTTGTATTATCATAAAAATATTTAAATACTATACTTTAAAAGTATAGTATTTTTTATTAAAATAAAGGGATTATTTCTTTTTAAATTTAAATAATTGATTATTAATATATATTATATATACAATATATATAGTATATAAAAAAATGTCATCTCTAATTGAATTATTAAATGAATCTTGTAAAGGAAATGGTATTAGGGGGACATCAATTGATATTTATAAAATGTTTGAAAAAGAAGTTAAAAAATATATTTCTTCAAAATTTATTAGTTGGAAATATGAAATAAATACTTTTAACTCAACAGCATATACGGAGCATGTATATTTTCTAAGTGAAAAAGGAAGTATTTTTGTTGTTCCTGTAATATTAAGAGGTGTTAATGGTGGTAGTCAAAATTTTCCATATTTGTGGGGAATCAATACTTCATTTATAGAACCACATATAATTGAATGTTATACAAGAGATAATTGCTATATTTCTAAATTTGAAAAAGAAGAAAGTTATATTATGACTAAGAATGATATTATGATTAAAAACTTTAAAAATACATATTTTTGTTCTTCTAAAAATTCAAATGTTATAAATGATTTTATAAATATCTGTGAAAATTGGATTCAAAAAGAAAATGATTTAAAAATTGAAAAAGATAAATATATTCATTTATCAAAAAAATATAAATTAGAAGAAGAAAATATAAATATAAAAAATAAAGCATATCAAGACGCTCTTGAATCAAATCTTAAAAGACAATATGAAGAAGAACTTAGAGTAATAAAATTAGAATATGAAGAAAATAATATAAGAATTAAAGCACAAAATGATGCTATTATTTCAAGTATAAAAAGAGAATATGAAGAAGAAATTAAAATGATAATTGAAAAAAATAATGAAGATAGAATTCAATATAAAAATGAAGGTTTACTTCAAAGAATTAAAAATATTTTTATTTAAATAAATAATTATATTTAAATACTATACTTTAAAAGTATAGTATTTTTTATTATAGAAAACTTTTAAATAAGTTCAAAAGAATTTTTTAATAAATTATCTTCAAATTTAATACAATCTATATTAGTTTTTATTTTATTTATTGATAAATTTTTTATAAATAATCCATTTATATCTTTACATCTAGACAATGCTACATACGTTTGAGCATTTTCAAATATTTTATCACCTATATCAATAACTATTTTATCAACTGTAGAACCTTGTAATTTATGAATAGTATTAGAATAACTCAATATTAAAGGAAATTGAAATCTAGAAATTTGAATATCATTATCTTCATAAATAAAATTATTTCTTTGTATAGTATATATTTTTTTACTATTTGTAAAATAAACTTCAATTTTATCTATCTGTCCATGATCATCTTCTATAAAATTTTTTATAATACCAACAGATCCATTAACTAAACCTTCTTCTATATTTAAATTAATTAATAACATAACCCTGCAATTTATTTTTAAATTTAATATTTTTGGACATGTAAAAATATTGTCATAATCTTTTTTATATAACTCATTTTTATCATATATATTTATATTTGATATCTGTTCATTTTTATTTTTATCTATATATATATCATTTGATTTTATTATAAATGTTAATGATTTTATAGAATCTAATTTATTTTTATTATAATTATCTACATCTTTTTTATTTGGAAAAATATGAATTGCATCTTCATAATCTTCTTTTTTAAAATTTTCTATCATTCTAGATTTTAATATCTCTATATCTTGTTTTGTATGTTTATTTAATCTTAATCTTTGTAATAATTCTATATAATTATTTAATAAATTACCTTCTCTATCCATATATCTCCATGCTTTTTTAAGATTAATATTAACTAAATTTAATTCATTCCACATATTTGAATCAAATATAAAACCATCATTAATAGGAGGTAATTGACACATATCTCCACTTAAAATTAATTGTATTCCTCCAAATGGTTTATTATTATTTTTTAATATTTTAGCTATACAATTTAATAAATCACCATAATTTAATCCTAACATGGATACTTCATCTATAATCAACATTTCTATTTCTTTCCATCTTTTTAATAATCTATTGTTTGATTTAATTTTTTTAACCATTTTATTTATATATTCTATAAAATCTTTTTCAGTGTCTATATATAATGGTAGTATAACTCCTGAAAAAGAATGAATAGTTGTTCCTCCTATTAAAAATGAAGATATTCCAGTAGTTGATGTTAAATATGTATTAATATTTCTTTTTTTACTTTCTTCATAAATTTTTTTAATTTGATAAGATTTACCTGTTCCTCCGATACCAGAAATATATACATTTTTCTTTTTATTAAAAATAATATCAAAAAAAGATTCTTGATTCATTTTATATAATAGTAGATATATGTAATAATATATTAATATTATAATATATTATTAAAGGATTAAGTCCTTTTTAAATCAATTAATTAAATAAAATTTACCCTTTATAATAAATATGTTTATATGTTTTATAAACATAATCATCTTTTTTTATTTCATTATCTTTTTGAATATAATTTTCATTTAATAATAAATCTATTTCTTGATAAGTAAAACATTTTTTTTCTATTATTTCTTGTTTATATAATTTTAAATAAGATAATGCATTAAAATACAATTCTAAAAATTCTTTATTATTATATTTATCTTTTAATGTTGTAGTTTCAATAATATTATGTAAAGAATGTAATATTGAATTAACATAATCTAATTGATCTAATTCTTGACTATTTTCTTTTTTTTCTTCAGCTTTATTATATAAAAATTCTCTATATTTGTATATTAATGGTAATATAATATCTACATTAGTAATAACAAAATGATAATCATTTTTTTCTTCTTTTTGTTCCATTGTATCAATTATAATATTTACTAATGTCATATCTTCATTTTCATCTTGCCAAATAGATGATTCTTTTTCATTTTTTATATCAATAGAATGATTATCATTTTTATAGATTAAAGGTTGAGAATCTAATTCTTTTTCTTTTATAGTAATTAATTCTTTTAATCTATTAACAAATAATTTTCTAAATGTTTCAAAATGTAAACTATTATTAGGATTATTTTCATTTTTACATATTTTAATTAATTTATCTAATAATGAACATAATTTAATATATTTATCATTTTTATACATTAGTGGTTGAGAATCTAAATATTTTAAATAATCAATAGCATATTTTAATATAGTTTCTCTACTTTCATTTATTATCATATTACATAATTTAACACCGCCTTCATCTCTATTTATATTACCAAATTCATCTTTATAAATTAAAATATTTCTACTTTTATCACTTATTAATAATTTATCTTTTAAAGTATTTTTATGAAAAAATTCAGCTAAAGATATACTATGATTTTTTAAATCATCAATATTCATTTTAGAATTTTGTTCTTTTATACATTTATTAGTTAGAGGAATTATATTTTGTATTAATTTATTTCTATTAACAATAGTTGAAGTATTAGTTGAATTATTATTAGTTATATTAGTAACATTAATTTTATCAATATATTTATCATGTATATTTTTTATTTCTGTTTCTAATTCTTTTATTTTATTTTTATATTCTGATTCATTTTTTTCATTTCTTTTCTTTTCTTGATCATAAAATACTTCTAACATCTCTATTTTTTTTTGTTTATCTATTATTTCTATTTTTAATTGTTCTATTGTCTTTTTATATTTTTGTATAGTTTGTTTTTCTCTTATAGGTGTAGAATTATCTTTCTCTTCTTTCTTATCATTTACTTTTCTTTCTATTAGTTTATTATCAATAAGTTCATTATTTAAATCTTTATCATTTGGTTTATTTTTAATTTGTATAGCTAAACAATATTTAGCTGTTTTTTGATGTTTATCTAGATTAGATTTGTTCCAAAATTTATTATTACAAAAACCACAATAATAATCTGTCATTCCTATAATAATATATACTATTATTTTATTTTTTATTTAATCCATTTTTTTTGGATTTTTTTTGGATCTGTGTTGGATTTTTGAATTAAAATAATTTTATATCTATTCATTACACTTATTTTCTATTAAACTTTTTTTACGGAAAAAAACATAAATAGGATAATGGTAATAATATATATAAGACTCATCCATCCATAATAACAATAATGAAAAACCACTAAGGGCAGAAAAAACCAACAAAATTTGTTGTGTTGTTTTTTATTTTTGGGTCCCCAAAATTTTTAAAAAGATCCATTTTTTATTATTCATATATTAGATCTTTTGCATCATTTTCTATTTAATATTTAACACAAAATATATATCCAAAAGATAATATATTAGATGTTTTAGATTCATTTTATAGTTAATTATAAATATCAATTTATATATCTAAAAATTTTTATTTTGAATATATAATATATATAATATTTTTAGATTATTTACTATTTAATATTTAAGACATAATATATATCCAAAAGATAATAGATTAGATCTTTTAGATTATTTTATACTTAATTGTAAATATGAATTATATATCCAAAATCAATATTTTAGATATATATAAAGTGGAAAAAGAAGAATAAAATGAATTAAAAATGATTAATAAATAAAAATGATTAATAAATAAATGAAAAATATATAACTTAATTAATTATATAAATATAATATAATATTAGGATGTTAAAACAATTTCATCAAAAAATAATTGATGAATTTTCATCAATTAAAAAAAATCAATTTAAAAATATTGATCAAGTATTTGAAAATATAATTGAGTCTGAATGTAAGGAAATTAATTTAATAAAAAAAGATAGTTTTATATCTAAAAAATATATTGAATTAAAAGAATATTTAAAAAATGAAAAGAATGATGTAGAATGTCTACAACACATAATAAAAATATTATTTAATCTTTATACTTTAAAATATAAATTACATTTAATTTTAGGAGAATATAATATAGACTATAAAATTTATATAAATACAAGTATAAGAGAAAATAATTGGTATTCATTCTGTTTTGATAATAAGTATACATTTAAAGATAGTTATCAAATATTATTTCAAATAAATAATATAAATCACTTTCATTTTCAGCATATTATTTATGATAACTTAAAAAGAATAATTTTTCCTTTGGAAAAATCGGTTTTTCTTTCAGAAAAATTAAGTAATAATGACTTATTTATACCTTTTATTTATAATATGAAAGAAGATTATGATTTATATAATATTATGAGTTTAATTTTAAAAGAATGTAATAATAATATATATTTGAAAGGAAAAAAAGATAAAAATACTTCAGATATTAATCTTTATGATTTTATATTATTAAAAACATCATTTGGAAAAATAATGCAATATACATCTGATCATTTTTATAATCAAGAAAAAAATGAAATTATATTAAATAAACATAGATCATTAAAAGATATAGGGGAAATTATTTTATCATTAAGAAATAACTATGATAAAGTAAAAAATAATATTGAATATAGTGATAATATAATACCTTTAATTGAATTAAATACAGATATAAATCAAGGTGAAATAAGTTCATTAGAAGAATATATATTAAAAAATGTATTAGAACATCATTATAATAAGATAGAATTTTTAAATAATATACCAAATGAGATAAAAATAAGTGATTTTAATTTAAAGAATAAAAGTCAAATGTATTCATTATATGATTGTATTGATATATATTTAACATCAATAGAATTAATAAGTAAATTAAAAAATAAATTTATATCTAAAGAGTATATTTTAAATGAAAATGAAAATAAAGATAAAATTTATAGAGATATAATTAATAAACAAAAAATATATAATGATGAATTATATGATTCATTATTATGTATCTATAGTAAATTATATTTAATGATTTATTATATAGACCTAAATGAATTTGTAAATAGTAATATATATAATTATTTATATAATGATTTGAATAATAATTATCATTTACATAAAATTAATCAATTAAGTTTTATTAATAAATTTGTTAAATATATTTCTACTTATATTAAAGATAATTATTTAGCTAATAGTAAAAATATTTTATCATATGATAATAATACTATTTATAAAAAATATTATAATTATAAACCCTGTTATACATTAAGACAAATAAATAGTTTATATGATTCAAATAAAAAAGATTTATTATTTGATATATTAATAAAAGTATTATTTGGGTATATTAAAGATAAAGATATTTTAGAATATACAAAAAATGAAATAAATTCAATTATAAATAATAATATCTATGATCATCAAATTTATTTTAAATTTAATTTATTAATTAAAAATAAAGATCAACAAATATATGATAGATCATTATCAAGAATAAAAGATTTAAATGAATTTTTTAATTCTAAATATATAAAAAATAAAGAGATAAAATCAACTGAATATAGATATTTAGATTTTGGAGGAGGAGATGGACAATTATGTTCATCAATTAGTAAACTTTTAAATTTAAAAAAAGAAAATTCAATATGTATGGATATAGCAAGTTGGTATGGTCATGAGAGAGATAATACATATGATAATATAAGATTTGAATTTATAAATTCAAATTTAATAAATGGAATAAAAAATGGAGAATTAAATTTAATAACATGTTTTATGGTATTACATCATATTAAACATTATGATAGTATATTAGATGAATTTTTTAGAATATTAAAAAAAGATGGTATTTTAATAATTAGAGAACATGATTGTGAAGATTATTTAGATAATATGTTAATAGATGTAGAACATTCATTATTTGAAACTACAATAGAAAGAAAAACAGATATTGAAAATTTAAAATTTTTAAATTCATATGAAGCTAATTATTTTACTAAAAAAGAATTAAATGAAATAATAATAAAAAAAGGTTTTAAAGATATTACATCTGATATTAATAAAAATTTATATAATATTAGAGGCCCTACTCGTTATTATTATTCTATTTTTATAAAAATATAATCTTTTATATGGTATTAAGGAAAATATATATCAGAGGACTTGTCCTCTTTAAAATATATATATATATTTTATTCATGATGATCTCCATAATCTATACCTTCCATATTTGGACTTCCATCAGCCAAATTTCCACCATAATCTCTATCAAATCTATCTTCTTTATCTAAATAATCATATTCACCGTATCTAAAGTCATGTGAAGTTCTTTTTTCAAAATCAGGATAATAACCATAAAAATGATAGATTGGTTTATTAGATTTAATAGGAGAATATCTAAAATTATCAGGATCTAAATTTATATTTTTAATAGAATATTTAGATCCTTTTCCTCTTATTTTTTTACATTTACTTTTAGATTTAATTTTAGATATCTTTTTACATTTACTTTTAGATTTAATTTTAGATCTTTTTTTAGATTTAATTTTAGATTTAATTTTAGATTTAATTTTAGATTTAATTTTAGATATCTTTTTACATTTACTTTTAGATTTAATTTTAGATTTAATTTTAAAAGGTGTTTTTTCTCTATTATATATTTTTTCTCTTTTTAAATAATGAAGAAGATTATCATAACCTTGAATTATATTAGATGACTTTCCCTCTTTATTATTTAAAATAATTTTAGGGACGATTATATTATTATTAGGATTAGGAAATTTTTGAAGATATAATTTTTTAGAGTATTCATCATTAATTTGATTTTCAATATAGGATATATTATTAGATTTTAATAATTCTTTTGTTAAATAACAATATGGACAATATGCAGTTGTCCATATAATAGCTACATTATCTTTATTCATTATATATAATATTCATTATATATAATAATTTTTGTTTATAAAAAATATATTTTTTTATTCTTTATTATTTCGTATTGATTCTATTCCTTCTCTCATTGATTTTGGAAATCTAGGAATACCATCATTAGTAAAACCAAAATATTGAACCCATAATTTAGAACCAATAAAATTTTTACCTATTTTAAAAAGTTCTTGTCTTTCTTTTTTAGTTCCTTTACTTTGAACATTAAAAGTTTTATTATCTTTATTTTTACATATCCAAACAATAAGATTTTCATTATTACCTGAAGTATCTACTTCACTGGTTATACCTACAATTTCAAATTCATCATCATCAAAATTTTTATATTTTAAAAGATCATAACTTCTAAATTTAGGTTTATATATACCATCAGCATTTCTTAAAATAGAACCTTCATAGCCATTATTAATATTTGACATATGGGAAGATTCAATATTATCTTTATTATAACAAATAAAAGTTTCAACTTTTAAAATTTTATTAAAGGATACATCTAATTTAATATTATTAATAATATTTAGTCTATCAGAATATTTTAAGTCAGCTACAACATCATAAATATGATATTGAATTTTATTTATAACTATTTTATCTTTATCATTTAATTTTTTTTTTCTTAATATACCATAATCTTCAAATTTAAATTCTTTATGAACATATAATTCACCATCTAATGGATATTGTAATTTTAATTTTAATAATTCTTTATATAATTCAGAATCATATAAAATAGTAAATTCATTACCAGTTCTACTTGTTATTTTTTTAGTAAAAGGATTAAATATCATTCTATAACCATCTAATTTAGGTTGAATATAACAAGGATAACTTAATTTTTTTTCATTTTTTTTAAATTCTTGAGCTAACATAGGTAATACGATTTCGTCATCTTTATATAATGAATTATTAGAAGATTTTTCATCTTCTATAATTTCTGTAAGAGAATTTGTATTTTGAAAATCATTTAAATTGTAAGAATAACCTTCTTTAATTTTTTTATTAATTTTAGATTCAGCGTCATTAATAGCTTGTTGTAAAAAAGTAGTTTCATTTTTTTTACCGATATTTTTACCAGAAGATATATTAGTAATAGTATCAATTAATTTACCATTTAAATAACCATGAGATACTTTAATAGAAGCATGATCGATATTATTAATGACAGATATATTCCAAATTTTAATTTTATGATTTTTATCAGAAGAATAAAGAGTGATAGTATTCATTTTAATTTTTAAAAGAAGAATATAATAATAAAAAAGAATCATTTAAATAAAAATAAAAATTAATTAGAAAAAGTATTAAAAGATTAAAAAATAATAATATAATAAAAAATGTTACCAGTATCAAAAAGTCAATTAATACATATATCAAGCGAAATTATAATATTATTAAGTTTAACATTTTTTTTAAACAGACAAGTTAAATCTGTAAAAAAAATGGTTATTGATACTAATAATAGACTTAATTCTATGGAAAGAGAATTTAATGATAAATTAAATGAATTAAATGATATAATTAGAAATAATCAACATCAATTAAATAGATATTCATTAATGTCTATGAGAGAAAAATTATATGATGATTCTCCAGAACAAATGTTTAATAGAAATACTAGAACATCAGAACAAGATTCTGGATTAAGAAAAAGAAAAATTAATATTAGACCCCATAGAGAGGAAAGTGAAGATGAATGTAAAGATAATGATAAATGTTTTATAAATAATACATCTGTAGCTACAGAATCAATGAAATTAAATAAAGAGAACTTGTTTTCTAATACACAAGAAAGACAAGAACCTCCTCAACAACAAAGAAAAAATCCAATATTAAATATATTACAAAATCCATTTGATATTTTAACTATGACAGTAGGTGTAAAAGATACACCAAAACCTAAAGCGGAAATACAAATAATAGATGAAGATAATGTAGAAGAGGAGGATGTAGACGAAGAACAAATAGATAATGATATAAAAGATGATTTAGAAGAATTATTAAATAATAAAAATTAAAGATAGCCAAAATATTATATATATAAATATATAATATTTGAAAATGAGTAATAAAGAAATAGTTTATGAAGATAATACTGTGATTGATAGTATAATATTAGATGATAATAAAAATATAATAGATAATTATAAAAAAAATCAAAATGAACATAATATTTATAATGAAGATGATAATGAAGATGAAGAAGATATAAGTTTAATAACAAAAAAAATGGCAGATATAGAAGAAGAAGTATATAGAGTATATTTAATATTAGATAAATATAGAGAAGAAAATAAATGTGTAAGTGATATATTAAAATATGTAGAATTAAAAGATGTATATAAATTAATATATCCTGATTATGAAGGTATATTTTAAATAGATAATATTTCTTTTTTATAAAGGGCTTAGACCTTATCAATATATAATAAAATATAAGATAAAGTTTGAATTAAAATATCAGATAGATCATCTTTTTTATTTTTATTTAAATTAAATATATAGTTAAGAGTTAATTGATCATTTCTTAAATTTAACAATTTATTAACTTCTTCACAGCTCCATTTTTTTCTTTCATATTTTTTAATTTTTCTAAGTTTATTAGTTTTATTATCAATAGTTTTAAGAGGAGCTCCTAAAATTCTAGTTTTATTTTTAGAAGGATAAATGATTACATTTTTAGAGTTTCTATATAACATAATAAAATAATTATGAATATGATTTTGAATGGTAGAAGCAATAAAGTTTTTTTTCATTTGTTTTTCAATTAAAATAATATCAATATCATTAAAATAACCTTTTTTATTTAATTCATCAAGATAATCAATTAAATTAATTAAAATTTTATTATCAATAAATTTAAAAGGGGCTCCATTAGTTATATCTTTTTTATCCATAATTTTAACTACACCACATTTAAATACTTCATTAATATAAGATTTATATTTATCAGTAGAAATTAAATCTTTAGTATATCTATCTTTTTTTTCAATAGTAGGGATATTTTTAACTAAATCGATATCATAGTATTCTTTACATAAAGATAAATTTTTAATACCTATATCAATAGATAAGATAGATAACATTATTTTAATTATAAAATATAATATTTATTTATTTATATTATTTTATATTTAAATGAATCAATATATTTTACGTTTTGACGGTGCATCAAGAGGTAATCCTGGATTATCTAGTTGTGGTTTTGTAATTTTAAATTATAAAGGTGATCCATTAACTAATAAAGATATATTATATAAAAAAGGTATGTTTTTAGGTTATAATATAACAAATAATCAAGCAGAGTATATGGGATTATTTATAGGATTAAAATTTATAATAGATAATAAATTAAATAATATACATATACAAGGAGATTCTCAATTAGTAATTAAACAAATTAAAAAAGAATCCAAAGTAAATAATGAAGTATTAAAAAAAATATATGAACATATAGAATATATGATGAATAAAATAAATATAATATCTATAAGACATATATATAGAGAAAATAATAGTTTAGCTGACTCTATTTGTAATAAAATATTAGATAATTTAGATTTATAAATCTTTTTAAAGAGAACTAATATATTTTTAAAGAATATATTATTTGAAATTATTATTGAAATAATCAATAATAATTTTTAATTTAACTTTATTTTTATAGTCATTCTATATTTATTTTAATTTATTTTAATTTAATTTATTTTAATTTAATTTAATTTAATTTATTTAAGAAAGTGAATTTTAAGATATTGTTGAAGACGGAAATAAGTCAAAGGAACAGCATTACCAGATTCATCTCTAGCGGCAGTTGAAGGATCATATTTCAAAAGATTTCTAAGACGATCATCACAACGAATTTCTCTTTGATCATCAGGATTAAAGAGATTATTTTCTTTAATATATTTACAGACAAATTTAGTTACATCTACACGAGTATAAAGTTTAGTGGGATCCCAAGCGGTAAATTTAGCCATTTCAGGAGAGATATGAATAGGTTTCAAAAAACCAGAAGATACGTTTTTCTTAGCACCATCTCTTTTAAATTTGAGAACTCTATTAGTGTCATTATGAAGAGTTCTAACAAGTTTAAGGAGACCTCTAAGAAGTTTAATACCTTTAACTTTTTTACCGGAAGAATTCAATTTTTCAATTTCTTCATTTACTTTAGTCTCCAATTGAGTAAAATCTCTATCAATTGACTCCTTATTAACCTCGCGTCTCTTTTTCTCTGTAGCTACAGTCTCTTGTTGAACTACAGGAGTTGCAGATACAGGTGTTTGGGGTTGTTCTGTAGCTTGAGTAGTATCTTTTCTAGGTTTTCTAGAAGTTTTCTTTTCAGCTACAGGAGCAGGTTGCTGTTGAACAACTACTTGAGCAGGTTGTTCAACAGCAGCAGTTTGTTCAGGTTTAACAGTTTTTCTAGGAGGCATTTTTGTATATATATAAAATTGGTTTCTTTAAACTTGTTTTAAAATAAAAATAAAGATAGTTTGAAGAGGAAAAAAAAATTATTTTTTTATGTGTTAAAAAATAAATTAAAAAATAAAAAAAATTGGTGAAGATGTTTGTTAGATAAAAATAATAAAAATATATTTATAATTAATAAATTATAAATATGAGTTATTTTAGTATATATGGATATATAAAAAGAAACAAATTTAAATATATGATAATAATATCAATAATAGTCATAATGTTATTATTTTTATTTAAAAATTTATCATCAAAAAATAAAGAAAAATTTTTAAATATAGCTAAAAATAAATATATAAAAACAAATAAAATATATAGAAAAATAAAAAAAGATAGTGACATCTATAATATTATTTATAATGATATTTATTCACCAAATGAATTTGATTTTAATGATACTAAAGATGAATCATTAAAAAAGAAAAGATTTATGCCTATGGTAAGTAATGGAGAAATGAAATGTAAATTATATTTAGAGAAAATATTTGATAAACCATTTGAAAAAATAAGACCTGATATGTTAAAAAATTCTGTTACAGGAAAAAATTTAGAATTAGATTTATATAATGATGAATTAAAATTAGCAATTGAATATAATGGAGAACAACATTATAAATTTTGTCCTAGAATACATAAAAATTATGAACATTTTCAGACACAGAAATATAGAGATGAAATGAAAAAAATGTTATGTCAAACAAATGGAATAACATTAATAGAAGTTCCATATACAGAAAAAAATAATATTGAAAATTATCTATTTCAACAATTAAATATAAAAGGATTTGGAAATAAATTAATTAATTAATCTATTTTTCTTTATGGAAAAATTAACCATATACAATTATCACTTAAATTATCTGATAACTGTATTTCATCATTTATTTTACATATATATTTACCATCTTTTTGTATCGTTATTTTATTTTCCGATAATTTATTAATTACAAATAAACTATTATCTTCGTTATAATTTGGTATTTTATCTAATATAGAATCAGTTGAACATAAAGTAGGTTTATCACAATCATCATCATTATTATTTATTTTATCAGAGGTCATGTCCTTTTCATCTTGAATAGAATTATTTAATTTATATAAACAAATTTTTTGATCATTAATATACATACAAATAGGATTATTATTTAAAAATAATTTATATTTATTTAAATTAGAAAGATAATTAATATTCCATTTACAATTATCATTAGATATAAAATCTTTTGATAAATGAGTAAACATATAAGGTAATAATGGTTTATTATCTATAAGAGACTGTATATCATAATAACCATTTAGATAAGAGTTATTTTCAATATTATTATAATGATTTTTTAGAATAGACTTTTTGCTAGGTTTAAGGTAAAAATAAATAATTAAACTAATTAATCCAATGAAAAATAAAATATAAAAAATTAAATTCATGTTTCTTATAAAGAATAAATAATATAATTTAAAAAAATAAATAATTGATTTTTTTAAATTTAAAGTAATAAAATTTATATATAATTAGGCTAGAAAACTAAATTCAAAGTCAATTAAAAAAAATCAATCTAAAATGTCATCTCGTAAAGGAAATAGATCTCAAAATACTCAATTAACTGATCCTATTAACTATGATACTAATAATATAATTTTTGATGAAGCAACTGAAAATAATATTCCAGGAAGTAAAGTTAAATATTATCGTATTAATGTAGCAACTAAAAATGAAGATGGAACTGAAGGAGAATTAATTCTAGGTTTAGATAAATGTATGAGTTATGGTGTTCAAGAATCAAGAGATATGAATACAAATGTATTAACTGGTTATTCCATTTCAATCACTTTAAGAGATAGAGATGGAGGAAGTGAAAGACAAAATAAAACAATTGATGTAATTGAATCAATTGTAGAGAAATGTAAAGATCATATCTTAAGTGTTAAGAAAACTATTGGAAAAGTATCAATTGATAGAAGTGATTTGAAAAAATTGAATCCTATCTTTTATAAATTAAACGATGAAGGAGAAAGAGATGAAACTGCTTCTCCTATGTTATATCCTAAATTAATTTATGCTAAAGAAAGAAAAGATGCTAAAACTGGTGATATTATTCCTGCTAAAATTTTAACTCAATTTTATCTTACCGATGAAGTAGATGAAAATGGAGAACCTTTAAGTGTAGATCCATTGCAATTTTTAGGAAAAAGAAGTATTTTGTCATGTGCATTGAAAATTGAAAGTATTTTTGTAGGTCAAGTTATTAAATTACAATGTAAAGTTGCTGAAGTTGATATTAAACCTGTAGAAACTAGATCTAAAAGATTATTAACTTCTGGTTGGTCTACTTATAATAAATCTAATATCTCTATTGACTCTAATCCTCTTCTTCAATCTTATGAAAATAAAGTTGAAGAAGAAGTTAAAGATGAAGATGAATTAGATAATAAAGAAGAATCTAAAGAAGAAGTAGTATTAACAGTTTCTGAAAAACAACCTGAAATTCAACCAACAACTACAACAACTAAGAAACCTGCAAGAAAGACTAAAGGTTAATTATATAAATTATATAAATATGATGTTAAAAATAATATAAAATAAATAATTGAAAAAAAATTAATACATATGTATTGATACATATGTATTATAAATTCTATTTAAATAAATAGAAAATATATATTATAACAAGTATAAAAATGGAATCAATAATTATCGAGAATAAAAGTGATAATGAAAATGGAATAAAAGTAGAAGTATTTGATGAAAATGAAAATTATAAATTATATCATTATAGTAATTGTTATAACGATTCATCAAATGATATAAAAAATAATAGAGGTATTATTATGAAAAATAATACTGATAAAATTTATGTAAAAACATTCAGTTTTACACCTGAATATTACTTTAAACAATCTGATATTAAAGATATAATTCAAAATTATATTGATAAAAAATATACATTTTTCCCTTCTTATGAAGGAAGTCTACTTAGATTATGGTATGATGATATTAATAATAAATGGATATTATCTACTCATAAGAAATTAAATGCTTTTGAATCAAGATGGGGTTCTAAAATGACATTTGGAGATATATTTTTAAATATATTATTTAATAATGAAATTACAGAATCAAATATGACTAGAAAACAAGAGATGTTAGAAGAATATAGTAATGAAAATTTAAATAAAAATCATATCTATACATTTTTAATTACAACATCTATTATGAATAGAATTGTTTGTAGAAATAAACGAAATGATTTATATTATCTTGGTTATTTTGATAGAGAAAATGATTTTAAATATATAATAAGTTCAGAAGATAATAATATTAATTTAGAATATAAAACTGAATCTGTAACAATTCATTTAAATATAAATTTGGTCAAACAAATCAATTTAGAATCATATGAACAATTAGAACAATATATTCAAACTAATTATTTAGATATATCAGATTATAATAAGACACAAGGAATTGTATGTTTTAATGAAGAAGGAGATAATGTAAAAATTATTAATGATAATTATGCAAGATATTCATTAATAAGAGGGAATGAACCAAATTTATTATTGAGATATATAGAATTGATGAAGAATAATGATAATGAAACAATTAAAGAATTAAAAGAATTATATCAAGAAAGTAGAGATTTTGAATATTATGATAAAACAATTTATCATATTAAGAGAAATTTACTAAGTAATTATATTAAAAGATATATACAAAAATCATTATCAATAGTTCCACCTGAACAAAATAGAATATTGGTAGATATATATAATTTATATATATCAGATCCTTCAAATAATAGAATTAGTTTAGAATATATTAATGATTATCTAAATAATTTATCAACTCCTCTACTTTATAATCTATATAAACAATATCAAAAAAGAAGAAGTCTATATGGAAATGGAAATTATGTAGATGAAGATACTAAAAAGAAAGTATTAAATTCATATTATAAAGAACAATAAAAAAATAAATATTATGTATCTTTTAAAGTGTTAATTTATTTATTTATAAAAAAAATTTATATAAGTATAAACTTATATAAATGAAAATATATACAATAGGAGATAGTCATTCTTATCATGGTTTTCAAAAGATATATAATGAAAGATATCATTTAGGTTCATTATTATGTTATACATTTGGAAAAGAAAAATTTAATAGATTTAATATAACTAATTATAAAGAAATAAAAGAAGGAGATGTAGTTATATTTTGTTTAGGAGAGATAGATTGTAGATGTCATATACATAAACATATAACAGAAGAAAATACATATAAAAATATAATAGATAATATAGTTCATAATTATTTAGAAACTATAAAATTAAATGAAAATTTATTATCATTTAAAATAAAAATATGTATATACAATATAGTTCCAGCTGTAAAAAAAGATTCAATTAAAAATAAAGATGTTCGTGAGAATGAACAATTTCCATTTTTAGGAGGAGATGAAGAAAGAAGAACATATGTATTATATTTTAATAAAAAATTAAAAGAGAAATGTAAAGAATATAATTATTTATTTATAGATACACATGATAAATATATTAATGAAGATGGATATTTAAATCATAAATATTCAGATGGTTTAATTCATGTAGATAATGGTATTTATATTGAGGAATTTTTAAAAGAAAATAATATCTTATAAATAAAGAAGTATAATATATATAAGTTTATAACTTATATATATAATTTATTTTTATTCTTACTTTAAATATAAGAAGAAATTAGATTACAAATATTTTTATCATTATAAAGAGTATTATTATTTAATGAAGAACTAATTAATAATCTTTTTTTAGTTAAAAATAAATTAGCTTTATTTTTAAATAAACTTAATATTTTATAATATTTATTATAATTTAATTTATTAGCATAAATATAATAATATCTTCTATTTATTATTACTTTTTTTAATTTATTATTATATTTATATAATATTTTAGCTGGACCATTTATCCTATGTTTTTGATTATATAGAAAATAACCTTCATATTTTAAATTACCATTATAGTCATATTCAATTTCAGCTGGTTTATTTAATCTATGAATTAAATCTTTAAAAAACCAAGTTTTATTAGATATAAATCCGTTATTAAAATATTCAATTATCGCGGGACCATTAGTTCTATGTATATAATCATTTTGATACCAATATTTAGATATAATTTTATTATTTTCATTGTATTCAATAATAGCAGGTTTATTAATTCTATGAATTTTACCGAATTTATACCAAGTTTCAGTTTTACAATATAAATTATTATAATAATTAGTATATTCAATAATAGAAGGTTTATTTTTATCAGTATTATGAATAACATCAAAATTATACCATAGATGTGATTTTATATTACCATTTTCATAATAATTTATTTCAGCTGGATTATTATCTCTATGAATTTTATTATGAACATACCATTTTTTAGTTTTAATTTGACCATTAGAAAAATATTCAATATATGAAGGTTCATTAAAATTATGTAAATCACCATAAATATACCATTTTTGAATTTTTATATTTCCATTTTCATGATAATGAATTACAGAAGGATTATTTATATTATGTAGTTTATTATTTTTTTTAATAGATTTAGATTTTATATTACCATTAGGATAATAAATAATTTCTTCAGTAATATCCATTTTTAAATATATATAAATTAAAAAATATGGTATATAAGATATAAGTTGAATAAAATTGTAAAATGAATTAAAAATCATTTAATTAATAGAATAAATAAAATGAATAGAATTAAGTATTATTAATGAGATTTACAATAATGATCAACCATAGGTAAAGAAGGATCATAAAGTTTTAATTCAGTAGCTTTTTTAATTAAATTAGAGAAGTTATTTATAAATTCAGGAGTAGTATGATTTAAATCAATATTAGGAGATAAAACATGAGCAATTTCATGTAGAGCTACATAAATTAACATATTATAAGGATAATAATTATTATTATTATCTTTTAAACATAAGTAAATTCTTTTTTTATCCTCTGTAAAAGATTCATTAGAAGCATAAAAAGATATATCTTTAATACGAGGATCAACAAGAAGTAAATCATTTTTAATTTTATATAATAGAGGATCAGAGAAAAGGACAACTCTATTAATATATAGAGTGATAAAAATAATTATAGCAAGAGAAAAAAAAAATAATAAAAATTCAAAATTGATGTCTGACATTTTATAAATCAATAATATAAATTTATTTTTAAATTTTTTCTTTTTTATTATAATATAATAAATAATAAAAAATGGACACTGATAAAAAACTTTTACTATTTTTACTTTTAGGTTTAATTGTGATTTTTGTTGTTTGTAGTTGTAAAAAAAAAGAACAATACGCTGAAGTAAATATCCCCTATGGTGGTTCTGCTTATGCTCCTCATACTTTATCTAATCAAGTTAATAATGCCTTATTCGCTCAACCCCAATTTAGAGCTGACTTAGATCCTAGATCACAAAATCCTGATGTTAATGGTCAATTATGGGGTCAATCTGGACCTATGAGTATGCAAGCTAGTCCTATAGCACCTGTAAGTTTTTCAGAAATGGGAGGTTCAATTCCTAGTAAATTTGCAGAACCAACAAGTTTAACCAGCCAACAAGCTAAAGAAATATTAGATCAACAAGTAGGAACAGCTACTCCTAAATATCAAGAAGCATCAGAAATAATGCCTACACCTGATATGTTAGGAGCTATGACTTTAGATCCTACTGATCCTAAAAATTTTATGTATGATAGAACTATATTTGCTAAATTGAAAAGAAGATATGGTAATGGTGTAGATTTCTTCCGTGGTGATATTCAAATTCCTCAAGAGAAAAGAGGCTGGTTTGATATTCGTCCTCCTCAAGAAGTCGATGTTGTCACTGGTTATTTCGATAACTACATTGATATTCAACAACAAACTGCTATTAAAGATTCAGTATTTGAAAGAAATATGTCAGCTAAAGATAAAACTGAAGATTCTATTAACATCTATGGTGATACTAGAAAATTGGTTTATGATGCTATCTAAATTATTTTTTAATTATATATATTTTAATAAATTATTTATACTTATTATTTAATAATAAGTATAAAAATATATAAATTTTTAATATTAGAGGATTAGAGGATTTATAAAATATCAATATCTTCATTTGATTCTTTTATTTTAGATTTTTTATCTCTAATTTTACTTTTGGCTAAGTCCTTATCAATACTTTTAGATTTTGTATAAAATGTCTTATCTTCTTTTTCTTTAATATCTGATTCATTAACTGTAATTGTTTTTGTCTTTGTTAATGATATATCATCTTTAATATTAATTACATCTATCATTCCTGTTCCAATTCTAGCTAATTTACCAACCATAATAGAAGCAGAAACACCGTCTAAATTATCTTTAGAGCCTCTTTCAGAAGCGATTAAAAAATTATCAAAAGATTGTTCAAAAGAAGCTTTAGCTAAAACACCAGCTTGTTCAACATCAATACCATAACGAGTAACAGGTTTTATATCACCAGAATAAGTCATAGAATTAATAAGAATATGAAGATGTTTTTTATTAATATCATCATTCATAACTCTAGAGAATTCAATATCTAAAAAAGATTTAACAGCTTCAATACCAAAAATTTCTTTTAAGTCCCAAATACTATTACTAAAAGTAGAATTTATTTTTTTAAAATCAATGAAAGGAATAAACATTAAATCTTTTAAATTAGTGCCAGAAGTTTTAATAAAATCATTATTTTGATTATATTCACAATCTTTAATATTTTTGATACCAGAAACTTTAATATTTAAAATTAAAGGTAATTTAAAATTTTTAATAGTATAAATTAATTTAGAATCATTATCTTTCAATTCATCTAAAATTTCAGTTTCATTAATAGATGTATTGATATTTTCTCTAATATTATCAATTTCTAAATCTTCATTTAAAATAAGTTCTTTTTCAGTTTCATCAATATTTAATTCTAACTCATCATCTTTATCAACAAAATTTTTATTTAGATTATTTGTTTTATTAATAAAATTTTTATCTATCTCTATTGGATTCACATAATTTATATATTTTTTTTCAAGTGTTTTTTTCTGTTCTATTTCACTATCTATTTCTGATTCAATTGTTTCTTTAATTTTATCAACATCAAAATATTCATTAAACCAAATATCAATAATACCGATATTATCAGGGAAAAATACACATTTAACTTCATCATCAAAATTCATAATTTCATTAGCAATTAATTCAAGAGATTTTCTACAGTTAAAAATGGTATTAACATTAAAATATAAACGAACATACCATTTTTTATTTTTAGGTAAAGTAAAATAAAAAGTTTCAAAAAAAGAATAATAATTTATTTCATAAGAATTCATATTCATTTTATCACTTATTAAAGGTTTTTTATTTTTATCTAAACAATCTTTAATAGAATAAAATTTAATATAACTTTCACATATTTTTTTATATCTATATACTTTTTTATAATTTTTTTTATATTTATCAATTACTTCTTGATTCTCATTTGATAATTTATTTGGTATATTAATTTCATCATCATTTAATATAAACATATCATTTATATCTTCTGTAAAATATATCTTATCTAATGGTGTCTTCATATCTTTTAATTTTGTTGCATTTAATAATTCTGTTAATCTTTCTAAACCACTTGTTTCTGCTGCTTTATTTTGTCCAGATGAATGAAATGTATTTAATTGAGCTTGAGTAGATTTTTCACCAATAGATGAGGAAGCTATACAACCTACCATTTCACCAGGATTAATTTTAGATAAATAAAATTGTTTATAAATTTTATTCTTTAAATCATCAATACAAGAAGGATAAATAGAAATATCACTTAATTGAAGTATTATATCATTTTTAATATTTAGATAAATATTAGATGCGATATCATCAGGTATATTATTATCAACTTTAATAATATCAGTGATATAATCAATTTCTTCTTTAGTAAGTTTTCTCATTATAAAGATATAATGTAATATAATATATAAAAATTAATATTTAATTTAAAAAATCATTTAAATGATTTTTTTATATAAATTAAATAAAAATATATATTTGATATATAGAATAAAAAATAAATAAAGATGATTAGAAATAATGTTTATAATTATGAATTAAATAAATTTAATGATTTAAGAGTTACAGCTATTGAATTATTAAAAAAATTTAAAATAAATAATGAAAAACAAGTTGAAACAATCATTTATGAAAATTCTAAAAATAAAGATGAATATTTTAGAATGTTAAAATATTTATTAGGCGCTATTGTATCCACTGATATGTCTATTAACAAAAATATTAAATTAAATACTATTATTAATGATATAATATCTAAAAAAATTGATTTTGATAAAGATAATATATTTAAAAATAATGATCAAGAATTTAGACTTGAAATTAATAAATTATTAACTCCTATTAATGTAGTTGAAGGTATACAATGTAAAAGATGTAAATCTAAAAATACTATTAGCACTGAGAGACAAACTAGAAGAGCAGATGAACCTCCAACATTATTTGTCAAATGTTTAAATTGTGGATATGAATGGAGAGATTAATAATTATATAAAAAGATAAATATTTTATTTTTAACAAGATAAAGATTTAAAAACTAATTAAATATTTAATAAATATTTAATTTAATAAATGTCATTTAATAATGAAGATAATCAAATGGATGCATTATTTATAGGACATGCAGGTTTAGGTGATAGTTTAAATATGATAGGAGCATTAAGATTTATGTCATATTATTATAAAAATGTATATTTTGTAGTAAAAGAGAAAAATTTATTACAGATAGAACCATTTTTTAAGGATACGAATATTATATGTTTATCATATGAATATAAAGATATGTGGTCAGAAGTTATTGATATATTAACTTTTGTAAGAGAATTTGATAAAAAAAATGCTGATATTTTTATGTTAGGAGATTTTAGAAAATATTATATAGGTAGAATAGTAAATAAATCATATATTAATGGAGTAAATAATTTTAAAAGATCAATATATGAAGGAATAGAAGAAATAAAATTTGATCATGATATGATAGTATTAAATGATTATTATTTTTTATATCGTTTTTATGATATGATAGGAATGCATTTAAATATATATTTTGAATATTTTGATTTTGGGGATAGTAAAAATTCAGAAATATATTATAATAAAATAAAACATTATAAAAGAATAATATTTACACAGACAAAAACAAGTGAAAATATATGTTTATCAATAAATAATTTAATAAATAAATATATTAATGATAGTGAATGTATTATAGTTTGTAATGATGAAAATATATATGAAAAATATGATTATTTAATTGAAAATAAAGATGAAGGTAATATAAAAAAAGAATTAGTAAAACCATATATATTAGGATGTATGATTGATTATAAAGATTTAATTTATAATTCTAATGAAATATATATTTTAGATTCATCATTTACTAGTGTTATTTTACCATCATTAAAAACTGGTAAATTAAAAGCAGAAATAGTTAGAATTATAAATAGAAATAGAATAAATGAAGTAGAATTATAATTTAAATCTTTTTTTATAATCAGCAATAGAAGCTCTTAATGTTTTTTTATTCCATAAAATATATAAACTTAACGCTCCTCTACTTTTTGGATCTTTCCAATTTTCCCTTGATTTATGTCTTTGAATATACCTCTTTTTTCTTTCATCATTTTTATGAAGTGTATAATCAGAGTAGCCAGTTGCCCCGAAGTCAGTATGTGTTCCATCGCTAAAAACAGCTCTTAATTTTTTAGAAGGGATAGGAGATTTTTTAATACTTACTAATTTTAATTTTTTACTTTTAGTTTTAGATCTAATTCTAGTTTTAGATTTAGATTTAATTTTAGATCTTGATCTCATTATTATATTAATATGTAAATATAAAAATAATATTTAAAAATATTAAATCTATGATATATGATTAAAAATTATATATCATCTTTTTTAATTACCATATTTAATATGAATTCTAAAGAAAAAATAAATTTATCATCTTCTATTAAAAGACAAAAAATACCGAAAGCATTAAGAGAACAAGTATGGATAAAATATTTTGGTAAAGTCTATGAACATAAATGTTATATTAAATGGTGTAAAAATAAAATTAATGTATTTAATTATCATGTAGGTCATAATATACCATTATCTAAAAGAGGAACTACAACTATAGATAATTTATATCCTATATGTGATAGATGTAATTTATCAATGAATGATAAATATACTATAGAAGAATGGAATAAATTAAATGGTTATAGTAAATTTAGTTGTATGATATTATGATTTGAAATGATTTATATTATTAATAAGAATAATACTTAAATAATTAACAGAATCAATATTAGTAGAGATATTATTTATATTATTATCTATATAATCATCTTCAAAATATTCATATGTATTAGATTCTTCTTTTACAATACCAATATATATATTATTTTCTTTACTTATAACTTGTTCATATTTATATTCATCAAATATTATATCTTTATTATTAATATCAACTATTCTATCTTCATCAAATATAATATATTTTATATTATAATCATCAATAATAGATATATCTTTATATAATTGATTATATATTGAATTATTATTAATATTTTTAGTAGTTATCATCTTATAATTTAACCAATTATAATTACATAATATAGCTTTTTCAAGAATACTATGTCTAATGATTAAAAGTAATTTATTATTAAATAATTTATCATTTTGATAGAAGAAAACAGGCTCATTAGATAATTTATAATGTATAATATAATCAAATTTTTTATAATTATTATATAATTGTAAAGAGGAATTATTTAACAACATAAATTTATTACTAAATGTAAAATCTCTAATATCTTTATAAAAATTAGGAATATAATTATTTTTATAATAATTTAAAATATAAAAATAATTTTTATTCAGTTCAATATAAAGTTGATAAATTAATCTAATTTTACATTCTTTATTAGGAATAATTATTTTTTTAGTAGATAAATCATCAGATTTTTTATCAAATAAAATAGAATTTAAATTTAATTCTCTATTAAAATTAAATTGTTCTTGTTTATTTGAATCAAATTTAAAATGTAAATTATAAAAAGAAGAATCAATAATAAATTTATCATTTAAATCAATAAGTAATTTATTAAAATCATTTTGAAATATAAATAAATTATCTCTAAGTAATAAAGATATTAAATAAAAAGAATGACTTAATAATATTCTTGATAATTGTTCAAGAAAAATATAATTTTGTAAATAAGAATAATTATTATTACAAATTATATTAGTTGGAGCTATAGTATCATTTAATTTATAATTAAAAATTTTAAATTGAGATAATTTTAATTTTGTATTTGTATTACAAACAGGAAAATATAAATGAATAAATTTAGAATAAAAAGAACTATTATTTTTAAAAGGAATTTTTACAATAATACCATAAATAATATTATTTAATTTAAATAATTCAATATAATCAGTTAGATCTTCATAATTTAAAAACTGAATAATATTATCAAAAGTATGTTTACTAATATCTCCTTTTATATTTTTATTTATATTAAATATATCTAATAAAGTTATATCTTCATCTCTTTTAATATTAAAAGAAGGAATAGGATCTATTAAACAAGTTAAACCATTATCAAAAAATAATTGTCTAATATAACCATTATAATCATCACTTTGTTGACTAACAACTTTAGTTTTAAAAGATAGATCAATATTTTCAATAGGATAAATAGAATAATAAGAGTTTAATATAGATTGAATTAAAGTATTATCTTTTTTATAATTAAAATAATAATTAGTAATTTTATTTAATTTAACAGAATCATTAACAATTACTTTACATATTAATTCATATTGAGGATATTCATAAGCATCCATTTCACCTCCAGTTGATTCAAAAAGAAAAACGTAATTTTGATCAAAATTAGAGTTAAATCTATCCATATGATTTAAAATAATTTTACTTTTATAGAATTCAGAACATAATGAACCATTAACAAATAAATCAATATTTAAACAAAAAATAATAATTTTACAATTAAAAATTTTTTCATAAATAGGTAATAACTTTTTAGCATCTAAAAATTTATTATTATCAATAATGTCAATAATTGTATTTTTATCAAAAAAAGTATTAGTCGCTACATTATCCATAGCCATCTGTTTTATTTTCTTTTTAATATTATTTTCTGAATATTCTAATTTATTTATACCTTTAGAGAAAGCTTCAATAAGACATAATAAACTACTAGATTTACTTTTATTAACACTAACTCTTAAATATTGATAATCATTAATAAATAGATTAAGATCAGATAATTTAAATAAGAGATCGATATCATCAGGTAAATAAGCATATCTTTTTTTATTATCTTGTGAATAAATAGTATTTAATTTAACAGGTTTATATAATTCAGTAGTAGTTTTCAATTCATCTTTTAATTTTAATTGTTCTAATGATTTTAAATTTTCATATTGATCTCTATAAGTATTTCTATTTTTTTGAGAGATAGAGAAACAACAAGGTAATAAAGGATATTTAGATTTATTTTCTAAAGTTTTATTAATTTTTAAACCAACATATTTTTCTTTTTCATAATTACAAATAAAATAATTATCACTATTATATGGAAATTTCATATAATCTTGTTCTGGATTTTTCTCTAAATGTTCTTTTAACTCTATTTCATTTAATAATTTAGGTTGTATTTTTAATTGACATATTTTACGAGCATAACCAGATTGAAAAATTTCAGGTAATAATTTAGTTAATTTATCTTTATCAGGAATAATTTTTTTATAAGGTTCAATTTTTTTAAGTCTATTTGAATTATAAAAATCAATATAATTTTTAAAATATTTAGATGTATCTTTAGGATCTTTATCTTTAATAAAAAGATTTCTTAAAGATTTTTCTTTATTTAATAATAAACAATATCTTAATACATCAAAATAATCTATTCTTTCATTTAATGATAATATATCTTTTTTAATTATATTTTTAGCTTGTTTTAAAGGAGTTCCATTATTTAATAAATAAAATAATTTAGAAGAAAATAAAAGTAATTTAGTATTCATAAAATAAATTTTAGTATTAGGAATATTTTTAATATAATTACATGCTGGAAAACAAAATTCAATTTGAACTTCTTTATTTGTTTTTCTAATATTATTTTTTTCAAATGTTTGAAAAATATTAAAACAATCAAGTCTTAATTTATAATCTACTTGATCTAATATTTTATCATAAGATGGTGTTTGAAATAAATCATTAACAGAAATATTATCATTATAACAACCAGTAAAAATATTATCTAAAGTTCCATAACCAGTATATCTATCTAATTCAGAATATTTAATATTTTCTTTAGTTAAATAAGTATTTTCATCTTCATCAGGAACAATATCTATGATTTCGTTAGTATCAGGATCAACATAATATAAAATCCCATTAATTTCTTCAATAATATAATAATCTTTATCTTCAATTTGTTGTTCAGACATTATTATAATATAATAATATAATATTATATTATTATATTTAGTTAAATTTTTGTTTACTTGATTAAAAAAAATCTAATTTAAATTATATCATTTTCATTATATAATTTTTCAATTATATTTTTATTTACATTATCATATGTATATTTATATAAATTTCCCCTCTCATTTCTCTTTTTATCTTTATCATTTAATTTATCTTTTAAAATATTAAATTGTTCTCTAACTCTATAAAAATCTGAAAATGGTAATAAAAATAATACTTCATCTTGTTTTTCAGTCTTCTCATTATTTTGATATATAATTCCAGCTCCATCATTATCTAACTGTATTTCATCATATTTAGGAAACATATCTTTAATAGGAGATTCATCAGATAACATTAAAAAACGTAAAGATTCAGGTAATAATTTATTACTAGTAGGTGGTAATACACATAATAATTGTTCTATAGGTGTTAATGGTTCTACATAATTAAATTTATAATTTATATCTTCAGGAAAATATTTATATAAATCACTTAAAAATGGAGCATAATGATAAGGATAAAACCAATTATAAGTAGGAATTTTATAAAGATAGTATTTAAGAACAAATAACATACCTTTAATATATTCATTAATTAAATTTTTAATGTCAAAGGTTAATCTATCTTTATCGATATCATTTTTATCTTTAATAATATCTTTTTGATTAGAAGTTTTATCAAAAGAAAAAGATTTACCAAATAATAATTTATTAGTATAATAATCAAATTTATAATTATCTAAATCTAAAATATAAGATCCAGTTTGTGTTAATTTAATATTATTTTTTAATAATTTATAAGGAACCATATTTTTTTTAGTAAAATCTTTAATTATATTATCTTCTTCAAATTTAGATAATTCAATAAACAGTTGTTTTAAAGAATTACTATTAATAATGATATCAGTATTATCAGAATTTCTTTGAGTTAAAAATCCATATTTAGATACTACATTTTTGTAAGAATTAAAAAGATCTTCAATATTTTCTCTAGTATGTAAATGAGGAATATGAGGTAAAAAATCATTACCAATCATCATAATATATAAAATGAAGTCTTCAATAGCATTATTTTTTTGTTCATCAAATTCAATAATAGTATATTTATTTTGATTATAGACATCAATGATAGGTTTATTTATATTTTCTTTTATTTTAGATAAATCATTTTCATTTTTATTATTAATAGTAGGTAGAATTCCTACTTCTTCTAAAATATATTTTTTTAAAATATCTAAATCTGCAAATAGATAATCATAATCATAATATACTTTTTCATAATTCTTATCTATTGGTCTGAATATATACATATTATTTCTTCTTAAACCTAAAGCTAATAAAAACAGATCTGCATCAGGACTTATAATAGATATTGATAATTGAATAGGTAATTTTCTAATAAAATGAATTAATTTATGTTCACCTTCACCTACATTTTTATGATCATTATAAATAACATTTAAATCTTTCCATTCATTTTTCATTTTGATTTTAATATAATCTTTAATTTTAATAGATAAACCGTCTAAAAAGTCAGTTCCTGGAGTAATACAATTTTTATCAAATTCATCATCTTTTTGAGAGATATTTCTAAATCTTCTTTGACGTTGTTGAGTTTGTTTAGACATACCTGCTACACCGTCAATAACAAAATAAATCATTTGTTTAGGATTATTCATTTTAACATTAGAATCAATAATTTCAATAGTTTTATTATAAACTTTATTATTAAATTCATCTAAAGAGATTTTTTTAGCTTTAGAAGGTCTTAATAAAGATACTTTATTTTGAGATTTTAATTCTTCTTGAACTTTATATAAAGCATTATAAATAATAGGATTAATTTCAAAAGTTAAAACATCAATTTGAATAGATTCATTATTATAATTTTTAACAACATCAATAGTTTGATTTAATTTAATAGGTAAAATAAAATTTTTAATTTTACTTTTAAAAAATGCGAAAAAGCCTTTGATACCCATTTTAATTTATATAAATGAGATAAATATAAAATGAATTAATTAATTATAATTAAATTAAATATTATTAATCAATTATTTAAATATTTTTATATTAAAGAACTTAGTTCTTTTTAATGATACCAAAATAAATCAAAAATCATTTTATAATCTAAATTATTCTGATATAGTGATATAAATTCTTTAGTTGATTTCATTTTTCTATTTTCAGTCATAGAATAAAAATATCTATAAGGATTAGTTTCATTATTACTATAATTATTTTCTTTTATCCACATTTCATAATTTAGTTTAGGTATAACTGATTTTTCTAATAATAGATATATATAATTATTACTAATAGCATAATCATAATCTAATTGATTACAAAAATAATGAGTAATTTTAGACATATCTTTATTTATATCCATACTATTAAATTTGTATATAGATCCACATATATATAAATATTCATAATTATAGTTATTATTTAACTCAAATAATACAGAACCGCCTAATTTATTTCTAAATAATTTATTATATGTTATTCTAAGTATATAATTTTTAAAACCAGGAAATCGGTCATAATGTCTAGTCTTATTTTTAGAAGGAGGATCGACAGAAATAATATCATCAATAATTATACCATCAGTATTAATTTGATTTTTAATATTTTCTATTAAATTATTTTTATTTAATTTAACTAAAGGGTTACCGTTTATATCTTGATCTTCACTAAAAAAATTATTTGATATAGTAATAACAGCATAATTATATTTAGGAATTATATATACATTAAACATATCTCCTCCATTATGTTCTGTTGTATACATAACAATATCTTCATTTTTAATATTAACATTTTTATTTAATAAAGTTTGTTTTATATTTTTATTATAAGGATCTTTATTTTCATTTATTTTAGAGTTTAATTTATAATTAGATATCATTTTATTATAAGAATCTAATTTATTCTTTAATATACTTGATTGATTACTTCTTTTTATCCATTTACAAATATTATTTTTATTAGGTTTAGATATATATAAATTACCATCATTACCTCGTTTAGTTTCATTACAACATTTATTAGCGGAGTAAGGGGGAGAATTTCTAGTTATATATTTTTTAGATGTTTTTCTAATACAAGAACCATAACCTTTTATAGATTTTAATTTATATTTTTTACTTTTTCTATATCTTTTATAAGATCTTTTTTTAGATTTCTTATAAGATTTTGTCATTTAATATTTATATTAAATAACATAAAGATAAATATTTTTAAAATTAAATATTATTCTTCTTTTCTTGAATAGAAATATGTTGTATAATTTTGTTTTCATCATATGTAGGAATATGATTAATTCTTTTAGTTTCACATATAATAGGATAAACTATAGGATATATTTTATTATTTTTTTTAAAAGGAGAACACATATACATATTATTAAAAACTATTTTTAAAATTTAAACTATTTTATACTTTTACATTTTAAACTCTTTTTCAAATGGATTATATATCCATATTTCTTTTGGATACCATACTTTGTTACTTTTATATATAAATCCATTTCCTAATAAAATATTATCAATAATTTTATTGTTTTTAATTTCATTTATTAGAGGAAATCTAATAGCTAAAATATCTTTATTATTATTATTTAATTGATTAATTATATCATCTATTTGTTTATTATATGGCAAATGTGTTCCTAGAAATATAATACGTTCTTTATTTTCATCCCATAATTTATTATATGTTTCATAATCTTTATCTGTTTTTTCATAAAAATATTTAACTTCTATAATCATTTTAAATTATAATAATAAAATATTATAATTTTTAACCTTAAAAGGAAATATTAAATTAAAAATATATTTTATTAGTAAAATATATTTTAAGAGCATATGTAACAAAAAAACATAAATTCTTCAATCTTAACTTTCTCTCTAGTTATCTTTGGTAATGATTTATATAAATATTTAATATTATCATAAAATTCATTATAGAATTTATAATAATCATAATAATCAATTTTCTTATTCTTATTCATTTTAATCAAATTTTAAATTTTAATATATAAATAACACATCTTTAATTTAACTTAAAATTAATTTTTAGGAAGTAAAAATCTATTTTGAATAATTATCAACATAATATTTATTTAAACCACTATATTCAAATATAATATGTAATAAAATAGCTGATATAAACATTAATGATATATATAATATCATAGGTTTATATGAACTATATTTAAATACATATTTTAATAATAATTTACTAATAACTAATAAAATAGTATATAATAACACTAAACAAACAGCAGTAAAAACACCTTCTAATAAAACTTTATGAAATTCTTTCATACTCAGTTAATATATTAATATTAGAAAAGAAAATTAATTTTTCTTTAAGAAAAATCGATTTTTCCTTTGGAAAAATTAATACTAAAATAAAAAATTATTTTATTTTCATTTTATAAAATAAAATAAATGGAAATTTATGATACTATTAAAAATAAAATTAATAATACATTTTGGATTTCTTCTTTAAATACTAATAAAATTACACAAATTGTATTTCCTGATGGTTATACCTTAAATAATAAATTTATATATATGGGTTATGGTTTAGAATTAATACCTTCAATGAATTATTATGCATCAACAAGTTTTTATGATATACAAATAGGTTTAGATGGTAAATTATATTTACCAGAAAGACATTCTATATCTATAGATGAAAATATGATAAAATTCTCTAATGGAGAAATTTGGAATAGAATTAAAAATATACCTGTTAATACATCTACCGATTATTTAAATCTACAAAATATTTATAATTTAAATAAAAAAGATACTACTTATCTATATAATAAAATGATGCCTATATATGGTTCACATGCTACAGTTAAAGGTCAACATTTACCTCAATAAATTAAAATAAATTAAAAAAAGATTTTTTATTATCATTATATCTATTCATTCTACTTAATACTTTTTTATCTATATATTTATATATTATTGCAAATAATATACCAGTTATTATACCTCCATAAACTTGTTTATTAGTATGACAATTTAATTTAACTCTAGATATAGGCATTGTTATTTGAAAAAATAATGTTACTATTAAAAATGGAATAATTTTATTTTTAATCTCTTTATTACTTGAATCTATATATTCAAATAAAATTATAAAAAATAAAAATGTAGCTGCTGTTGTATGTCCAGATGGAAATCCAGGTTTATTAGAATAATCACCTCCTTTATTAAATAAATTACAATTATAAGCATTAGATGGTCTATTATTTAAATTATCATCATAAAGAGAAGTAATGTGTTTAGATCTTTTGATGAATTTAACAGAAAAAGTAATTATAATTGAAAATAAAAATAAAGAAAGAGTATATATATTTTTATATAATACACTAATAATAAATAAAAATAAGAGAGAAAGAAATTGATATAATGATATATAATGATATATTGAATAATTGTTCATTATTGATTTAATTATTTAAAAGATTTAAAAAAATTATTTAATCTATTAATCTCTTTATCATTATAATATTCTAATTCTTTTATATCTATCTTATATTCATATCTGTCTATATTATTTAATACATCTTCTACTTTATCTATTATTTTATCATAATTACTAAATATTACTTTATCTAATATATAATCATTAATATTTATTTTATCTTTACTTATATTCTTATCTAGAACACTTTCATTATCTAAACTATTTTCAGATATAACAATTTGAGAATTAAATATAGGTATAGAACATCTAGCAAATTCAAAAATTTTATAATCATTATGAGCATGTATATTAAGTAAGATTTTAGAAGATAAAATTTTATTATATTTATCTTTAAAATCATAACAATCATTAATTATATTAATTGTATAACCTTTATTTTTTAATTGATCAATAATAAATGATCTTCTTTGTGTTAAAGAACCTATAAAACTAATATCATATATTTTATTTAAATTATTATTTTCAAATAACATATTTTGTTTATCAAATAAAATAGGGAAAAATATAGAATAACAAGAAGGATTTATATTTTTTAATAATTCAATATTATATAAAGAATAATCAAATATTGTATAATTATAACTTAATTTAGATATTAATTCAATCCATCTTTTAATAGATAATTGTTCTGTATTATAAATAAAATTAAAATTTTTAAAATCATAAGAACAAATATTTTGAAGATGAATATTAAATTTATTTTGATTATTTATATTATCTTCATTTATATTATCTTCATTTATATTAGATGATGAACAATTCCTCGATATAAGATTTATAGAGAGAATAAATTCAGGAAAATATTTTTTATGAATAGAATCAATAATATTTAACATATAATATTATTTTTTAATAATATTATATTTATTTTTTTAGATTATGTTTAATTAATTATTTTATTATTTGGATCATCATTTATATAACTTATTTGATCAATCTGATCTATTATAGTAAATGGAGGTCCAATTGTAATAGCGCTATTTCTGATATAATCAATTATCCAATCTATAGGAAGATATTTTAATTCATTTAATGAACAATAGTATAAAATATATTCAAGTCCTATTCTATTAATTAAAAAAGCATGAGCTCTATGAGCTTGTCTAACATGTAATAAATTATTATTAATAGGTTGTAAATTTTTCATACCAGTATCAT
>Ga0214923_10001093_pt1 | contig 39229 bp, 53 predicted proteins | sample LL1510_MetaG_FD_177993 | JGI IMG/M metagenome (GOLD analysis project Ga0214923, IMG submission 177993) | Freshwater microbial communities from Lake Lanier, Atlanta, Georgia, United States - LL-1510 | ecosystem: Environmental > Aquatic > Freshwater > Lake | place: USA: Georgia | collected...
GTCATCGTGCCACCCGATAAACTTAATTTGCCGCCCAATCCTGTATCAACATAGCCTTTGGTAGCAGCATCAGTTGATGCAGATGGACTTGAAAGAGCGGTAATTGCATTGTTGCCCATGTTCAGCGAACCAGTCATCGTGCCACCTGATAAACTTAATTTGGCAGCAAGGGCAGTATCGACATACCCCTTGGTAGCGGCATCGGTGTTGTTGGTAGGTGTGCCAAGATTCTCAACCATTTGGCCACCCATGTTGATATCCCCCGACATCGTGCCGCCCGAAGTATCTAACTTGCCAGCAAGATTGGTGTCCACATAGTCCTTGGTAGCGGCATCATCAGGTGCAGAAGGTACAGCAAGGTTTTGAAGTTCGTGGCCGCCCATATCCAAGTCCCCTGTCATCGTGTCCCCTGTTTTCTGCACCGCCGTACCAACTTGGCTTAATGCGTTGTTCGCTGTTGCAAGGGCATTGTTTGCGTTCGTGTTGGCAGATGCCGCCGTACTTGCTGCGCTGTTCGCTACCGCCAAGGTCGAAGCCATTAGCAGTTGCTTGGTCGTTTTCTTTGATACCCCAGCCTGCACCACATAAAGCAGGTCGGCATCGTTGCTGGTAGTCGCAGCAGTTAATTGTGTTAGCTTTTGGTTTGCCATTAGATTTCGATAAAGTCGTTTGTTTCTGTTAAAATAAAATCGCCGCTTTCAAGCAGCAGAAGGTCGGCAATCGTAGGACAAGATGCACCTACAATGCAGTTCAGGTCGCCCGTAATTGTCAGGTCAACCTCAAGCATCGCAGCCGCCATATCAAGCGGCAGCCGAAGGTCGATGTTGTCGAACACCCCGTCCAGCGTTTCAGCACCGTACTGCCGATTGGTTACCACCGTTTTGATGCGGTCAAGGCCAAGAATTGCCCGAAGGCTTGGGATATTGTCCACCGTAATTGCCTTTTGCAATGCAAGCAAAATGTACTGTTCAAGGTACTGCGTATCGTTCTGCCACGTGCTTCGTGTACCAATCCAATGAAACTTCAGGGGGATGGTAATTTGCACCCGTTCTTTGTTGGCACGAACCCGATCCAGCAATTCAATATCTTCTGCCCCGTTCTTCAGCCAAAAGGACATACCCGTGCGCCAGTCAAACCTTGTGATGTAGTCAAGGTTGCCTTTGCCGTCATAAATAGCTGGGAAGGTACGCAGGTTGCCGTCCTTGCCCGTTTCTTCAACAAGCTGGCACAACGGCCTTGCAACTGCCGAAATGTTGGGCAGCTGTGCGTTCAAATAAGATAAAATGTCCGAAATCATTTGAACAAATCTACGACAATTTGCTCGGCCCTTTCGGTAAATTCTTTGCGTTCAGCGTCCGAAAACTTGAAAGCATCGCCATATTTGTCCAAAAGCCCATCAACTTTGCCTTTTGGGTTGCCAGCGTTGTACGTCATGCCTGTCGCTATAACAAACCCAGTGTCGCTAATTCGCAGTTCAGGGTTGACAATGGATTGCAGATACATTTGGCTGAACAAACGAAACAATACCATCTTGCCCCTGCCTAATGCACGTTTGAATTCTTTGTAGCCACCTTCATAAAACTTTGCCGTTGATTTTTCAGGTGTTTGATTGGGCCCGATGTATATCGGATTAGTGCTGTACTCAGGTTTAATCGGTGCGCCCTCAGCATCCAACCCCTTAACAAACACCCGTTTGAACTGCTTACGGCCAATCTGCGAAGACAATCCAACAAACCGCTTGCCGTTGATTGCCCGTTCGGCCTTGTTCAGCTTTGCAATGTAGTCCTTGGTAGTCATTTACCCGTGATGCGGCGTATTTCGGCTTCGACTTCGCTTAAAAGTTCGTATCGGTAGTAGCTATCAACCCCGTCAATATGCTTCACCCCATACTTCAATTTATCGCTGCCGTCATAGCAAATGGTAACAACGATGGCTGGGCTTTCGGGGTCAATCTTGGCGAAGACAATATCGCCGGGCCATAGGTCGTTGACTTCAAGTAATTGGTTCACGTGGTCTTGCATAATTATAGTTTTATTTTGCCAAAGAATGGTTTGTCGCTTACCGATTTGTTGCCAAGGCACGACCAAAGTTCACGTGCCCAATAGTTCGCACTACCTTTGCCGCTACCTTCGATGCCTTGCGACCTTGCGCAATAGCTATCCCCAGCCGATGTGCCGGGTTTGATTCGGTAGCCGCTTGCCCCGAAATGCACGGCGGGGTTGTCGCCGCATTGTGCTTTGTACTTTTTGCCCTTGCGGTCAGAGGGGCCAATGTTGCAACCTTTGTATTCTGCCATGTGTTAAAAATATGTAATTCGTTTGGAAGTGATTTAATTTTATTTAGTTTTGTTTCACAGTCAGGTGGCGGAATTGGTAGACGCACGCATGGCTCGGCAGTAACGTGAAGAGAGCCTGTAATTAAGTTACTGCGTACAGGTTCGAATCCTGTCCTGACTGCTAAAAATCAAACTTATGTATCTAAAACAAAAATACATTATTACCGACAATGAAGAAATAATTGTATTTACTGAATTATTACAGCATTCAAAGTTTAGAAATTTCAACCCAATAAGTGCTGGGTTTATATCATTTGCGATTAATAAACAAGGAAATCCAACTTGTTCTTGCTATGGTGAAAGTATTAGTTTGGGTTTAGAATCAAGACCTGAAAAAGATACCATTATAGCTAAAAGACAGCTTGGTATGTTAGATGAATATTAAAATACATAGTCAGGTGACGGAATTAATTAGACGTAATTAATAGGAAAGCAATCAGCACAAACTGGTTTATGCAGGTTCGAATCCTGCCCTGACTACACAGCCCGGTAGTGTAACTGGTAACACCCCGATTTTTTCTTGGGAGATATGGGTTCGACCCCCATCTGGGCTACTACCTAAAAATAAATTGCTTATTGTTGGCATGAAGGTCATACCGAAGGCAGTCCAAGGCATCAGCACGTTTATCAACCTTCGCCCGGCTACCTTTATCAACACCGCCATCAGGTAACGCTTTCACGAATTCGCAATCACGTATCAGCACCTTGCACTTGGGGTTGATTAGTATTTCATCGTAGTTACTGAAGATGCTATTGCATAGCCGCCGTGATTCTTGGTGCGGTGGGTTCGACCTCGGCACAAGTAGATTGTTGGTGCTGATTCGCATCCTGTCCACAATTTCCGACCACATATTTTGCCCGACCTTGGCGATGACCGACTGCTGGCGGCCTGACGCATCCCCCGTTACAAAGTACAGCCTGTTCTGCACCTGTGCTGGGGTTCGCCTAAATATTTCTTCAACCATAGCTTCAATGAAGGTCTTGCCGTGGATATGGTCCGCCGTTAGCGTTATTTCATCGAAGTAGTGAATGAACTGCTTGCCGTCTTGGTGTCTGCCCCGATGCGCCAAGATAGCCGTGAATGGGTTGTTGTTGAAGTCAATCGAAACGTAAACTGGCATGGTGGTGTCGTAGGTTGCCTTGCCACCCACGTGCTTTTGACGGTCAAACGAATACAGCCAATTTAGCCCCGACATGGTAACCCGATTGGCCAGCACTTCACGTTTGAAAGTCAGGCTATCGTAGGTCTTTTCTAACTGTTCGATATAGCCTTCGGGCAGATTCGATTTATTGTCATACGTTGTGCCGATGGTGTGAGCAATCTGCTTTTCGCCCCAAATCAGTTCATCGATTTCTGGGTTGTCCATTGGCGGTGTCATTGTCCACAAGGTTCGGGGAAACTTCGCCCCCGACATCCGGCCCATGACAATGTTCAGGCTATCAATGGCAGCGTCCTGTACTTCATCGCCCCAGCACCAACCAAGTTCAATACCCCGTATCATTGTTTCGATGCTGAACGTAATTACCTGCGCCCCGTTCATAAACGACCAAACCCCGTTGTGCTTTTCAAACTTTGACTTGTAACCAAAGTAGCGTTCGGGGTCTTTGTTCGCCACATAATGCTCACCTTTCAATAGGCCATACGCTTCAAGTACGCCAATAAATTCAGATAGCGTTGCCGTGTTCAGCTGGCTAACCGTATTGCTAAAAATGCCGCCCTTGATTTCGGGTTGATGAATGATATTGTGTAATGCCCAATGCGCCCCGGTTATGGTCTTGCCTGAACGAATGCCGCCGACATAAGCATACAGCCGTTCGGTTTCGCTGGCAATTAAGGTTTGGTGCTGCTTGTGGTTAAGTTCAAACTTCTTCATCGTTTTTCACGATGTTGAAGGTAAAGTTGCTTGGCCATTTCACGTTCTCACGCTTTTCTTCTAACGGCCGATTGTACCCCCGTGCCTTGCCTTTGCTGTTCAGGTAGAATATTATGGCGGTCGTATCGCCTTTGTTGATGCGGTCAATTAGCTTGTTTTCGACAAAGTCAAGTTGTATTTCGCTGATTTCGTTTACTTGCCGCCTGTATTCTTCATCGTTCTTCAGCCATTCATAGTGGCAATCCCTTGAAATGTTTGCCGCCTTGCAAGCGGTTGTAACAATGCCAAGCGACTTTTCAAGGGCATCCAATAGCAGTTTTTTTCTAATGTCGGTTTTGTTGTTTGGCATATTACTTCATTAAAACATTAAAACCTCGGCCTTTCAGTTCATCGAAAAGGCCTTCTAAGGTTATGACATCGCCCTCCACGATTAAGCTGTTAGCGTCCTGTTCTTCGGGTTCATTTTTGGGCAGTTCGGCATCAAAGTTCGGTATATCCAACCCCCACCGTGTAAGTTCTTCGGCATCCCATTCATTGGCTAATTGCTCCCAATCCCATTCGCCAAAACCGACATTGTCCTTGATGATAAATTCATCCTTTTGCGCATCGGTCAATCCTTCGGCAACCAATATCGGCACTTCTTTCCACTTCAGTTCTTGCATGGCCTTTAACCGCATATTGCCGCCAAGTACGGTCATGGTTTCATCGACCACTATAGGACGAAGAGTAGCCATCTCAGGAAACTCCACAAGCGATGCAACCAGCTTTTTAAATTTTTCATCCCTGATAAATCTTGGGTTGCGGCTGTTTCCCTTCACCGACCCTATTGGTACAAGTTTAAGCATTTTTCACAATTTCGTTAATTAAATTTACAAAGTTATCCAAGGTGCGTACAATGTAATAACGCCCCCCGTTCGCTTTCAGCATTTGCTCAAATTCTTTTTGCTCATCACTTTGCCGCCCGTTGCCCATTTTCAGTTCGATGCCGTGTAACGTGCCTTTGTAGAAAAATAGCAAGTCAGATACCCCAGCCACTACACCCATGCCTTTGAGCACACCGCCGTTTGATGCGTTGATAGCACGGCCGTTCGTATGCCATAGGTTACGATACAGGTCAGGGTAATACTGCCTGAATAACCTTACACAGGCTAATTGCAAAAGATGTTCACCGACTTTGGGCATAGGGCAAATTTAGGCCATTAACTTCATGTGTGCAAGTGTAACCTTGTGCAGCCGTTCGTAATATGGCAAAAATAAATAAACCCCAGCGTTGTATTTCAATATTGAGATATGCGATTTGGTGAACACGCCAAGGTCTTTGATGCGTTCGCCCCCTATGTTGATTTCGGGTTGCGGCTTGCTAAAGTCCACACTTTGCCAATAGGCTTCTATTTCGGTGATGTTCATTGTGGCCGTTTTATGTTACCCCAAAAAGCCTTGCGCATTTCATCGGCCTTGCTGGGCGGTGCTTCAACTACCCGATTGGCAATGATGCCCAGCTTTTCGTAAATCTCAGCACGAAGATGATCAGGGCATGGCACACCTAAATCTTCGGCTTCGGCTGGCAAAACAACCTTTGGCCATTCAGCAAGCGGCATCACTTCAGCCTCGCCCCGAAGGTCATCGCCGGGCATGATAATCGTTTCCCATTTTTTTAACCGGGACATAAGCCGTGCGTCAGGTTGGCCGTCCGTCCCGAACCTTGACAAAATTTGGGACAAGGTATTGTTTGAAATTATGCCTGTAATGAACCTGCTGTCCATTCGGCTTTCGATAATGTCGTACAAAATCGTATTCTGCCGACCAAACGCACCGACCGCTTCATCTGCGCCAACGTCATCAAGTATCAAATGCCCGTATTTGGTTTTGTGGATGAAGGCCAAGATGAATTCATCAGGGTTTTTCATTGCCGCATACTCACGAAACAAATGCCGCATGTTGTAGAAGGTAAACTGCTTTTCGGGTTGGGCCGCCAAGAATAACCGTGTGTAGATTGTCTTGCCCGTGCCCGTGTCCCCGGTCAAGAAAAAAGATTTGTTGGTGTCAAATGCGGTGCATAGCTTTCGCACGGCGGCGGCCCGTTCATTGGTTAAAACCATTTTGTTGGGTTGAAATACGATGTTAGCCAGTTCGATTGCCCGGCGGTCAAGGGTTTTTTCGGTTAGTGTGTAGGTTTTCATGGTGCTAAGGTATAAAAAAATTAAAACGGCATATCAGGTGAAGGGTTGGCCAAGGCATCTAAACGCTTTGTGCTGCGTTCTGCTGCGGCTATGGTTGCCGGGTCAAGCCAAGGCTTACCCGCTGGCAAACTTGTTGATGTGCCTTTGGCTTGTTTATCTTTTCGGCCGTATAGCTGCGCCCAGTTCTTTTCTGCTGCCGACATAATTGCGGTGTACATTTCGGCTGGCGTATGCCCGGCAATTTCTTTTTTTGAAATTAACATACTTTGCTTGGTGATGACCTTCTTTTTTTTCAGCCACATCATCGTTACTTCACGAAGGTTTTCATCGGTTTTGAAATCACCAAGCAAATCATTACAAAAATTTTCACGGGTGTATGTGCCCTTATTCTTCTCTTCTCTACTCTTATTCTTATTCTTCTCTTCTCTACTCTTCTCTATTGAACATTCGTTGAACGTATGTTGAACATTCGTTGAACTTGTGTTGAGCCTACGTTCAGCACTTGCCTTACCAGCGTTCGACATTTTTTCACGCTTTTGTTGGCCTTCACTGAACTGAATATCAAGAAATTTGATGCCAATACCATCATCATAAACCTCAACCATCTTTAAGGCAATTAGCTTTTCAAGGTAGCCATCGGTTTCAAGTTCGGCATGCTCATACCTCATAACGCATTCGGCATTCCAATATATGCAGCAAAGCCTTAAAAAAGCCACTTGAACCTCGCAAGATTGCCGGGATATTCTGCCCATCATCCAGTCGGCCGGGCTAAATTTGAACCACGGTAGTTGTTTCATAACAAGTCTTTTAATTGTTGAATTTCAAGGGGGCTAAATTTACGTTTAATTGCATTACAAAAAGCATTGACATCTACCGGGATTGTAACTTTTTCTTTTTCAAGTCCAGCTTCAACCATAGCACGGTTTGCAGAAATCTCCTTACGAATCACTTTTTCGGCATACTCAGGTGCGTCCCTTTTTAGCTTTTTTAATTTGTAATTCCTTGAATTTCCCCTTTTTAGGAGGTTACATGTAACCTCCTCTTTTGAGTGTTGATTAGTTCCATGTTGATTAAGTGCAGCAGCCTCTTTTTCGATTTTTTCCCATAAATCAGGTCTTTCTGTTTCAATAAACGCTTTTAAAACACTATCTGTCCATCCAAGCCCCCAAGGTGTTCTGTATAATACAAAGTCCTTAAATGTATCAAATTTTACAACAGATAGGCCGGGTATTGACCTTACCTTCCAAACCTCTGGGGAATGATAAAGCAAGTTTAATTTAGAAGCAGTATCTGCCCTTGAATTAAAATTCGCTTGATGTGTAAGCGAGTCAATTATCTTTTCGTAATCAATTATATTTTTCATGATAATTGTTTAAATTTTTAGCTAATTGAAGTTTTCTTTTGAGAATCTCTAAATCATCGCATAAAGGTGAAGATTTATATTTTGGATAAACTCCGCTTTCTTTGTTTAGTCGATTATGAGTTTCTTTTATATAAAACTGCCTCATTTCTTGGTCACTAAATTTTGAATAAACGTATTTTTTTATTTGATCGTTTGTATCTTTTCTTACCGAATCAATCATTTCACGTTTAGTTTGAATTTTTTGAGGCTGCGGCTGTTTTTTTTCACCTATTCCCATAAAGTTTAGCTGTTCTGCAATCATCCTTACAAAATGAGCTTGTTGTACTGCATCATAATCTTTAATAGAATTTTTAACAGAAGGGCACATTGTATATCCTGCGTTCATTACATTTAAATCTCCAACAGTTACCGGAACATTTTGATTGTCAAATAAATTTAACCTTTCAGAATATTCTCCCCTTTCTCTTTTCTCTGTATATTCTTGTTCTTGGGCAGAAATTATATGCCTAATTTCATTTTCTATTTCAATGCAATGCTCAACAATTGGCAGATAATTTGGCATAAAAAAATGGCAATGGTCTATTACGCCGTTTATGTCTTTTCTGTTTCTAATGCCCCTTCCAGTAACCTGAGAAAAAAAGGTTTTCGTTGTAACATCTGTCCAATACACTATAACCCTAAGCCTTGGAATATCTACGCCTTCAGAAATCATTTGAACAGAAATAACCCACTTTGTCGTGCTTTCGGCAAACTTATCAATGTCTTCAGATGTCTGTGCTTCAGATGTAATTAAAACTGAATCGTTTGGAAACATAGCATGCAACATTTTGGCAGATTCAATACTTTGGCAAACAACAAGACCTCCAGCATTAGGCATAAAATTATTTCTAATGTCATCAAGGGCCTTGTTAGCATCATTCATAGCCCCTAAAATCCAATCATTTTTCTTAAGCAAATTGCTTAAAACGATTCTATGTTTTTCATTTTGTTTGTCTATAAATCCATCGGCAGTATATTCAGATTTTGCGTCAATGATGTTAAACAAAATTGGGCAACAAGTTTTATCCATTACTGAGTCTCCATAGGTGTATTCAAAATCAGGTTTGCAAGTGTATGTTAAAGAATCCTTTGATTCAACATAATTAATAAAAGGTATCCTTTTAGAATCAGAACGGCTTGGTGTCCCTGACAGAGAAAGAATATATCCTGCCCTTTCGCCAATTTTTATTGCAGCCTCAGCCCAAGCATTTTGCTCTCCTAAATGATGAACCTCATCTAAAATTACAAGTGTTTTAGGCCCTACGATATGCCCTAAAAGAACATTTAGGTTAATATCGCTAAGAGACTGATAACTCATTGAAACGCCTTGAAATGTATTTAAAAAACTTTTAAAGTTAAATTTCTCATCAATATCTATGTCAGAAATTTCTTTAAACTTATCAGACCAAGTTTTAACGACTTTAATTGTTGGAGAAATAATTAAGTAATTCCAGCCTGCAAACTGAGGCAGCGAAGAAGCTATAATTGAAGCAATGGTTTTACCGCTACCAACACCAGCCATACAGCAAAAAAACTTTCGCTGTTCATTGTCTTTTGTGTACTCATTATACCTTTGAGAAAATTGATTGACAAACCTTTCTTGCCAATCTCTTAAGTGAATTTGATTTTTCATTTTGTTTGATTTAGATAAATTGCATTTTGAACATAGGGCTTGGCCATTTTTAATATCCGTTTGGCCTCCCAAAGAAAACGGTATAACGTGGTCGGCATGCCAACCTTTTTCAAGTAGGGCATTGCAAACCCTACATCTTCCTCCTGCCTGAAGGAACAGCTGCTTTTTTTCATAGTCATTAAAGAATCTACGCATTTAATAAAAAAGCCATTTGGCCGGGGGCGGTAAGTAAGGCTAAGAATTGGCCAAGGCGGGCCTCCTTTCTCACGCAACCCCCGAACAAACGGCTCGGTTAATTTTGATTTTTACCTATCATCGGCTTCTTAGTGCCTTCACAAATATACAAAGAATCCGTCAAATATTGCACCATTCAGCACCTACTTTGATAGCATGTACCATCCTCAGCATGTACTCAAAAGCATCGTGAAACGGCATTGCATTTGCATTGGCAACCACTTCTTTGGTCATGCCTTCGATTGCCAACCAGCGTGCATCTTCTTGGTAGCCGATGCTCCATTGCTTGTTGCTGTAAATTAGCATAAAATCGCTGTCGCTTATAAATGAATACCAAGCCACATCTTGCTGCGGTTCGCCGCCGAAATTGCTTAATTCAAGTCTGTACTCATCATTTGAAAATGTTGAAAGTGGGTACACATCTTCGCCGATTACGGTTGTGCCTTGCCTGATACCTTGTTCGTGCTTTTCGGTGTCAGCACCATAGGGGTAGCTTTTAATGGCGTAGTCAAAGGCCACAATAGCAACATGGTCAGGATAGCTTGAAACGAAGTCCACAAGCCCTTTGCCGTTCATTTGCATGGCCATCATTACTTGCATCTTGTCTTGGTTGTAGGCGATGCCGATTTCGATTAGTGATTTTGGTGTGTTCATGGTGTGTGTAATTAAAGATTAAATGTTAGTAGGGTTTGACCAGTCAATCCGGTAGCTTGAATCGCTTTGCTGTTCGACTTTGAAGCCGTTGGTTCGCAGCTTTTCAATATCTTCATCAGAAATCGGGTTGAATACCCAGCAATACATTTCGCCCTGCTTGGCTTTTTCAAGGCACATGGCTTCGATTTGGGACATGGCGATTCTTGGCTTGCTGGTTGCCAAGTTGTGAAGTAGGTTTGCGTAAATCATGGTGTGTGTGTTTTTGTTTACTGCAATATTAAATAGAATATCAATACGAAAATCGGCATTAACACTTTTTAACACTTGGGCATAAAAAGAAAAAGCCCCAACCTTTCGGCCGGGGCAATTTCACACCTAACACCACTATCTTAGAATGGCAGGTTATCGCCATCGGTTTGCAGTTCAGGTAAGCGGCCGCCGCCAGTTTCGGTGCGCATGCTGCCAAGCAGTTCAACTTGGTTCACAAGTACCTTGATGTCGTTGCCGATTTTGTCGTTGCCTTCTTTGTCCTTGTAAACGTCAAGAACAGGCCGACCGCTGATATACACTTGCGTGCCCTTGCTTAGGTATTTGGCAACCCCGGCTGGATTGCCGTCTTTGCCAAAAAGCGTGCAGCGAAACCATTGGGTTTCTTCGCCTTTGCCGACCGCCACCGAAAAGGTGGTGATGTCTTTGTTTTTGCCGACTAACTCAGCATCTTTGCCGATACGGCCGATTAATTGTAGTTGTAACATGGTTTATTTGGTTTTGATTAGTTTCTTACGTTGAATTGCTTTGCTTACGATGTGCTGGCCGATTTCTTTGCCGTCCATTGACAGCCAAGATAGCAGATGTTTAAGGTCGGCCGACTGGTTGGCGCACGTGCCTATAATCAGTTCGCCCTTCTGCTCATTTTGGGTAATAGCAATCGAAGCGGTTGCCGTTTCTTTGTCGGGGTATGACCTGACAATAATCGGCACATCTAAATAGGTTGGCCGAATCATTTGTGCCCAACTGCCGTCTTTGACTTGCTCAAAGCCCAGCTGTTCTAATTGGTTTTTGTTCATGGTTTGTGTGTGTTAATTGTAATTAATTGATGTGAAGGTAAAGTTATTTTTATTCAAATCCAATTCTTGCATGACCATTTTTATATGCTCGCAAAATTCGATGCACTTCATGTAATATTGGGGGTCGGCCAGTATTGAATCCTGCACAAATTTCATGCTGTGCATAACCGTTGCATGGCCGCAGTTCAGCATCTTGCCGATTTCTTGTAGGCTCATTGACGTAGCGCAGCGCATCGCAAACCTCATGGCATGCTTGAAATGTTTAACCTCTCTAAACCTTCGCTTACTGTATGCGGCCTCATAAGGCAGCCTCCAGTAATCGGCAGCGGCTTTGATAACCGCCCGTTGATGTTCGGTTTTCAGGTGCATCTTAAAATACTCATCGTTCCGGCTGTTGATTATCCGGTCAATTTCAATGCGAATTTCAAGCAGCCTATCGTTGTTTTGTTTTAACAAATAGCGTTCAAATTGTCGGTCTGTCATTGCAATTGTGGTAAAAGTTCAATTTTGATAATGTTTCGGCACATCTGCACTCGTTCGTAGATAGCCTGAATTGTCGGCTCATGGTAGTAGATGTCAAATACCTTCAACCGATATTTGGCTGGGATATTTGTCAAGTCAACCTGAATGCCGCCAAGTTCTTCAGGGGTTGGCATTAAAACGTACACCAGCTGGGCCCGTTTAAGCCCCAACAGGTGCATGTACCCCTGCAATTGATACCAATATCCCTTCGGTGGGTTTCGATCCCACATTGGGAAGGTAAACACATCCCAAGGGCATTTGATGTCAACAACGGTGTTGCCGTGAATAACGTCAGGTGTCCCGGTCAAGAATTCGTTTTCAAAAAGGGTTTCGTTTTTCTCAGGCATAAACCAATTCAGATGTTGCCCGGCGAATTCAATGGCGGCATCTTCGACCATTCGGCCTTTTTCCATTGGTCGGCTGTCAATCTGCCTGCGCACCCCGTATATCTGCTCCACAATCCAATCTTGTAGGTACGAATAGCACGTTGCCCCGGCGGTGTCCTTCCCCCTGCCATTGGCCATAATTTGACCAATGGCAGAACATCTGATTTTGAAATCTTGCATCAATTCAATTGTTTGATGTAGATGTCGATTGCCTTCTTCACCGTTGCCTCATCTTTCGCCCAAGATTTGACGTAAATGCAATCGGCATCTACAAACGGGTTAGCCTTTTCTTTGCTAACCTCAGGCAGTTGCTGGCTGATGTCATATAAGGTGTTGACCAGTTCTTGCTGGGGATCAGGCAGCGTCAAGAAATCAATCACTACTGGCTTGGCCGCAACCTCATAAGTATTGGCATCTGCATCCTTTAGTTCTTCGGTAGGTATCAACAGCATCTGCATCAGGCAGTATTTCAACGCTGCGCTCATGGCTTTGTTCGTTGATTTGTCTGCACTGTCCATTGCCTCGCCTTCGGTAACGCTTGATACAAAGCTGCCGTCCGATGCGTAAAAGGTAAATTTGACGGTCAAAATGGTGTAAATCAAAACACCGCCCTTGGCCGTAGTGCGTTCTTCACGATGCCGCCCGATTACTTCGCTGGTGATGAATACACCATGTTTTGCAAATAGTGGGTGAATGGCATTGTAAAGGTCATCGATACCTCTAAAGTTGTAGCCTTGTTGCTGGTTTTTCTTGTTTTTGCCGATTGCTCCGCAGTCAGCCATGATTGCCGTTAAGGCTTCAAAGATTGGTGTTGTTTTCATGGGTGTTGTTTGTAAAAGGTGATTAAATTAGAAAGAACGATGTTTGCTTGCCGCATTACCATTTCGCTGGGTATCAACGGGGGCTGCGACCTGAATGTTGCGAATAGTATCGGCCTACCTTTGTCGGGCTTGCCGATGATTTGGATTTTGTTGCCGCCAACAAGCGGCGATTCGATTAGGGTGATTTTCATGCTGTGTTATTTTGTTCTGCAAACCTAATAGTTATTTCAACACGAAATCAACAACAAGTGTTAAAAAGTGTTAAAACAAAAAAGCCCCAACCTTTCGGGAGGGGCTTGCTTTTTATCTTGCTTATTTAATTGTTAAGATATTTTCTGAACGCCTGAATTATGTCTATAAACAAGTTGGTCATCCTTGTTTCATGATTAATCATTTTCAACAAAAATTCTTCAGCGTTTAAGTCGTTTTTGGTTTCTGCATTAGAATCAGTCTTAATGTTTTTTTCTTCTTGCTTAGGCTTTGTTTTGTAATTGTGGTTTAATTTTTTTTTGTAATGATAATAATCTGCTGCCGAATTAACAATAAGTTCGTTTTCTTTTTTCTGGTCCATTTCTACCCAATGATCGCAATCGTTTATCCTTTCAATAAGGCCTTGTTTTTGCATGATTCTAATTAAAGCATCTCCAACTTGGGCAGCCCTTGCTATTTCTTTTCTTGACAAACAGGTTGGCAAATGCTTTTGGGACTGCGTCAAAGTTTTGACGACTTGAATCCTTTCGTTTAGCGGTTTTTTGTTTTTCATTGTGTGTGTTTTTAATGGTTAATGAAATTTGTACTGCAAACCTAATAGTTATTTCAACACGAAAATGTTAAAAAGTGTTAAAACAAAAAAGCCCCGATGCGGGGCTTCGTAGTATTAAAATCAGGTTTGCCCTGACAAATGCGATATAAGGGCTTATTCTTTGATTTTTGATACAATCCCCTTGCCCTTGCGAATGATGTCGTATAACCGCTTTAAAAGGGTTGTGCCAGTCATTTTTTCGATATTCTCATCAATGCTCTTGAATTCAATTCCGATTAACGCAACCCCGACTGCCTTGGTAAGAACAAAAGGTGTGTTTACAAAATGGCCAAGAAGGTCACCAACAATGAAAACGTCCATAACAAAGAAGGTCAATACTACGCTTTGATACATAACCATTTTCCAAACCACTCGGCTCAGTTTCTTGCTTTCGATTTTCTCACCTAATTTCTGGGCGGCCATCATGCCAAGCAAGGTGTCAAGTGTAATAAATGCCCCAACGGCAATCATGATGCCAGCAACTGGTGCAAAAAATGCAAGTATTGATGCTGATATGTATGCAAAGGTAGATTTCATTTTATGGGATATTTACTCGGTTTACGACCATTGGGGTGCAGGTGTAGCACCTGTCATTTGGCAATCGCAAATTGGCCAACAAGGTCTGCATTTCGGTGTTGTAGTATTGCACGTAAAGGCTGCGCTTTTCGTTTGCATCTTCTTTGTTAATCGTGGTTACGTTGTTTAGGCGGTCGCTGAAAAGAATCTCATCCATCAATTCAACACCCGAAGCGTACAACATAGCCCGGCGAAGCCTGTTTGAAAACTGGCAAAGCCAAGTTGAATCATCGCATTCAATCGAATAATTAAGGCTAACCCCATGCGTGTAACCAATTCCAACCAAATTTGTGTCAGTTAGCGAACCTGTTTTGCTGGTTTCAACCGCCCTTGTAAACAACAAGTCGCTGAATCTTGACCGCCGCCCTTTGGTGCAGCTTGCACAAGCGGTTGGGTTAATCCAAGTGTCAAATGCCGCAGATAGGCCAGCGTCAACGGCAATCATTAAATGAAGGTCTTGGCCGTTTGTAGGGTAGCTTTTGTTAATCAGCACATCAGTAATTTGCCCGGCAACCGAAGTGAATGGTATGGTATCGATTATTGTGCCTTGAATTATGTCAATTATGTAGATGTTATCGGTAACTGCCCCGGCGAAGAATATCGAAACGCTGTTTAGGTTGAATTTCAGGTATGGGTAATCGCTGACCAGAATCTCAACCCCAGCATATTTACCAACCTTGGCCGCATCGTTTGACTTGTTTTCATCGAAGAACCCGATTGTGCCTTTGTCAACTACCGAATTGAACCTGCCTTTGATGTCCATAAAAGACCGAAAATCGCTGACAATTTTATCCCCGGCACGTTCAACGGCAGCGGTCATTACATCGTAGCCGCTGGATTGCTGGGCATCACTTACATAATCGGCTTGATACAAATCAAAGCCGGGCAGCGTTGCCAATGATACCTTGTTGCTGGGTGTTGACGTGCAGCCATCGGGCACAAAGATTAAGTCGGTTAGACAAGTTATTGGCATATCAAATTATTTTCGACCACCACAATTGCAGCCTCCGGGCCGTGATGTCGGTTTTGGTTTTGGCTTGTATTTTTTCATGGGTTAAAAATAAGGGGGGATTGCTCCCCCCGTTATTTGTGAATTGCAGGTCGATTAAACTCCTACGAATTTCAAGATGCCATTAACACCTTCCAAGCGGTCACCAGCTTGGTACATGTCGGCAGGAAGGAAGATGAAGTCGTGGTTTAACGCTACTTCAAAGTTCCAAACCTTGCTGTTAGCACCGTTGCAAGTGTACTCGGCACGGTAGTCAAAAGTCAATGGTAGGTTCGGATCAGGATGCTGCAAAGTACCCTGTACCAAAGTGCTGTCGTTCATCTCCAAAATGCCTTTGAATTCGTTGAACGAAATCATTTGAACAGCACCGGGGATGATTGAATAAGCAGCAGTTGGGTCTAAGTCGTTCAGCTGAATTCTGCGGTCATAACCGTAGGTGATGCCTGATTGCTGGGCGTAAAGTCCAGTTGACAAACCTCCATCAGTAAATGCAGGGGGTGCAGCAGCGTTTAACGCTTTGATGTACTTCCACCAAGCCTCACCACCGAAAACGTAAGGCATTCCGGCAAATTCGTTTGCCATGTTCTCAAAAGCAATTACTTCGGTAGCATCGTAGTTGGGCCCTCCAGCATTCAAAACCGTATCGGCGTTTTTGCTGGTGCTTGTGCCGGGTGCAAGACCGTTGTCCACGTCAGATGCGAAGTTACCGCCGTTTGCGATGATTTGAATGGCAGCGTTAGTGGCAACTTTGCGGGCCAATACGTCCATCATTTTGAAAACCTCTTTGGCGATGTAGTTGGTGTCGGCCTCGCAACGCTCCTCAAGTTCGGATGCAGTCAGTTTGAAACCAACGTGGTAACCGTCAGAAGGGGTAAGCGAATACAAAACCGAAGTTTCGCCATCGTTAGACCAAGTGCCGCAAGTTACACGACCGCCGTTTTGAACCATCGATTCTAAGAAACGCTGGCCATAAACTACCTCAACAGTTTTGCGACCGTGGTCACGAAAGTTCAATTGGTTTTGAATAACATCGCTGCGGTTAGGCGCAGATAAAATAAAAGAAAGCAAGGGCAAAGGCTCGGCTTTCAAGTTGTCAACCCCGAAGGAGTCGAAAAGTGATAGCTGCACGTTTGGGCAAGCTATGAATGAAGATAATGCTGACATTGTATTTGGTTTTTAATTGTCAATTTGTTTGTGCTGCCTACTTATTCGGGGGCAACTTCACCCGACAATGCGCCATTTTGGTTCGGCAGCGCAGCCGACTAATACAAATTTACCAACAATGCGCCAATTGCATTGTTTTTTTTATCAATTTTGCTACATGGATAATGAAATACCACAACCAAGCAATCCCGGCATCACGTTTTTTGAACAATACGGGGGCAGAAATTGCCCAGATGGCGAACCAACCACAAACTATCAATGCGCACCAAGGGCACATCTAAACAGCATCAAAGCAGCATATAGCAAACGCATTGAATTTGCCGTTGAAATGTACGATGAATTGCGGCGGCACGGCATGAATAGGTATCAGGCAGCCACCGAAGCGGCCACCGCCTACGATATTAACGAAGACAAATTGCTGCGGATTGCAAGAAAAACGCTATAATTGGGTAAAACTACCGTTATGCCGTTCAAAAGTGAAGCCCAACGCAGATTTCTTTACGCAACCAACCCGAAATTGGCTGCCGAATTTGAAAAGAAAACCCCAAAAGGAATGAAGTTGCCGAAAAAATCGCCTAAGAAATAGGGGTTATATTGCCCTCAACACTAATAAAGCGATCAATAAGTTCAATATGAAAGTTTGCTGTCAGCAGCATACCCCTTATTGCCTGAATAATATCCTCAATCCCCGAATCATTGGGCATTTCAACCGATACCTCAGTATCATAACTTCTAATTGTAATTTTCATTTTGTCGTTCATGGCGAAATATTTTAATCAAAGCTACAAATTTTTGTCAGTATTTTAATCTACTGGCATTTTTAAGTTCCTCACCATTGGTTAGATAATTCGCCAAAAAGTAAATAAGAATTGACCTTTGGCAGAATATACCCTATCGGTGATTGGCCTTGCGATATTGATTTGGGATATACCCGAACGGGCATAAAAAAAGCCCCACCGAAGTAGGGCTGTTTAATCAGTTCAGGCCGCTTAGATTTTGATGCCTTGGGCACGTGCCTTTGCCAGCCATGCCTCCTTGGCAGCCGCCACCGCCGGGTTCATTTCTTTGCCGTTCACCGTTGTAGTAGTGTTCGGCTTGCCGTTTTGACCTTGGCCGCCGTTGTTCAGCTTGTACCGCTTGGTTTCCTTCAAGGTCTTTTCAAACAACTGTTCAGCAGTTAATTGCGAAGTCGTGCCGCCAGTTACGATGTTGCCCTCCATATCGTACACCAACAGCTTGCCGTTTTCTTTGCGAAAATCGTACTTGCCTTGAATTTGCGTTATCCAAACACCTTGCTTGACAATGGCATCGGCATCATCAACCCAGTTGCTGGCATCAAATAAGCGTGCAACCTCGGCCTCGGTTTGAGCCTTTTCAAGCTGCCTAACCGCATCCGACTTGGCATTTTCAACAGCCGCCAATAGTTCGGCTTCTTTGGCCTTGGCCGCCTCGGTCATTTCCCGAAGTTGGTCACGTTCTTTTTTGATTTGCTCAATATCGGGCTTCGACTTGCCAGCCTCAATTGCTGCTGCCAATTGATCATTCAAGGTTTGGATTTTGGCAGGCACAAGTTCGACAAGTTCATCGAAGGATTTGCCCTTGCCCTCATCACCAATCAATGCCTTTAGCTTATTCTCGGCTGTGCCTCGTGCTTTGCCGAAGGTAGCGTTGATTTCTTTCAGGTGCGTTTCCCGGTCAATAAAGCGTTCGCCAAGGGCGGTTCTAATCGTGTCCTCGTTGGCATCTTCCGGTACTTGGATGCCTGTCAGTTTTTCAAAGATTTCTTTATTGATTTCCATCGGTCGTTGTTTTTTGGTTACGTACTTTTTTGCTATTTTCTAACTGCGCCTGCAGTTCGGCAATTCTTGCTTGCAATTCAGCCTCCTTGCGTTCGGCATCGGTCAACCTGTTTTCAAGCGAAGTCATTAGCTGGCTTTGCTGCTCAACTTGGTCAATGAACTTGCGGTCAATGTTGTAGCCGTTGAAGTTTTTCGCCTCCCAATCTTCAACAAGCATGTAGCCCAATGCACCAAATTTGGCTTTCATTTCGGCTATATTCGGCCATGCCCGTTTTGGGATTTCAAGTTTTCTGCCGAAGTTGGCAGGTTTGCCGGGGTTGTGCGTCCTTTCGGCTTGGTGTTTCGCCACCCTGATAAAGGTGTAGCTTTCTCGAATTTGCGTCATATTTAAGCGTTTAATTACGCTAAGTTAAAACCTTCGGCTGACTTAGGCAAATCCACCCAATGCCGCTTGGCCGTCAATCGGTCTGCTTTTAAACGGCTCGGCAATTTTGGTCGCAATACCAAGAACGATTTCACGTTGCTGGGCTGTTTCAAGTTCATCAAAGTTTTCGTTTTCATCGTATGCCTGATTCAGGATGGTAACGAAACTATTGTGCAGAATAACCTCGGCCTCGGTTGCCGTGCTGCCAAGCATACCCCTAACGGTCAGGTCATCTTTTGACCAAAGCCTGTCAAGTTTAATCTGCAACTTAATCATTTTCTCAACCTTTGGCGAAGCGTTGAACCTTGTGCCAACGTACTGATACAGCAAAGATGCTACTGCGCTGTCAGGTAACGACTGTTCTTTGGCCGTGCCGATTTCGGTTGTAATATCTTCGTAACTTCTAAAGTTGAACGATGTCGGTACTTGGATGCTTGGCTTTTCAAAGGCAGCACCATAACGCATCCAGCCGATTGCCTCGATTGCCATGTCCATCAAAGCAAATAATTCACGTGCAAACTGCACCATGAAGGTCTGCCATTCTTCCTTTTCAATCTGCTTGCCTGTGGCGGTTGCCGAATTGGCTTGTTCGGGTTCGAAGAACATTCCGAACGCTGACCGCCGCCTTGCTTCGATTTGGTCGCTTGTGTACTTTAGAATTTCGCTTGGGGGTGCAGCAAACTGAACGGGGGGTGACATGGCCAGCTGATTAGTTTCGCCCATTCGGGTTGTGGCCGCAACTTCGTATATCCCCGTTGGGCTGTGGTTTAAGTTCTTGCCTGTGCCGTTACATTTGCCGCAAGTAGAATAGCCGTTTGATTCGTTATTCCAAACCTGACCGCCATCGCAACCAACGGCATCGCACCTATCAACAACGGCAATGATAATCGGGAAAGCTAACCGATACGTGGACATCATTAGGTTGCTCTCCAGCCGAATAACGGTGTTTAGGTGTGGGATTGCATCGGCAAAGGCTGACCGATACAAAACCTCGCCATCCATCATCTCAGGCTTGCCGCCTAACTTCCATGCTGGCAAATATCCCCAGCCGTGGCGAAATGTTTCAACCACTTCAAAGGTCAGGTTGCCTTTGGCATCTTTGCCGTTCACGTAGGCTTCGTAAATGGACAATTTATCCACATACTTAAAGCCAATTTTGTCCCCATCCTTGCCGTTCCAAAGCAAGGCATATTCCCCAGCCTTGTAGCCTGCAATGTGCTTTTCTTCGTAGATTTTGGCAACTGGCGAAATCAACTCCGACTGGTCCACCACTTCGTATTCGTTGCCTTCTTCATCAATAGCCACCTTCAGCGGCAGATATTCAGGGCAAACAAGTAGCAATTGGTTCGGGTAGTTTATCTTTCGTTCACGTACGATGTCAAAAAAATAGGCTTCGATGCTGTAGTATTCAGGATAAAGCCCGTAAAAATACTCCTTCTGTTCATCGTTTGGCCACTCAATTGAATAGTTTTGGCTATTGGCAACTGCCTTGGTTCTGTTCAATGCCCTGTTCCATTCGGTGTTGGTAGTCGGTTCGTAAAGCCCCTTTTGATATTCCCATTCTTCGGGCTGCTGGTTAGGTGCTTTTGACCGCAGAATTTCGTATGGGAATTGGTTGGCCTCAGCGTGTACGCAAACTGAATTATGTTCACGTATCGTGAACGGATATATTTCTGTGAACTCAGGTAAACTTTCGTAGTATGCCTCGGTTTGAAAGGTTTTATCGTACTTGCTGGGCATGCCAACAATGTTTCGCTTTTTGCGAATTTGTTTTGCGGCGTGGTCAATTAAGGCGAAAATATCTGCCATGTGGCTATGCTTTTAAGCAAAAATACGCAATCTACTCTATATGCTTCAAAAGTTCTTTTAATGGCAACCTAATGACCGCATCGGTGTAGTCGTGATGCCCAGCCAAAATCAGGCAATTGCCATCGGCATCAATCTCCAAATGGCTGGGGAAGGTTACGAAATCCAGCATCGGCTTCCGCCAAGTGTGCGGTGCTGGCGGTATGTCCCTACTATCCACAAACGTGGCCTTCCAAAGCGGTTTTCTGCTCCATCGCAAAGCCTTAAATGGCGGTTTGGCCTCCAACTCCATTAGCCCTGCCCAATATAAATTGATAGCGTTCACCTTTTGCCGGACGTGAAAGATGGTGTAAAGTTTGCCGCCATGCTCAACCAACTGTGTGCCGCCCCTAATATGCCCTGTTGTCAAGGTAGGTATTTCGGTTTTGTATTCGGCAACGGGTTCGCCAAGGTCGTACTCAACAACGTGGCCGGGAGCATACAAAACGTGAAGCCGCCCATAATAAAAAACAAATGGTGACCAGTTCTTTTCTCGGCCATCGTAGTCTTTCGGCCTACTTGCTGGCGGTTTCATCTGCCAGCATTCTTGCGTGTCAATATAACCAAAATACATCTTGCCCCCATCGTTGAACACCAAGGCTGGCCGCCCGTTGAATTCAAAGCATCGGGGATCTTCGGCATGCCCGTTTTCGGTCTTGAAATTTAGCAGCTTCGGTGTTGAAAGGTTGCCGTCTGCCCAATCCATTACGGCCAATTTGCGGTCCTGAAAAAACCTTGGTTTGTCAAGGCGGACCACATACTTGCCATGAACAATTGAACCGTTGAAAGCGTTAGTAAATGGCTTGGGTGCAGCCTTGCCGTATGGTATCAACTGCATCTCAGGTGTCAAGGCTGGCACAATGGCATCGTAGTGAATTTTATGCACATCTGCTGGCGGCTTTTTGGTTGGCTTGCTGACCGCAAACTTGGCTTTCATTAGGTGATGCGACTTGCTGGCGGTATAACTGCCGTATAATTGTTTCTCACAATAGGCCACAATGCGGTCGTACATATCATAGGTGTATCGGGCCTCGGTGCTGAACTGCCCATAGCACCCAACGAAGTAATGGCTTTTGCGAAGTTCGTTAATGTCGGGCAGCTTGGCCTTAAACTGAATGGGGATCATGCCAAGGTCAGCGTTAATTTGCGTTTGTGCCAATGCTACATTGAACGCAAGTTCATCGGGGAAACTATGCCCCCAATGCTTGGTTGCCAAATGCTCACGGTAATTGTCCTTTGCATGCCACCAAAACTTGGCCGTTTTGTCGGTCTTTCGCCAATAAATAAATGAAGAATTTATCTCAGGTATTTCGCCTTCGCTTGGCAGATTGTATTCGGCCTTGACTTCAGGCAGCGGCAACCAAAGGCACGGCCACTTGTCGGCAGTTAGCGGCGATTTTGAAACCACTTGCGTAGCAATATCAAAACCAGCGCAAAACTCCCATAGGGATTGCAGTTCTTGTACAGCCACCCCATCAATATCAAGATACATTGTTTCATCGTATGGTGAATAAAGGTCTAAATGAAGTTTGAATTTGCCGGGTGCAATTCGGCCTATCGCATCGTTCAAATGGTCGGGGTTAATACCCAAAACCTTGTCGATGTACTTTCGTTCACGTTCGGGCAGAAGGTTAATATCGCCAACAATTGAAATGGGTATTTCGGGTGAAAAATGCGCCAATGAATTAACCATATTTTTCGCCCATTGGCCGTAACTTGAATTGCCTGATAAGAAAATTAAATATCCTTTCATGGTTTAAAGTTAAAGAAAAAGCCCCATCGCTGGGGCTAATCCGGGTTCTAAAAAACGTAACTAAATAACTTTACTTTTCATTCATTTTGTAAAGGTGTGGCTTGACTTGTGGTCGCATATTGCGACCCCTTACGATTGTCTGCATTTGATTTATCAACAGTCGCTCCAACAATTTCGTACAATTCACTATACTCAAATGTTTTCAAATATGCTTCCGCATCCTTTTTGCGAAAGAATAATATACCAACAATTATTTTGCTGTCATCTACAAACGAAACTTCTCTATCAAAGTACATATTGTCCAAAATGGTCGCCCCTTTTCTTTTAATTAAAAAAACTCTCATAATTGTAAAGGTGTGGGTTGAATGTTTCGCCTATACATTAGTTATGTGCAAGGCTAACTGACTGCTTCGTAAGTAGCTTCAAATATTGACTTTTCAACAAGCCAGCGTTCGCCTTTTACACCAACACAAACATAATGCTGACCAAATTCACCTTTATGAAATTGGTTTTCTAATGTGCTTATGTATGGCACTAAATCAGGTTGTGTTCCGTATTTATCACGGTGAACAAAACCATCTTCATCACCTTTTTCAAATAGTTTAGCCTTTACTGTGGCTGTTTTTCTGTACTCTTTAAACATCGTTTTCAAATTAAATTTTGTGCTGACAAGCCGTCCAGCACGTAGCGGTTATTTGTTTTCGTGTGAACCAAAACCATTGTTATGCTTTTATTGAAGCCTTAACGCTGGGCAAAAGCATCAATATGATTCTTCAAATGCGTCAAATCTTTAATCGGTATGCGGTCAAATATGTGTCCGCATTCGGGTTCAATCACCAGCAATTCGCAAAGCCGTGTTGTTTGATCCCAGTCCAGCATAATCGTTGGGGTAAGCATCTTCGTGAAGATTGTGTACGGATAGCCGTGTTCGTCGAAAAACACTTGGTCGTGCCCGTCTTCAGCTGTAAAGCCAAGTGCCATAATGTCGCAGTAGTTAATTTGTTGTTGCATGGGTTATTTGTTTAAAAAAGTGTTAATTGATTGATTTGTTTTTTGTCTTTTGGTAGGCCATAGCTTTCGATGTAGCTTATGTGCATTCGTTCTGCTAAATGGTCAAAGGCGAACATGCCGATAATAAAGCTGGTGCAGTATTTATCTTCTATGCAATCCCTTGCGTATTCTTTAGCATCAATAAGGCTTTTGAAAACAATACCATCGTGTTCTTTGTAGTTGTTATCAAGAAGAAACAAAATGTATCTTGGCTGAAAATCTTGCATAAGACATTGATTAAAAGGGGCGGTTGCCCGCCCCCGTTGATAATTAGAATTTGAAATCAAGATTTTTTGCCATTGCCCTTTTTTGCATTACCTTTTCTATGCCACGCTGTTCGGCTTCGGGCAGGCTTAGTTTTTCGTATTTGATTGCAAAGTCAACATTAGCCTTAAACAATGCTTTTTCTACCGAATTGAAGTTGAATTTTTGTGCGATTGCGTTCATAATTGTGTGTGTTTGTGTTTGTTTGATGAAGCAATATTAAGGCTTTTTTCAATACGAAAATCAGCACCCCCACTATTTTAACACTTTTTAACACTTGGCAACAAAAAAGCCCCACCGAAGTGAGGCCCTTTTGATAACCATGAAAACAACGCTTATTCAAAGATGCCTACTGGGGCATTGTAAAGTACCGGGAATTCATTTGGGGCAGATTGCCAACCGAAGGTAACAACGTACTGCTGAACATCATTCTCATCAGCCTTGGCAGGTTTTGCGATGCAACGAACTGGCTGCTCAACAACACGAATTTCGTCCTCCTCATAATAGAACCAAGCCAATTTATACTTGCCAATGGTGTTCAAAGTTTCGTAGAAGCTGTCGTTGCTGCTGTCCACGTTGGCATCCATCACCGACAAAGTGTGGTTGAACTTGGTCAAGATGTCAGGTGTACCCCTGCGTGGGTTGGTTATAGTAACCTCTTCGGCTTCGGGGTAGTTGGCCTTAATTTCTTTGATAATGGCAACATCACCAGCGGCGATTGCGGCAGTCCATTCGGCAGCGTCGGTGTAGTCCAAAAAGGTGTAATCGTTGTCAATTACAGCAACGGCAGATATGCCCGTTAGCCTATTTACTTCGCAGACGTTTTCGCTGTAAACGGGCAGGTTGTCAAAACAAGAATAACTCATAGTGTTTAATTTTAGTTTATCAAAGTTAAGAACGCATACCCATACTTTCGTTTAATTGTCGCTATAAATGTAACTTTGTCGCTATGGACATCAGCCATTTGTCGCTTGCTGAACTTTTTGACCTGAAATCTGCGGTCAATAAGGCTATAAATCACCGCATTTCATCCGCCGCCGATGACTTTATTTGGCAACTTTGCGCCCATTACGGCGTTGAACTGAGCCAATTCAAGCAAGCAAGTAGGCGGCAGTATGCGGATATTAAGCGAATCGCATCGTATTACTTCGTGTCAATGAAAGGTTTAAGCCAAACCGAAGCGGCAGAAATAATCGGCATCAGCCGGGTAACGGTTGCCCAGCACGTGGCGAAGGTTCAACATTACAAGCGTTCAATCCCCGGCAAATGGTTTGCCATATTCAACACAATCCAATCCGTAACAAAATGAAACCAGTAGCAGTAACCCTCGGCATCGGCGATTATTTGAAATACGCTGAAAAATCGGCAGAACTTGTCCGCAAACACATGGGCCTTGAAACCCGAATAATAACAGATGAACACCTTGGCCATGCCTTGCGAATGTCTAAATTTAATCATTCGGTTTGGACGCTAAAGTATAAGATATGGGATATTTTCCCCGACCTTGACTTGGTGATGTATCATGATTGCGACTGGCGGCCTGTTCGGGATTTTGATTTGGCAGATTATTTGCCCGATTTTAAGGACGTTTACTTTTGCCTTGATCGGGACAATGACCATACCCGTAGCCTTGAACAGCAATACCGACTAAAGCCTTCAACCTATTTCAATGCCGGCTGGTTTGTAGCCAACCGCAAGCATAAGCCTGTCTTTGATTTCTGTTACAAAAACTACTTTAGATACGAAAACAAATGGGGTGACCAATGCGTATCAAATCAGGTCTTTAAATACTTGGTAACGCTGGCAGATAAACGATTGAATGTAATGGATATTGGGACAAATATCCCCAATGAAGAAGTGCTGGCTTTTCACTCAGCATTAAACTACGCTGTTTACGAAGGCAAAGAACCCTGCCAAATTACTGGCAAATTTATTTAAGCCAATTCACCTTTATTCGATTTTGCTTGCAGGCCTTTAGCATCATAACCGTATGCCTATATTGATAATCCATTCGTTCGCCCGGCAGCATACCATATAGCGTCCCGTCCGTTTGGTTGCATCCGATTAGCGTTATTTCTTTTGCCCCTTGTATTAGCACATAGCAAATGGCAAGGTGAAGAATAGTCCAAAACTGAAAGTATGGCCTGTCCTTTTTTTTAATCGCATCTTTTACCATTTGAAGAACAAGCCTGTACGGTTGGTCTTTTGTCGTATCAATTAAGGCGTGACCAATTCTAAACGCCGGGTATTTAATATCGATGCAATCTTCAAAAGGCGTGTCAGGTATTATTACGTTGGTAGTATAGCCGTTTTGGTATATGAATTCAAGCGAATCCCAATGCCCTGTCATTGCGTACTTCGTGCCGTAAATATACGAAGCATCGTTCAGGCCAATGCTGTTTACGTTTGGCCAGTCAGCCAGCCCTTTGTATTCTAACCCCCTTGGGTGTTTGCCAATAATATACCAATGGCTCATTCTTCTTCAGGTGTGTAAAAGCCTTCTGCAATTGCCCGGTTAAGTACATCTTCGGGCACATCTTCGGTGGCAACTGGTATAATTTGGTGGCCGCAATTGTAACCGCCCCGGTAGGCGAAGATTGTGGATTCATCCGTGCCCCTCATTTTGCCCTCCCATTTTATATTCGCCCAATCTTGGATTTCTTGCTTGTGAAATATCTTGTTGTTTCTTTCTCTGCAAAATGACCTTGTGCCCTTGACATCAACCCCAATGTATTCGTAGAACTCAAACCCGTAGTCCTCGCTAACTTGCCGAATGTACTGGGCATTGGATATGCTGTAAAAGTCGTATGCGTTCTGCTTGGCGTAACGCTCCATTCGGCCAGCGAATTCAGGTGTACCCTCAATGTTGTTTCGGATATTACGAATGACTTGCTGAAAATTTTCGCCAGTTGATATGCTGGTGTTCAATATCTGCTTAAACGATTCAACCGAATCATTAACGGCGGCGTTTGCAAGCAAATCGAACACCGTAGTTTTTGCGTTTGATAAGATAGCCCCAGCCGTTGCACTTTGCACAAATGCCTCCTTGGTAATTATGCCCATTAGCTTTTCGGTATCTCCAGCCGTTGCATCTATACTGCCAACAAAATCACGAATGGCCTTGCTGTAATCGTTGTTCATATATGCCGCTTTCATCTTCTTAACAAGGGCATCTATCTTGTTGAAGTTGCCTTGGCTTACTAAAATATTGCCAGCGTCATCGGTTGCCAGCGTTGCTATCTCGCTAACTATTTGTGCAAAGGCCTCACGCTGCGCCTTTTTAACCCCCCGAAAAAAGGCATCAGGCGCATCCTCCATTGATTGCACAATCTTCTTTATTAGCCTTTCTTTGGCGGTCATTACAGCGGATTCACAATAAAGCGTTGGTCACGTTTGGCAACCTCAACCGTGCAAGGTGCAATTTCGGCATCGTTTGAGTAATCAGGTTCGTACTCCCCAATCTTAACATACTGCACCCCGTTGATGTAGAAATTTCGGTGCATCAACCCGACCGCCACCGATTGGTGGACCGCTGGCCAAACCGCATCAATGGCAAGTTCTTCTACCTTTCTGCCGTTGCTGAAGAACGAACGCTGGTAAGAATCAACCCCCTTGCGTTCTTCGTGGGCTATGCTGGTGATCTTCCCGTTCAGTAATCTGCCGTCAAGGTACATCATATTGGTATAACCTGTGCTGTAAACGTGGCCGAAGGCATTGGTGTCATTATCCCACTCCAATTTCATTTCGCAGTTGATTGGCTTTACATGGTAGCACTCCGAACAGGCAAAAGTTTGGGCTTCAAAATTCAATATTCGGAAGCGTAGGGTGGCGCATAGCGTTACGTTGTTGCTATGGGCTTTGATAATGATTCGCTTTGGGCCCGGATTCATACCAAAGTTCGACACCGTAAAGATATGCACCCCGTTGCTGGCGTGTGGGTTTGAACAAACCTCACTTGACAAGTCGGTGTTTTGTATGCAAACCTGAATATTGCCAGTTCCGTGGCCGCTAATGGTCAGTTCAAAACGAATGTTGGTAACAATTTCATCGATGTCGCAGCCAATTTCTTCTGCATAGGCAAAATTCCCTTGGCTGCTGCCGTTAAAACAGACGCTGCTGCCTTCAATTGTAATTCCAGCGGCTACGTTGGTGCTCCAATTCCCAACATCGCCTATTGTTTGAAAATTGGCACATTGAAAAGCATCGCCAAGGCATACCGAAACATCACATCCTGTTGGTAAATCAATGCACTTTTCAATGATGCCCCTGTTTCGTGCCGCCCCTGTGTAGGTAAAAGAAGTCCACTCGCCATCGTTTATCTTGTAGGCATAGGTGTCTTCCATTAAATAAGCCTCGCTTTCGCATAAACAAATGCAACCCGTGAACGGCCTTGTGGTAACAAATTCAATACGCTGAATGTTTAACGGCTCGCCAAACCACCAGTCAAAGTTGCCGGGCGATTCGATTGGTAGGGTGTAATTTGTAAGCCCTTGCGATGCCTGAAAATACCCAGCCCCTTGTGAATAACTGCAAATGTTGAAGGTGGCCCTGTACCAATTTGTAATTACCCCTATTGGGAAATCGAATTGAATGCTGCCGCTAAAATTGTCAAAGCAAATGCTGTGGTCGGCATTCATCGAAACGCTATCAATCTCAGTAATTGAAACGGACGTTAGCCAAATGCTGTAAATAGCATAGCCTTGGCCATTGGTAAACGCACTTGCGCCGCTTGGTGTACCAACCAAGGTCAAGGTAGTGGCAGTAACACCGCCCGTAGCAACCGCAAAGGTATCGCCCGTTGTGGTGTTTCGCACCAGCTGATATTGGGCAACCCCGCCCGAAACAAAATTTGCACCCGAATCCACCAAGGTACTTGCGCTGCCACCCGTTGCCGTGCCCGTATCAAACGGCTGACAAACAATAAGGTTGCTGCCCGTTTCGCCAGCCTGAAACTGAAAACAAAACGGCTCGCCTTCTTCCCAAGGCAGGCACATGGGCGAACCAAAGAAGTCGCATAGCTGGTCTATTTGTTCGTTGTAGGAAAGTTCGCCCTCCCCGTAGAAGATTGGGCTGCTATATGGTATTGGTTGGGGTGTGCGTATCGGCATTTCACAAAGGTATTAAATTATTCTTCGCCTTCTTCTTCGGGGCCTCCGCCGCCGCCAAGGTTTTCAAATTCAGGCGGCACTTCATCAACAAGTCGGCCAGTTAGCTGCGCCTCGGTAACTCCCGACAATAGGTTTCTTGTCATATCCAATACCCACATATTTCGCTGCTCACCAGCGTCATTAACTTGGTAGCGTAACATGCTGAATGGTGCGGCCAAAATCTGCTGCCAGTTCGGTAGTGGCACATTGCCCGTCCATTCGTTTTTCAATAGGTAGTTGTTGCCGTCTTGAACCTCAACAATTTCACCACCTTCAACATTGGTGAAGGTTAATGTAAAGTGGCTATTTTGATACATGTATAGTTCAACCCCAGCAACGGTTGTTGAAAATTCAAGCGTTAAGAATATCTTTTCGGTTGCATTAAATAAAGTGGGGATAGTATTCGACAATTGCATTGTAATTGGTCTAACTGTTTGGCCAGTTATTGGATCAACAAAAGTGTACCCTGAACTTGAATCCAAATTACCATTAAACTGAATAGAATTACCTGTACTATAAGAAGAATCAGTTCTCCACAAATATAGCTTTAAAATACTGCCACTAAATGCCAAATTCAATATACTATTGTTAATAAGCATGTCAAGAACAGCATTGAAAGTGTAAAAGCCAGTTGTTGGTATGGTGTATTCAAATGTAGTATTGCTATAATTGCCTCCACCATCATAAGCCGGGGCAACAGAATCATTATCAAATTGCAGATAAAACTGATTTGTAGGTACTACGCCTGTGCCAAAATTACCTGTGCTTGTGCCGTTCCAATTTATGCCGCCAGCAGCAGTTGTGGCAATCAACTCAAGTAGGTTATTAGCATATTGTGTTGTAGATAATGCTGGTTGCTGAATATATGGCCCGGTTGAATTGGCATAAAAGCCAGTTGTGAAAATGTTAATGTAGCTTTTAAAGATTGTCGCTGGCAATCCGCTAAAATTGTTAATCAACACATTCAAATTGCTAATGTCGGCGTTCAAATAATATTCGCCGCTAAAATACAATGCGCCCTTTTCATCCCAATCAATCCCGTTATATCGGCGGCAAATGATGTAAAATACCTCATCATCGTTTGTGCTATCGGGATTGACAAGCCCCTGTTGGGTTTGAGTGTAGTAAATAAGGTTAGTATCGGTTATGAAGGCTTGCATCTGCAAGTTCAATTCTTTGTTGATGTTTGACTTGTACGACATTGCGTACTGCTCCTCAAAGGTTGAAAGAAATGGCGTAAATGTAAAGTACCCGTCAAGGTCTTGTTCTTTGCTACCAAGAATAACCGTGCTGTATAAGGTGTCGCTATTGACCATTTCGGCAACGCCAGTATCAACATGCTCAGTCAAAATAACATTGGATTGCCTGATGTCATCAAAGCGTTCAATGCGAAGCCTTATATTGCCGTTGTTGTCCCTTTCAATGTACTGAACCAAGTTGTATAGCTTGGCCAAATCACCATAGCAATACTCAAAACTAATATTAGGGCCGTATTGTTTCGGCCCATCCCTTAACGCTTCGCCGCTAAACAAAAAGCCGTTATTCAGCACGTTTTGAACCGGGTCTAAATAGTCTTGTAAGAAGTCCGAATAAAAGCCCACTTCATTGTCGGTCATGGCCGCCACAAGAAACTTCATTGCCTCGTATCTGCTCCAGCCAGTTACCGTGTTTGGCAAGTAAGTAAGCGGCGGCGTTGGCAAGTTGTCCAGCACCTTTATTTGTGTGCTGGTTGCCACGTTGCTGATGTCAACCCCATTCTTTGACCTGCCCGATCCGATTACAAATTCAATGCCCTTGTTATTCTCAATCTTGGCGAAGTACGAATTGTCCACCAGCTGAACCTCGACCGTTTGGGCATACAAATCGAACTTGCAGTCGGTCACGAAAATAAGCCCATGCAATACGGTTTCCCAAACGCCAGCATAGTCATCGAACCTTGACAAGGTGGATGGTACTTGGGTATCGTAATTGGTGCGAAGTAGGTTTTGAAAGTATCGAAATCCTTCGCCTCCCAAGGTAACCGTGCCCGTAATCTCTTGCAGAAAGGCTTTTCTTTCAACATCGTACCAAATATGTTCGGCAAGGTCGTTAAGGTCGCTTAGGACATCAGGCGTGTAGTTCGTGCCGTTGATGAAGATTCGTGCTGCGTTCATGCACCCCGTAGTTTTTTGCGTGTTATTTTCATACTATGAAAGCCGTCCCGAAGTACGGCGGTTTGTTCTTTAAGGTCACGATGCAATCGGTAGTCATCGAAGTTGGCCGCCATTTGCAAGGCCATTGATGCCGCCAATCGGTCGGCAAAATCTTCTTCTGCTTGCCGTTGCTGTTCCATCAAGGCAGGCCGAACAAAGTTGTTGTTGATGTAGCGGTCAAGATTGCCGTCAATCCATGATTGTGCAAGGCCCGGATATTGCAGATTGTTTCGTGTCGGGATAATTGCCTCACCTTCATGTGCCATAACCGGGATGGTATCTCGGCCTTTGGGATTATCGCCAAGTTGAAGGTAGGGTGTACCATCGTAGAACTTGTACGGGTTCGGTTGTGCGGCAATGATACCGATTTGCAACGCCCCGAATGCCCCGGCAACGGCGGCGGCAGCGGATGCAAGTCCGGGCCCGACAATAGGTATTGCGGCAGTTGATGCGAATGCGTTCAATGCGGCCTGTGCTGCCGACATCGTGGCGTTAATGATTTGTTCTGCACGGCCAATCTCAAACTGCTCGGCCATAATTTGGTTTTTCTTCTTTTCGTATTCTTCTTCTATTTTCAGTCGTTCCTCGGCAGTCAATTTTTCGTTTGAAAGCCTTTTGTTTTTTTCTAATTCAAGCCTTTGCAGGTTGGCATCGAAAAATGAATTGAGGGCATCAAACGCCGGGCCCGTTACCGAAGTTATTGCAGCACTAATTTGGTTAAATTCATCTTGTATTTCTTTTACATCTTCAATAATTTCTTGTTTTATTTCCTCTGCACTTTTTTCATCTTTTTTCAAAGTAACCGTAACATTTGCTTCAGGCACTTTTGTCAAAGACAAATTTGAAATTGTAACTGGTTTTTCCGGAACAATTTCAACAGGCTTCATGGCATCCTCGGCAGCTTTCTTGTATTCTTCTATTGAAGTTTTAAGATGGTTTAATCTGCCTTGCAATACACCAGCAGCGGTTGCCGCTTTTTCAGCACCAACATAATCACCTTTTGATGCAAGCGTTTCTGCCTCTTGGGTTAGCTTTTGAATTTCGGCAACTACTTTCTCAATAGCCGTCTTGGCCTTTTCTTTTTCTTTGGTGTTTTCTTTGTCGGCATTGGTGTTTGTATTGGTTGTCGCAGTCAGTTTTTTTAATTCGGCTTCTTCTGCCTTTGTTAATTTTTCTTTTAAATAGTGTTTCTTGGCCTGCAAATACATTAACTGTTCTTCATCTTTTGTCCTTGTTATTACATTTTGGGCAGAAGATTGTGCCAATGTTTTTTCAATGTTGCTTAATTCTTTGCCAGCCTCCGCACTTAATTTTATTGATTCGGCATAGCCATCAAAAGCGTCAATGTTGTTGCTTGCTTGCAAAAATAACTTGGCTGCTTCGTTGCGTGAAAACCCCATTTCCAATCCAATCCGTCTAAACACTTCAGGTATGTTGCCGAAAAATCCTGTGCGAACATTCCCGGCCTCTATTTCTTTTCTAAATTGATTAAGAACTTTTTGATTAACAGCACCATTCTGCATCAAAATTTCCGTGCTTTGTTCAATAGCTTTTGCCTCGGCTTCGATTTGCTTTTGGCTTGCTGCTTGTGCCACCGCCTCGGCTGCTCTTAATTTAATTCTTTGTGTAAAAGATTGGTTGGCCGTATCAAGGGCTGATTTTAATTGCGTGTTAAACTTGGCTTCATCTTGCAGGTCTTTAATCGCTGTTGGTGAAAGTTCATTAAACCTTTTAAGAAGCCTTGTTCGTTCTTCGCTGCCCGGGTTTGTTTTGGCTAATGCTTCAGCTACCAAATTAAGTTCGCCTTGTTCTTTGCGTAGGTTTTCGGTTGCCTCGCTTGATACTTGCTGCAATTCTTTTTGCAGTTCGGTAACGCCACTAAACATATCAATAAGGTCAGGGCCGTAAGCAATAAGCAACGAAACCGCAGATGCAATCAGGCCAAATGGGTTTGACATTACTGCTTTGTTTAAGCCATGAACGCCCCCGGTAACGCCTTTTAATACTCCAGTCAAGCCGCCCATATCCTTAATAATGTTGCCTAACTTGAACGCCCCAAAGGCTGTTGCTGCAAAACCAATGGCCTTGGCAAATGAAAGCACGTCTTCAGCGTCAAGATCACCCAAAAATTCATTCAAGCCTTTTAATGCAGCGTTAAATGTAGGCAGCAACTTCTGCCCTACTTCTGTTTGCAAGTCTTTGAATGTAGCCTCTAATATCCGTTGTTGGTTGGCAACCCCTCCTGATGTTAAAATAAAATTGCCTTGCGCATCGGTTGTTTGTTTGAATATTGCCGAATTAGCAGCCAATACTTTGTTTTGCGGTGTCAACGCCTCTTTGGTTGTTTTAATCAACCCCAATGCTAATGCCTCTTGTTTTAATGTAGCGTCATCAAGAAGTACCCCAAACCTACGAATAGGTTCAGCCTCCCCCCTTAACGCTGCGCCCAAGGCCAATGCCGCTTCTTCAGGCGAAGTGTTATTGAAAGATGCAAGGTCGGCAGATAAACCAACAAGGTCTGTACTAAATGATGCAAGGTCTTGACCTGTTTTGCCAGCAGATTTTCCAAATACGCCAAATGAAGCTGCGGCATCAATGGCCTCTTTCCTTGACATACCAAACTGCTTGGCCGAATTGCTGGCAAAGTTTTCAACGGCTGTACTTGCTTGGCCAAAAATTATTCGGCTTTTATCTAATGTTTCGTTGAGGTCGGATGCCGCATCAATGGTCTGCTTGGTGAACCGTATTATTTCCCGGGCAGCGAAGGCCGCAGCTATCTGTTGCCCAAGGTTTTTAATTGTGTCCTTTAGGCCGTTGGCATTTTTGCCGACATCATCAAGGGCTTTGCCAGTGTTTTTGCCAGCATCCTTGGCGGCAGTTTCAACATCGCCTAACCTACTTTTTAGGTCGTCTAATTCCTTTCTTAGCCTTGTTGTTTCCGCTTGAAACTCCAGCACTATTTTGTCGATGGCCATCGGCTTCTTTTGTTTTAAGTTTTAATAAGCGAATAAAGTCGTTAATCGTGCCCGAAGCCATCAAATCAACAAACTGCGAATGTTCGCCGTTACACAAAAATAAGCAATCGGCATCGAAATCGCTTAACCAATTGAAGACCTTATCTCGCCAAGAATTGACTTTAAGATGTCCTTCTTTTTGCTTTGAAACTGGTCGCTGGCTTGCCATAGCCGCTGCCATACGTCTGCCAGTTGCTCGGCATTGGGTAAGAATTCGTTCATGCCAGCGGACAAAAAAAAATCGTGGTTCACAAATTCACGTTTGAATAGCCGTAACTTTTCGGCCTGAATCGTTTCGTTTATCTCAAACGGGTTTTCATCATCTCGGATCAGGTTCAACGCTGCCAGTTCTACAATCAGGTCGGTATGCAACCCCAGTTCTTTGTGCCTACTTTCGGCCTCCTGAATCGCCCAAAGGCATTGTTGCAGACCTTTGCCCCTATCCTTTCGGCTTTGCCCTTCAATGGCAGCAACCACGCTTTCACGTGCAATTTGTAAAATGCTAGTCAGTTCATCGGATGTAAGCCGATTATCTAACTGAATTAAGACAGCCTGAATTTCTTTGTAGCGGACCAACGGCACGTCACCGCTATCCCGAAACTTGTAGTATTTATGGCCTTCAATATCCACCATGAATTCGCAGCCAGCTTTCCAGTTCTTGGCATCAGGTTTCAATGCTACCAACACCGCATCGGGGTAGTATTTAACCAACCACTTTGTTAATTTGCTTACGACCATTTGGCAAGTTTTAAGATGATACCATTAAGCCCAGCAAGGCACAAAACAAATATAGGCCAGCCGATAGCCGTCAGCGCATCAACGGGTTGGTTTGCGATAATCACATCCCCCCAGTATGCAATCGTGCCGTACACCGAAGCCATGCAAGTAGGGCAGTCAATTACGGGTTTGGCAAGTTCGGGAAACTGCGAAATAAACCGCCAGCGAAGGTCATCTAAAATCATACCCTCGGCAGATGATAGCCACAGGCCAAAGATGAAAAGCGAAGTTAAAAGAAGTGTTATCATGGGTTGTTGTTGTTTTTACTTGTTCGGTTTTTCCGAACAACTTGGTTGTTTATTGCGGTTGAATCATTTGTGTTGAAGGTGCGGCCGTGTCGCTGCGCCAAAAGGTTAGCAAGAAGCCATCGTATGCCCCGTCAATCTGTACGAAGTTCGCCACGTCATCACCATTGGCCACTACGAATAAGGTGTAGGTTGCGGTGTCGTTGAAGAATAACGGGTTGACCGTCAAATCAATGGTAAGCATACCACTAACGCTGCTTACTATATCATACTTTAACACCTTTTTTGAACCGTTATGAATGATAAATACGTCATAAGCGGTGCTTGGATTGGCCGTGCCGATTTCAAGGTCGGCAGTCAATTGGCAATTCGTAGGTGCAGCCAACACCTTGGCTGGTGTTAAATCTTGAAGGCAAATAGGGTTCATTGTGCTTTGCTGAATTTGTTCAAATATACAGAAGAATCGGCAAAACATGGTGATGAAATTTTTACATAGGCATCTTTCTTGCCAAGTATCGCACTCCACAACTTGCCTCCCCACCATTTGCCGGGACGCTGCCAATATCCCACCACGTTCAATTGGTAATCGGTTTCAATGGTAACAACTGCCGGGCTGTCAGGATGCACAATTGCGGCAAATTTCATGCACATTGTGTCAAGTTTGAATGACTGAATCGGGCATGGCAAGGTTTCGATATGCCACCTATCAACCTCCACCTCAAAGGTATCGATCTTGGTGCGCCACTTGGTGCGATGAACGAATTCAACACGACTACCTTTGATGTTCAAGCTATCAAGTAACTGCTGATTTTCTTCCCGTAATTGCTGATTTGTCAAGGTTAATGTTCGGGCGGTTGCCGATGCCGTCTGCTGAATTGCATCGTAATTGCTGGCATGCCGTTCGGCCTCGGCCTTGTAATTGCATGACTGCTTACCTAATATGAAAGCGGCAATCAAAGCAATAATGCCCCAATGCTTAAATATAAACCCCGTCCAGTTCATCGTACTTTGCGATTGTCAATTCTAAAGTTCTCAACGCTGAAGTTGCCATCATCTTCAACCTCAACAATAGCCGCACCGTGATTCCACTTGGTAAATGCGAATGGCCGATACGCTGGGCGAAGGTCGCAAAGGCAACCCGTAGAAAAGCAAGCAACCCCTTTGCCGTTCAGGTCGCTTTCGTGATGCTCAGATGTTTGGTGATTGTGCCCTGCCAAGGTAGATGCTTTGCCACGCAAGAACAATCCCCGTGCTGGGTTTACCGGGCTGAATATGCTATCCCCAAATTCGTGGCCGTGAATCACGTTTAGTTTGCCGAACTTGGCCACTTGTTTGCTGTCGATAATTTCGATTTCAAATTCATCCAAGCCAAGAACCTTTTTTAGTTGCAACCCGTCAAGGCCGTGCAGTTCAGGTGCGTTTTGCAAGATGTAACGCTCCCACCTGTCCTCATGGTTGCCCAACTTGTAGTAAACATCAACCCCCAAATTGGCAATCCCCTCAAAGAAGTTTCTTGCCATGCCAACCTCAACAACGGCAGAAGTAATGGCTGGGTCTTTTTCCCAACGGCTAATCTTGGCGAAGTCAATCACATCACCGTTCAGGTAAATACCGTCAATGCCTGAATTGAACCCGTAATCAATAGCCGTTTCTAATGCTTCTAATGAATGGTAGGGGATATGTATATCGGATAGCACCAACACCTTTTTGTGAACCTTCGGCAAATGCCAATCGGGTTTGTTGGTAACTTCGCCACGCTGCAAGAAGTTCGCCATATATTCGCTGGGCTTCATTTCATCACGAACAAACTCAGGGCGTAGTTTGCCTGAATTGTTGGCAATTTTGCGTTTTAATTGTCCGTTAGCCCCTATGCGATACCTAATGTTTTTTCGCACGTTGTCAATTTCTTTGTCGGTTTGCTCAAAGATGCCGGGGTTTTCGGCCACGATTTTACGTGCTAATGTTCTTGTAAAGAAGCCCGGTTGTTGTTCATCAAGATATTTCTCAATGATTTCACTTTTTTGTTTACTCATGTTATCCCGTTAGGTTTAGCCAAAAGTAGCAAAAATGCAATAGGCCAAACTTTTTTTAACATTTCTTAACGGTTGCCCACCATTTACGTGCGTCAAAACAAGGGCAGGCTTTGGCCACGTTTGGGAAGTCCCGATGCCCCAATACCTCAGCACTTGGGAATTGCTTTGCAAGTTTGTTCACCAATTCAGCCATTGCCTTACGCTGTTCTTTGGTGCGGTTGTCGGTAGGGTTGCCAATTGCATCAATGCCGCCAATGTAACTGATGTTGATGCTGTCGTGATTATGCCCCTTCACCCCGTTGCTTGGTTTAGTGATTGGCCAGTTCTCAACGATTGTGCCGTCCCGTTCAATGATGAAGTGGTAGCCGGGCGATTGCCAGTTCAGCACCTTTTTGTGGTAGCGGTTGATACTGTCTGCCGTTGCCGTTATTGCGCTGGCGGTCGTGTGTAAAACAATGTGGTTAATTGGTCGCATCTTCAAATGGGTTTATTGGTTTAGCGGAAATCCAAGGTATCAACGGCAAGTCCTTCACCCACATAAATTCTTCGTTTACCGTTTGGTCGATTTCTTCAACCGAAATCACCCAGTTGGGGGGTTCGTTGCCGTCTTGAATTGGGTTAAAATAACTGTCAGGGGCGTATAACTGCCCGGCAAGTTTGTCCTTTTGTTCGATTGTCAGCAAGCCTACGAATTGCGTTTCTTGCCCTTGGGGTATTTCGCTGCGTGTTATCATACTTGGCGGCCTAATGTGGTTTGGAAAGCCTGAACAACTGTGTAATAATTAATAACATCTATGGTGCTAATGCCATCTCCTATTGATGCAAATGCGGATTGTTTGTCGCTAAAAAATGATGGCACACCGCTATCATTTCTTGCAGCAATAAATATATTTAAACTTGGGTATAAAGTTGTGTTGTTTGTTGTTACAAAATCCGTTAATGATGCGTTTTTAAATCCTTTTCTTGATGCAGAATTTTCTTTAGTCCCAGTCCAAAATCCTTGTGCGTTAACATTGCTTAATGAAACAATAAGCAAATCTCCAGCAATATAATTCACAGCAGCTCTAACATGAAAAACATTGTTCCCGATAGCGCAACCAATTTCAACTCTAACACCAGCAGTAGATGAAGTTCTTGAATAATATGAAAGGTGATTGCTTGTATTTGCAAGCATTGTGTTTGCGTTTAAAAAGGTGTCTGCATATGCATTTGTGCCATTTGGCTGCGCACCATTTGCTGAATGCGTCCAACCGCCAGCAAACACAAGCCTAAAAGCTGCGTTTGTGTCTTGTGGGTCTTTCAAATTAAACTTATGCGTTGTTGCTGTTCCCCCAACAAATGGGTATATGGCTTTCATTTTAGACCAAAGGCCATAAAATTTCAAGTCAGTAACCAAAGTGTCAATGGCTGTTGTTATTGTGCCATCAGTAATCCCAGCAGCAGTCAAAAAAGCAACCGCATCGGGGTCTAAAGGTACACCCCCAGCCATCATTTGTAACCTAAGCCTCCTCATTAAACCGCTGGTGTTATGATGTACCCTACATTCGTGCCGCCCATCCAAAAGAACACAATCAGGTTCACTTTGGTAAGGTCGTAGTTAATCGGCCCGAACTTTACAGCCGAGCCGCCCGTTACCACAATCACAGGCGCAACGCTGTCATCGTGGTACACAATTTGGTCAATACCCCGAACCGCATTTGTCAGGCTAACCGCTATGTTGCCAGTTGATGGGGCTGCATAAGTCCCGTATTCTTTCGGAGTGTCAAGCGTTATGAATGTGCCCGTAGTGGTCGCAACGGTGTTTTGTTTGCCACCCAATGCCGTATCAACGTATGTTTTAGTAGCAGCATCGCTGTTATTTGTTGGCGTGCCAAGGTTAGTAAGACTTTGTGTGCCCATATTCAGCGCACCAGTCATCGTGCCACCCGATAAACTTAGTTTGGCAGCCAATGCAGTATCAACGTAGGTTTTACTTGTAGCATCGGTGTTGTTGGTAGGTGTACCAAGATTAGTGAGGCTTTGTGCAC
>Ga0214923_10001094_pt1 | contig 39217 bp, 28 predicted proteins | sample LL1510_MetaG_FD_177993 | JGI IMG/M metagenome (GOLD analysis project Ga0214923, IMG submission 177993) | Freshwater microbial communities from Lake Lanier, Atlanta, Georgia, United States - LL-1510 | ecosystem: Environmental > Aquatic > Freshwater > Lake | place: USA: Georgia | collected...
TTACTTATGTTTGGGATGATAATAGTGTTTTAAACAATAATATTACTTTAAACTCTGATAATGATTCTTCATCTTCTAAAAATGAAGAAGAAGATGTTAGTAAAATAAAAAATACTGAAGAAGATGATGAAGCAAATCAATCTGTAAATTCAGATGTTATTGATAAAAATGAAAAAGGATATATGGCTTTAACGCTAGCTTTTGCTAAACAACGTTCAAATGATAGAAAAGAATGGTTAAAACAATATAAAAGTGATGTTGTCCTAGACAACAATAATAAATTAATTACTTATCATGAATTTGTTAATAAAGATTTAATTCATTTTTCAAATAGTGATATTATCCGTTCTATTCCTGATTTGTGTGATGGTTTAAAGCCTTCTCAAAGAAAGATTTTATACGGTTCTATTAAAAGGAAACTATACAATCAAGAAATTAAAGTAGCCCAATTATCTGGTTATATTGCGGAACATACAGAATATCATCATGGTGAAATATCACTACAAGGTGCTATTATCAATATGGCTCAAAATTTTGTTGGTTCTAACAACTTAAATCTCTTATTACCTAATGGTAATTTTGGAACTAGAAGACTTGGTGGTAAAGATGCTTCAAGTTCAAGATACATTTTTACACAGCTAAACGAGGCTACTAAAAATATCTTTAAACAAGATGATGAATGTATATTGACTCATAATTATGAAGATGGAACACCAATAGAACCTAAAGTATATTATCCAATCATTCCTATGATCCTAGTTAATGGTTCAGAAGGTATTGGTACAGGATATAGTACTTTTATTCCATCTTACAATCCATTAGATATTATTGAGAATATTAAAAAATATTTGGATAAGGGTGATAAAGAAGTTGTAAATTATAAAGAACTTCAACCATGGTTTAGAGGTTTTAATGGTAAAATTATAAAAGTTAATGATAGTAATGGTGAAAGTAATGGTTGGCAAATTGCTGGAACATATACTATTGTAAATGAAAATACAATTAGAATTACTGAGCTGCCAGTTGGTATGTGGACTGAACCTTATAGAGAATTTTTAGAAGAATTAATTGATGATGGAAATATTATTAATAATTATGATGACAACAGTGGTATTCAAAATATTGATATTACTATCTATTTTGTTAATAATGCTTTACAACAACTATTGAAAACAAATTCTATAGAGAAGAAACTTAAATTAATTACATCACTCAAAACTACAAATATGCATCTTTACAAAAATAATGTTATTTGTAAATATAAAAATGCTAATCAAATCCTAGATGACTTTATTAAAATTAGATTAGAGATGTATAATTTACGAAAACAATATATTATTAAAATATTACTTAATGAACTTGCTATTATTAAATATAGAAAAATGTTTATTGAAAAAATATTGGATAAAGATATTATTATTGAAAGAAAAAAGAAAGAAGAGATTATTCAAACTCTTAAAGATAAAAAGTTTCCTGAATTGGCTTTCAATCTTGATAATACTCCTTCATATGATTATCTTACGAATCTTCCACTTTGGTCTCTCACTTTTGAAAAGATTGAAGAAATGAATAAAGAATACGATAATAAAAATAATCAATTAGATGCTTATACCAATACAACTATCCAAAAGTTGTGGATGGATGAATTAGAACTATTTGAAGAAAGTTATAAAAAATATCTTAATGTCTTTGAAAAAGAGAAAATTATGGATGCTAAAAGTAAAGTTAAAGCTAAAAAAGATGCTGGTAGTAAGAAAACTATTAGTGTTAAAACAAACTAGTTGTAGATTTTTATATATAAGAAAATTAAAGAGCTGTCTTTACTCTTCTCTGGTTAGACAGCTATGACAAAATGATTTGACACAATGGTATCCAACCCTGTCCTTGCGGCTTCTCTAGCCCAGTCTTTCGTGAGCTGAACTTCAAGGAGAGAGCTATCCACTTCTATGAAAGAGCCATCCTCGTCTCGGAAACGATGCCAATTGGATGGTATTATGTTGGGAACAACAATCTTCCACAGAGCAATCCAACTGATATTGGGTTTGCAGATGTGATCCATTCGATAGGAATCAAAAGACAGGTGCGGATCACATGCCGTGATTGTAGCCTGAATAGCTTTTGGACCACGTGTATGGATAGGGCAGCCCATATCTCGCACCGTTTCGATTAACCTGACGTCCAGAATTGTTCTCTTGGAAATTCTAAGAACCTTCTTGATAGCGGCCATGGTTTGGATGGCACGTTTGAGTGGTGAAGAGATACAGGTGAAGGAATAATTTTTCCTCAATTTCGTCAAATCAGCCAGTATGGCCTCTCCTGCACGTCTTGCATCATCAAAGCCCTTTTTGGTTAGAGATGGGTTTATGAAGTTGACACCCGCATTTGCTTCCGATTCACCGTGTCTTACTAGATAAATGACACAGTCTCCGCAGAGAAAGGGTATGGGTATGGAGAAGAGGGCCGTGACGTGGTTCTTTTTGAGGAACTTTTGATGTTCCTCATCAGGTGTAAGGATAGAAACCGTGAGCCAAAAATAACTCACTTCTAGGCGCATGACCGCGCCATTGGGTAAGACCGTTTTGGGAAGAATGGCTTCCAGCAGTCCCTGCAATAAGCCAATGATGGCGTTGTTGTGTGAGGTGATGATGTACACTCGAGGACCCTTGGAAAAAAGCCCAAAGATTGCTCTGGTTGCCATAGAGGCCAAAATAACCGTAATAATATACAGCAGGATCAGCATGGTGACGACTGGTATAACAAACTATCATAAAAATCAATTTTTTTAATGTTGGCCTTTATATCCTATCAAAAACACCATATATATAAACAATAAATAATAAAATTAGATATAAAGATATATATACAAAATTATATAAATGAAAATTGAGAGAGTTTCCTCGCTAAAGAATATAGAGAGATTAGCCAAGATTATATTCATAAACTTTATATCTCTTGAAAATCAGCCAGATATACAGTTTTCTATAGAAGATATTAAATCAACCTTATCGTCTAATTCATTAATAGGGTGGTTATTACTTGATGATGATAGTAGAATAGTTGGATATTTAATTGGAACAACTAAAGAATTAGGCGATGGTAGATTTGTATATTATCTTAGTTATTTCTATATTATACAAAAATACAGAGGTACCGGATTAGGTAAAAGAATGTTGTTAATGTGTATAGATTACATAACTAAAATGAATATTAAATTTATTCTATTAATATCACAAATTGGTAGTCCAGCTTATAAATTATATATGAATCTAGGTTTTCTACCTGATCCTGTTATTACACTGAGAAATAAGGATTATAAACTACTGATTTATTATACTGATTAGTTATAGATTGAATTTTAAAAATTGATAAAAGAAATGTAAAATAAATAAATATAATAGATAGATGGTATAATATCATAATGAAGAGAATAAATAATAATAATCATAATAAATATGATTATCAAATAAACTTAGAAAAGTATGGTTTATTAAAAAAAATAAATCCAGATTATTTATCAACAATAATTGATGATATCTTTGATAATGGTTATCAACAATATGTTAGGAATTTTATAAAGAATGAATCAACTGTGGATAATACGGTTAATAATGTGGTTAAAGTAAATAATATTACAGAAAATAAATATGCATCATCAACAAAAGGGCAAAGTGGAGAAAATATAGTAAATGACATATTATTAGAGAGATTTCAAGATTACAATATTGAGAATACGGGAAAGATTCCTCACAGTGGTGATTTCCAGCTTACTTTAACAAATAAGAATAGATTAATAATTGAGGTTAAGAATTACAATAAAACGGTTGATCATAATGAGATTGACAAATTAAAGTTTGATATGAAATTTAACAAAATAAACTATGCGATATTTATATCATTAAATTCTGGAATTGTTGGAAGGAAAAAATTTCAATTTGAATCATTTTATCATGACAAGAATTATTATTACATATTATATGTGCCCTATGGAATGCATAAAATAATGCCAACAAAAAAATATATAATTCAACATAATTGTATTGAAGATTCATTAATTAATTTGTCAATTAAATTAGAATTTTGTATTTGTGTGTTAGATAATTTATCATCAACTCTTATAAAACCTAATTTAAATCATATAAAATATTATAATTTAGACAATTATATTGATTATTTATTGACTGAATTAAATTTGTTTTACGATGAGTATATGTTATTATTACAAAGTTCTTTAAAGTTTGATGAAGGTATTAAAAAACTTGTTGATAATCATTTACAAAATATAAAGGATTATGAAACTAGTATTAAAAATAAAATTAATGAACTGGTTAAACAGAAATGTAAATTAAAACATATAGAACAAAGTAATCAACTTAAAAAACCAGATGATAATCTTAAAAAACTGGATTACTATCTTAAAAAATATGATAATAATAATTGGGATATTATTTGTATTGATTTAATAGGTAAAATAATTAAAATTGGTGATACTTTTGATTTATTGATGAAGCATAATAATGAAATATATAACGATCAATATGATTCTTTTGAAGAAACTATATCTGGTATTAATTATATATTAAACATCTAAAAATTATTCACTCTCTATTAACTCTATTTGATTTTCATAAGGTGGAGAAGTTTCAAGAATCATAGGTAAATGTTTGAAAGGTTTAATAAATTTTTTTAGTTTATCAATATGAATAAATCCTTTATTAAGACTTTCATGTCTATCTATATGACTATTATATGGATGGAAAGAGTTATTAAGATGCAACATAACAATTTTTTCTTTAACAGGTGTAAATATAGTATGAACTTTATTTATAACTGCATCATTATTAAGGTCATAACCAGCTTGAAAAATATGGCAAGTATCAATACATATAGCAACATGTTTATAGTAGGGAGTATTTTTAAAGATTAGAATAAAATTTACGAATTGGTCTAAATTATAGCACATATCACCTTTTTGTCCTGCGGGAGTTTCCAATATAATTTTAAGAGTATTTTTTTTTGATAATTTTTTAAGTATTTGCAGCATAAAATTAACCATATTATTATAGACAATATCTGGATCTGTTCTCTCCTTAACATTTTTACCAAGATGGACTATTATACCATCAACTTTTAATTTTTGTGCTATATTAATTTCGGTTAAAAAAATATCAAGAGAGGGGTTATATAGATTATGATTTGAAGAAGATAAAAAATCGGTAGCCATATTTATAAGATAGGATGCATGAATAAAAATGAATTTATAATTTCTTTTGTTTGAAGAATATAGTATATTTTTTATAGATTTAATATCATAAGTGGTAAGCTTATTTTTATTAAACATAAGCTGTAATGAATTACCAATTTTTTTTGGATTTGATAAATTATTTGGTACAGATAAATGAATACCTAAATTAAGTTTCATAACTTATATATTTATGAGAAAATAGAAATAAAAAATGAAAAATAATAATTTAGGGATATGAATATATATACTTTATATGTTAAAAAATAATAATAATAATGAGTATAATTTTCTAGTTGATAAATATATTCCTACAAATATGAATGATATTATAGAGGAAGATTTTGATAATTTAATAGACTATGAGAATATAAAGCCGGAAGATTTATGGTTACATGGTTCAAATCCACACAAATGTTTTTTCCACAAGGATATATTTAAAAAACTAGAGAAAATAAGTAAAGATGATTCCTTACCACATATTATATTTTATGGTAATCCTGGTACTGGTAAGAAAACATTAATAAACATATTTTTAGAGATGATATTTGATGATAGTATTTATAAATTAGATGATTCAAAATACACGATTATGAGTAGTGGTAATAATGAAAGTGAGGTTGTTATTAAACAGAGCGATCATCATATAATTATTGAACCGAATAATACAAATTTTGACAGATATTTAATTCAAGAGATAGTGAAAGAATATGCCAAAAAATATCCATTATGTATATTTGAGAAGAGTAGAAAATTTAAGACAGTTCAAATAAATTATTTAGATAATCTTTCTTATTACGCTCAAACATCATTAAGAAGAACTATAGAAAAATATTCTAAAACATGTAGATTTATAATGTGGTGTTATTCGTTATCAAAGGTTATTGAACCATTAAGAAGCAGATGTTTATGTATCCATGTGCCAACACAAACCGACGAACAATTATACAAATGGATGTATAACATATGTTGTTTAGAAAAGATAAAAATAAAATCCAGTATAATAGAATCAATACTGGCTAAGAGCAATGGTAATTTAAAGAGTATATTATGGAAATTAGATTTGTATCGTTATAATAACAAGATTTATAATTCGTATGAAGAGGGTATAAATAGAATTATAAATGAAATTATTAGTATTAAAAATAATAAAATAGTTGATCCGGAATATCCAATTAATATACCAAAGATAAGAGAATATATATATAAAATGTATGTTACAAATATATCATTAAATATAATTATAAAGGATATATTAAAAAGTATATTATTTCATAATAAAGATATTACTAAAGAACAAATAAATGATATAATTAACAGTGCATCTGAATTTGAATATAGATTATCTAAAAAGAGAAGGGATATAATTCATTTAGAAGCATTTGTTATAAATGTAATTTTTATTTTGTCAAAAAAAAATATCTTATAAATTTATATTTTTTTAATAAATATATTTTTATATATAATATATATATAATAATAAAATGCCTATACTTGACATGTTAAATATTCTAAGATCGCATGGTATTTCACCATCAGCTATACCATCTAATATATCATTAATACCAAATCATCAAATAGTAAATGAATTAAATAAATTAAGAGCTAAACTTAAACTTAAGTCTAATAGATACAAACAAGCTCGTGCATTATATAAAAAAGTAATTATACCAATAAATATTGCTTTTATTAAATCATTATACGCTATGCAATATTATGCTAGTATTCATAATTATAATCCAGTTTTAGATTTTGATTACTTATTCGGACAGTATGACAATAATAATATTGAAAATCCTGCTCTTTATAGATTACTTAAAGAACATCGTTCACAAAGAAACTTAATTAAATTTATTATTCTTACAGACTACTGTAATAAACCAGATGTTATTTCTGATAAAGAATTTGATAAAGTAATTGCTCTATTAGAAGCACGTATGAAAATTTATCCAGATGAAAGTGATATTATATGCTTAATAATGCAAAAACTTGTTGAAAGAAAATCTGATTTTATAGGTATAGGCTTAGCAAAAGTAATGACTGGAGGAAGAAGTCTTACTGAAACTGAAATAAAATCATTAAATGCTATACTTGTTTTTGGTGCTTTGGCTATTAATAATGATGATATTAGAGAATCTTTTAAAAAACTTATTAAAGGTGTAGATAGTTCAAATAGCGCAGTAATTGTTAAAAGAATAGATGAAGTTGTAGCTAATAGTAAAATTACTGCTGATAAAAAACCAATTACAACAGCTTCAATTGTTAATCCTCTAAGTACTGATTTTGCCGATGAAATAAAACAAACAGAACAATTAATTAATAGTTTAACTGGACTTAAAAAAGAAAATCAGGCAGAATTTAACTTAGTTTATTTAGATAAAATAACAGCGAATCCAAATATAAAAGTAGTACAAGTTGTAGCAGAAACAACTGTAAATGTGCCAGGTGTTACATTAAATTTATCATCATCGTCGTCATCATCATCATCATCATCATCGTCATCATCATCATCATCGTCATCATCATCATCAGCAGCGTCAAAAACATTATGGAGTTCCGAATTAATTAAAGTGTCCGCGTATCAACATGATGAACAGACAGTTATAACAGCAAAAAAGAAGTCGGGACCAGGAGGACCACCACCAAAAGGAAAAAAACCCATATCGTCGTGGGATATTGACTATCAGTATATACAAATAGCTGAATTTAAAAATTTTACTGATATTGAAAAATGGTTAAAAGAATACAGCATAACGGATTATGATACACTTTCACCCCAACATGAGGATCAGTTCAAAAAGGTAGAAGTAATATTAGAAGCATTCAAATGGATGGATACATATGCTTTAAAATATGAATCGGAATGGCTTAATTTAACTTTTTTTAACGATTTTAATTTAAACTATTTTAAAAGTACAAATATTTGGATTAATGACTCCACCCGAAGGATTATAAACGGTTTTGATATTATATGGTGGCCCTTTTATAGTAAATTACATAATAATATGATTGACAAAGTTATAGATTTTTACAATACGCATGGATACAATCAAATTCTTACAAATTTGGAAGATATTAGTAACGAAACTGATGCTTCAACTCTTCTCTCTAAATTACAAGAATTTATATCAGAATATATAAAAAAAACAATTAATACACCGCCATTTACGGGTTCTTTATTTAGTAAAAAAAATTTTGATTCTAGATTTTTTGAGCAGGTTGTGACAAATGTATTAATTGCTTTTTATGATAATTCTTTTAAACAATTAGTGAATATTGTAATAAAGATGGAAGAACAATTAAATAACCCAATAGCACCATATGTAAAAGTAGATTTAAAAGAGTATGAAAATAACATAAGTATTATTGACACTATAACAGAGAGTTTATTTCAAAATAACTATAAAAAAAAAATTGAATCAGTTTTTAAAAATTATTTTGAAGAAATAAAAAAATTTAATCTAGATAAAAATATTAAAAAAATAATTGATGATAAAATAGCAGCGGCAGCAGCAGCGGCAGCAGCGGCATCATCGTCAACAGCAGCAACAAATATAACATTCGAATCAATCCTTAATATAGCATCTTGGAAGACTATGCGTGAGCAGGTTGTTGAATTATCATGGGATGGTAACAATGTTATTACAAAAACAGGTAATCCTGTTATATTCAAGGGAAATCCATTAACAAAAGATGAAATAAATATGTGTAAAAATTTATTCCCAAAATTAAGGGAAGGCATATCTACAGATAAAATTGATTTATCTAGTGGTGACGCTTTTTATATATTTGGTATGAGATTCTTAATATTAGTGTCGAACTCCGGATCATCTTATATGGTTATAGATTTGTATAAAACAAACACAAATATTGGTGGGTATGAATATTTAAGTCATAATAAAATGATACAAAATAATGAAATTGATGATTATATGAAGTTTTTATTTGAAACAAAATTATATAAAGAAACAATGTTAAGCAAACCAACAAAAATTATGATTGAATCAGATATTTTAGGTTGTATTGAATTAGAAGGTAGTACATTATATGGAAATTTTATATATGAATCTCATAATGATAAAGATTATGAAATGGGTTCTATATCAAAAGACCAAAATGAATATTATAGTGGAATAATTAATGATGGGTTTATTATTAATTTTAAAAGTAAAAAAAAAACGAATAATTTTCAAATACAAAAAGGCGGTGCATTCTATAAGAAATATTTGAAATACAAGAGTAAATATTTACAAATAAAATAAATATTAACAAATAAAATTAATTATTCACTGGATATGATATATTTTTAGTTAGATACTCTTAATTTATTTATTAAATTGAGAGATTATTTTTTTATAACATCATAGATATTTTTCTATTTTAATATTTTTATATAATATATATTATATAAAATGAATATATTTGACATATTAAATAATATAAGAAAGCATGGTATTTCTCCATCAGGTATACCATCAAATATATCATCAAAGGCAAATAATCAAATATTAAATGAAATAAGAAAATTAAGAGCGAAACTTAGCTCTGATAAATACAAACAAGCTAGTGAATTATACAAAAAAGTAATTAAACCGATAAATATTGCTTTTATTAAATCACTATACACTGTGCTAAATTATACTAGTATTAATAATTATGATCCTCTTTTAGATTTTGATTATTTATACGATCAGTATAATAATAAAAATACTATTGAAAACCCTGCTCTTTATAAATTACTTAAAGAACATTGTTTACAAAGAAACTTATATAAATATATTATTCTTATACATTTTTCTAATGAACCTAATAATTCTGTAAGTTTGTATGATAGATATATGGGTATTGGTATAATCAAACCATTCATATATAGACATAAAAAAGGTGGTGGTATTATAGATTCTGGTGATATGATAGGAGGAAGAATACTTTCTGATCCAGAAAAAAAATCTGTAGCTAGTTCACTTATTTGTGCTTTTCCGTTTTTTGATACACAAAGTAGAAAAGATATAAGAAGAGATTTAATTAATTTAGATATTAAAAATGGTAAAAATTTTCTTGAAAAAATAGAAGAAGTTGTAAAAGATGATTCTCTTGAAAATAGATTAGCTGGTACATTAGAAATTATGGAAGAAATTAATGATTTACCTGTAAAAAGTGAAGTAACATTATCAGAACATATGATAAGTTCTTCTGAAGCTGAGTCAGAACAAATTAAAAGATTAGAGACGGAGCTTAGTAATAGTAAAGAGAGAATACGAGTTCTAGAAAGTAGAACGGACATTCCTCCATCATTTGCTACAACAACAGCTACAACAAAAGATACAACAGCTGCTATAACTACACCTGCTACAACTGCTATAACACCTGCTATAACTAAATTTGCTACAATTGATTCACTACCATCGTTATCAGCAAAATCAGCATCACCGGTGATAGAATTGTCATCGCAACCAACACCGGGACTAGGAGCACCACCACCACCGCCGCCACCGCCAGGAAAACTAACATCGATACCGCCACCACCGGGATTCGGAGTAACACAGTCAACATCATCGGTAAGGAACCCGCAACCAGATGAACCGGGATACCAAGATTATATAGAAACACTAGAGGACGTGCGACGAGCCACTGCAGCGCAGAGTGCAGTCACCAAATTAAAAAAAGATGAAGAAGATGAGGAGAATGCTTATAACACTGCTGATAATGTTGTTAAAATAGAATTAAACAGACATAAGGCAAATTATTACATAAAAGAAATCGAAGGTTGGATTAGAGATGGAGAATATTATCAACCTGTTTTATCTGAGGTAGAAAAAAAAAAAGGTTCAGATGATTTAAAATTTTATAATGATTCAATAAAAAAAATCGCCGAACTAGAAAAGAAAATGGAAATTTTGGATGATAGAAATAAAAGTCAAAGAAATGTAAGTATGGTACCACAAGATAGCAATACGCGAAAACGAAGAGCGAGTGAATCTCTAGATATATTTAAAGCAATTAAATTGCTATATATCGCTGCTGAGGTAAAACATAAAAAATATATGGAAGATAACTTTATGAGAAATAGATGTATAAAACAAAAAAAAGCTGTTGATAAAGCTGTTGATAAAGCAGCTAAACGTCTTGAACCAAAACTATCCGCACCAAAATCTGAATCAATATCAACTCCACTTCTATCACAAGAGGATACTATAAAAAAAAATTTAAAAAAATTAAATGATGTAACGTTTAGTAATCAATATGGAATTATGCATAAAGGTTTAAAAAAAAAAATCGCAGAATACGAAAGTAAATTAGAATTAGAAAAAAATAAAATTAGTGATAAATATAAACAAGAAATTGCTTCTTATATATGTGAAATAAATATGTATATTATAGAAATAAAAGAAATATTATTTATACTAACCCCAGATAATTTTGAGGAGTTAAAACCTAAAGTAACGCAAAGATATAAGAATATTAAAGAAGCAGAAAAAGATATTGATGACACATTTGAAAAAGCTTCGTTAGTAACGGGTGGTAGTTTATTATACTATCAAAAATATATGAAATACAAGAGTAAATATTTACAAATAAAATAAATATTAACAAATAAATTTAATTAGTTTTTAATTAGTTTTTAATTAGTTTTTAATTAGTTTTTTAATTAGTTACCGGATAAGGTATGTTTTTAGAAAAGTTAACCATTTCTAGTTCATGTTCTCTTAATTTTTTATTAAATTGAGAGATTATTTGGCTATCTGACATCATAGAATTTTTACCTAGTTCATCAAAAGAGTAAAAATTATCATCCCCGTCAGTCATAGATAATTTTTTACCATTATTATTTTCATAGGATTCATAATCAACATTATAGTCATTAGTATAGTATCCATCAGTGAATACAAATTCAATAGCTACTTTTTTAGAATCATTAACATTATCAATATTACCGAATAGTCCTTCGCCAGCAAGAGGGTCGTTTTTCATAACAAAATGGACGGTAATTTTCATTTGGTCGGTTACAGTTTTAACTATTTTTTGTAATACAAATGAAACAACATATTTAGTTTCAGCTTCAGTAAATTCTTTTTTCATTTCAGTCAAAGCAATTAGATTAACAGGTGAATTTTTAGGAATATCTGGATACAAATTATAATCTACACCAATATCTTTATAAAATTTATTTATACCTCTATCATCAACATATTTCTTTAATTGAGCGGTCATAGGTAGATAATTATTATAATCATTTATAACTTCATAAGATTCTGGTAAATCTTTTAAAATTTTATTTAATTTATTAACAAATCCACCAACAAGTTTAACAACTATTAATGGAGGAGGAATTCTTGGATCAAATAGTGTTGTTGTTACTGGTATAGTTTGTAAATTAAATACAATCTTTTGATCCGGACATAACATGTTTAATGCTGTCATTACATCTCTATATGAATCATTAAATTGAGTAGAAACAAAAAATTTATTTAATTTAATTTTATTAGCAGTATGTGGTTGATTATTATGTTGATTATTATGTTGATTTTTATGTTGATTATTATGTTGATTTTTCATTTTAAGCATTTTCAACATTTCTATATCATCAAATATTCTATTCTTCTTATTATTGTAAAAATCTCTTGCCATTCTATTTTTTTTATATAGTATAGAAGAAGAGGATGGGTTATTAGTATAACCGTTAACAGGTATATCATTAACAAACTTATCTTGATCGGCAAATTCTTTTTGGCTAACACCTTCAATAAATGGATTTGTAACATTTATATAATCTTCATTTTCAGATTCAGATTCATCTTTAGCCTTATCTTTTTGTTTATTTTGTGCTAATAAATATATTACAACAATAACACAAATTATAATTAATATCTCATTCATTATATAATTTATAATAATAAAATATATTTTATACTTAAAATTTAATAAATATAAAACACAATAATTTATCTAATATTTTCTAATAATTTATAATGTTTATAAAACACTATATTTATCATTAATTATATTTTCTTTCCAATCGTAATTAGAATATAAATTGTATATACCTTCTTCATCAACAATATCATCGCCTATATCTTGGGCGTTCAATTCTTCTATATCATCTTCAATTTCTTCCATTATTTTTTCTTTTTCTTCATCATTTTCTACTTCATCAAGATTATGTTGTTCTCCATAATAATCAACAGCATCAACGAATAAAGATTTACTTTGTGTTTCTAGATAAAATTCTGATGTATATAAAATTTGATTAAAATGATCTACATCTTTATCAAATGTTGCAACATCAAGATTATATAAATTAAATAATTTATTAACAATTTCTAACATAAATAAACAAATATTAGTTTTAATCGTTTTATTATCATTATATGATAATATTCTAACAAATTCATCAGTAATATAATTTAAAATCATATTACTATTAAAATCTTTTTTAATAAAGTATGTAAATTCAGTATAAAAATTAAATTTTAAGTTTTCTTTTATGTTGGTATATGGTAAATAATCTATAATTGTATTTATATGTTTTAAAAATAGATGTTTTTCAATTTTATTATTTTCTTTTTTATTATCTTTTTTATTAACAGTAGTAGTTATATTTGATTCAAATTTTTTCAAAAATTTATTATAAATAATATCAAGAGGATTATTAACTATTTCAAATTCATTAATTTGGTATTGATTAAGATTTGGATTAGTTTCTGGATTATTTATAAGTTTTATATTATATTTAAAGTTAATTCTATTAATAAATTTAAGTAATTCATATCCTAATTTTTTAAGATAATTAGTTCTTCTAATACAAACTTTATTAATAAAATCTGACATATTTAATGATTCTTTTAATTCATTAATTTTATCACTTGAATATCCCATAATTTCTGGATAGAAATCTCTTAAATCAACATATTGTCTTGTAAAACCAAACATTAAAAATAAATTTTTTATACTATAACTTATTTTAATTTTACTAAAAGGTTTTTCATTCAAATGATAATCTTTATTTAATTCTCTATAACCTAATAAGTATTTCTTATGTAAATCATAAAAAACTTCATATTTTGTATTTTTTTGTATAGTAAATACTAACACATCTCTTTTATAAAAGGTATGATTTTCTATAATTCTAAATTTATTATCTTTATCATATATTTGTATTTTTTCATCTAATTTTACACCATTATAATCATGGTCTATTATAAATATATTATTGATTAAATTATGCATTTCATCTCCTATTAATATCTCAACACCTAATAATTTTTGTATATTATCAAGTAATATATTTAATGAATTATTAATATCATTATCATTTTTTTGAAATTTATATGTTAATTTATCAAATGTCTTTTTAATTATTTTTTTCTTTTCATTATCACTTATAATTAATTTTTTTAATAATTCTTCAGTAAATAAATTATTTTCTTTTTTTATTTTTTCAATAATTAAATACATTTTTTCTAAATCATTCTCTTTAAAATTTATAATTTGTCCTTCTTTATATTTACATTTTTTACACATATTTGTATCTTCTTTACCAAAATATTCAAAAGAATGAATTGAACCATCTAAACAATATTTTTTAGCTAATTTTTTATAATAATTAATTACTTGTTCTTTGTAAATAAAATTTTTACTATCTTTTATTAATTTTAAATCAGCAACAACATTACAATTTTTACATATTAATTTTTTATCCTTAGCAGTAAAATTATGAAATACGCCTTCAATACAATTAGTTAAATTACTAACATTCATACTAACAGGGTCATTATTTATTAATAGTTTATCATTATTTTTATATGGAATATGATATTTTTTAACTAAATATTTTAATGATATTCTTGTAAATAAATCATCATACATAAAATTATTAGGAATTGTATAATTTGGTAGAATATCAAATTTATTATTGTCTAGAATATTTATTATAGTATCTTTATTAATATTTTCACCCAAAAATAGTTGATCTAATTTTCTTATTATACCAATATCTTGATACATATCTAATTTAATATAGTATTTTGTTAATAAAACTTCATAAATATATAATTTATTTTTTTTATAATAATTCTCATCTACTATTAATATTGAATTTAATAATTCAATTACGGTATGAATAGCACTTTTTTGAATTAATGGATTAAATTTTTTTACTTTAACATTTTCTTTAGTTAGTGTATCCGCCCATAAATTATATTTTGTTATAAAACAAGTAAATAAATAAATTAAATAACATAAAATAGTATAATTTTTAATTGGTTTTAAATCGCCTGATTTATTTACAACTAAATTAATATTTTCAAATAATGAATATCCAATTCTTTTAAATATTGCATAACTACATATTTTATCAAATTTTAATGATAAAATTTGAGATTCATTTAATTCTAATATTAATAAAATAATTATGTAACCTATAACATTATTATGTTTAATAATTTTTTTTAAATCTTTTTCTTTACTTGAATATACAAAAATATTATTATCTAATTCAAAAAAGAATAAATTACTTAGAGTTTTATTAATTTTATATTTTTCAAGATTTTTATCTCTCTTACTTAAATAAAAATTTTTTAAAAATACATTATGATTAAATATAATATCTACTGAATCTTTCATAACTGCTTTTCGATTACTTCTATTCATATACATATGTCCTGAAAAACCATGAATATTTAGAATAGAACTTATTTTTTCTATTAATTTATCTATATTTCTTATAGCAGTTCTAAACTTTTCATATTCTGGTAAATCTTCAATATTAACATCCATGTGGACGCTAAATGTAACAAAACTTTGAGATGCATTATCAAACATACCATCATTTATAAATTTCTTTATATCTAATGGTGATTTACAACTTTTACATCTATATTCTGTTGTTTCAGATACTTCTACATATTGTTGCATAAAACTATATGTTAATTTTGTAAATAATGATTGATTATCTCTCCTTAATAATGATATTTGATCCCAAGTTACATTATGTTGACATCTAGCATTCATATATTCAGTTGCTTCATCGTTCTCATCTATTTCATTATCATAATTTTTAATTAATAATATTTTTTTTTTTTTTAATCTATCTTTAAAATCATTAAAAATTTTTAATAATGGAACTGGTGGAGTTGGTTTTTTTGGTGCTGTTGGTAATTTTAAAATATCACCAAAAAGTCCAGGAAAAAGTCCAGGAAATTCATCTTCATTTTCATCATATAAATTAGTATTTTTTTTACTTTTTTCATAATAAATAATATTTTGTAAATTATCAATATCCATCGCAAATAATTGATTATTTAAATCTGGATATTTTAATAATAGATTATCAAATGAATTAATATAATCATAAATATATTTTGATTGTTCTTTTAAAATATTATTTTTAAATATGTTAATAATAGTTTCTATTGTAAAATCATATAAATAAGCAGTTATTATTTTAACTATCTCGTTTTTAGGCATACTTTCAGAAATATCATAATTGGGTATAAAATATTTATTCTTTTCTAAATCAAATAACCAATAATAATTACTTTCTAGTTTTTTATCTCTAAATATAGATGATCTTATTTTAGCTTCCAATATAGTTGTTATATTAGTAATTGGATTATCTACTGATTCTGCTAAATTTATAAAATTTTTATTAGTTAAACAATCAATTTCATCGTAATTATTTATTATAGCAAAGCCTACTATATTAACTGGTAAATCTGTAGTTATTGTTCGTGTTTGAATTGTTTCAAATTTATTCTTTTTTAAATTATAAAAATTTATTTTTCTTAAAGCAATATTTGTATTTTCATCATTATATATAAATCCATTTTTTTCAAAGTCTTTAAATGATGTATATGGATATTCTCTATAACTAATTAAATCATTAAATAAATCTAAATTTTCAATATTCATTTTTATTATATTTATCATTTTTGATACAATCTTTACATCTTCGTATACATTTACTGTTATGGCATTTCTATCTTGTAATGGAACAAATTGTAATTTTTTTATTTCAGATGGATTTCTATAATATTCTGAATATGTATTAATCTTATTTATAATATATTTTATTTTGGTTTCATCTTTCTTCTTTGGTGATTCTATCTTATCTGTTTGTTTTTCATATTTCTCATTATCTTTATGATATAATAAAAAATCATCAATTATTGGTATTATTAGTTTTGTATCAAGTAATTTTTGTATTTTTGTTTCTAAATTTGAATAATACTTCCTTTTATCATTTAAATTTTCTGAATAATCTTCATTTAATAATTTAAATATTATATCTGGATAATCTGTATTTAATTCATTTGGATTTAATATTGACTCTATAGCATCATAATCTACATATATACTTTGTGGAACTACTACATCAATATATACATATTCACCTGTACTTATTTCACTGTTTTCTATCGTACTAAATATTTCTTTTCTTTCTTCATAATATAATATTAAATATATAATCGTTTTTATTATAGAATGATAAAAAACATATTTTGATATATCATCTTTTTTTTCTATTATATTCGTTTCATATAATCCTAAAAATGTATCAATCAAATTATTTTTTAATAAAAAATTATTTAATTCTTTACTGTAATTTTTTAATATTATTGTATATTTTGTTAAATCACTTATTTCTTCCTCAGATTCTTTTTTTATAGGTGTTTCTGATTCAGTTGCAGAATCTGTTTCTGATTCAGTTGCAGAATCTGTTTCAGTATCAGTTGCAGAATCTGTTTCAGTAGCAGTATCAGTTGTAGTAGCCGTTTTTTTTGTATCATTCGTTTTTTTAATTTTAATTTCTGTTTTTTTTGTATCATTCGTTGTTCTAGATAATTTTGAATTTTTTTTGTTAGTTATTCTAGATAATTTTGAATTTTTTTTGTTAGTTATTCTAGATAATTTTGATTTATTTTTATCTTTTTTAGATTGAAAATGAATTTTTTCTATAAGATCAATAAATTCTTTAATAAGAGAAATAATTTTAATAATATTTGAATTACTTTCAGAGGTAAAGAAATTATCTATTTTAATTTCATAATTAGCTTGATTTCTACCAAATTCTATTAGATTGTTATTAAATAGATCAAATTTATCTTTATAAATTACTCCTATAAAAGTAAAAAAATAATAACAAATATATTTTTTTATAATATTATTAATTAAATTAATATTAGAATTTTTAGTAACAATTGATTTAATTTTTTCTTGTGAAATAATACTAAATGACAAATCAAATGATTTATTTATTTCTTTTTGAAATTTAACAAAATTAGTCTCTTTTATTAATGTATCAATATTAATCAATTCTTTAGTTTTTTGGACGATCCAAACTGAAAAATAGTTGTTTATAGTTTCATCCCATATTTTATCAATATCATCTATATACATTATTATTAATATAATATATTATATTAATAATAAAATTTTATAAAACCTTATTATTTATTCTTACTTTTAGTAGTTCCTTTATATAATGTAAGAAATTTATTTTTAAATTCTTCAAATAATAAAATATTTTCATCAATTGATTTATTTAATACTTTAAATGGATCAGATGATTTGTCTGTCCTAACTTTTAATAATAAATTTTTTTCCATAAAATTTTGTTTAGTTATACCAGAATATATTACTTCTTTCATATTTTGTAATAAATAATTTATTGGTCCACCACAAGTATAATCCTCATTTAATAATTCTAATATTAAAGAATTATTTTCCATAATTATATTCTTATATTGTTGATTATTAATATTCTCTTTAATAATTTTTAATTTTTCAACTAATATTTCACATCCTTTAATTAAAATATTATATTCTGTTAGTTGTCCGCTTGATTCAATATTAAATATAAATTTATCTTCATTAATTTCTTCATAATAACAACTTGAAGAATTAAAAATAGAATTATATTCACCAACAGCTAATACACCCTTCATAGAACATTCAAATTCTTCACCAATTCTTAATTGAATAAGTAATAATGGATTCTTTTCTGAATATTTATTACTATTATTTATTTTTTCATTATTAATGTTTATTTGTAAATCATTCGTATTAACGTTTAATATTTTATCTGGTCCATCATTCTTTGCTTTAATATAATATTCAATATTTAATGTATCTTCATCATGTCTTTCAAAATTTTTATCATTAAAATTAATATCTTTATAGTATTTTAATGGCAAAAAATTCAAAAGCTTTATTTCATTAAGTTTTGTAATTGGTAATTGTGAAAGTCTTTCACGCATATAAGTATTGTCAAAAACAGAGTTATTTCTTAAAATATTAATTTTATCTGTATGAAAAGCATATATAGGTATTTGATTTATACATACTTTTCTTAATGCATTTACAATTGGAAAACTTATATTTTTACCTGATATTTCTAATTTTAAAATAGTTGATTCAAAATCATCAATTGAATTTTCTATTTCCCTTATATTCATATTGCTTATATTATAATATATATACTATGATTTTATATATATATTTAAAATATCAAATTTTTTATTAAATTGGTTTAAATAATAATAATAATATAATTTATATGAATCATAATAATCCTAATTTATTATTTTATAGTAAAAAATGTAAAACTTGTGAATTATTTATAAATACTTGCCATAATAATAGTGTTTTAAAATATTTAAAACTAATTTGTATTGATGATAATGTAAGTGCATATTCTGCTAAAGGTCTTAAAGTAGTTCCTACACTAATTATTCAAGGTAATAATACACCAATTGAAGGTAAAAATGTATTTTCTTGGCTAGAAAATTTATTAAATACTATTAAAATGAATAATAATGAATCTCCTAAAATTAATAATAATGAATCTCCTATAATTAATAATAAACCTTTAGCAACAAATATTGTTAAACGAAATGTAGAAGAACCTGTTACAATAAATAATAGTAATGTCAAAAATAATAATATTAGTAATGATAGAAATAATAATATTAGTAATATTAGAACCAACAAAAATATACAAATTATTCAAGAAAATAATAATAATAAAACACAAATCCAAACACCAACCCAAACACAAATCCAAACACCAACCCAAACACCAACCCAAACACCAACCGGGCCTACTGTAAAAAAATCACCTTTTGGATATTTAAAAGATGAAATGGATGGATTTTCAGATTCTTTTGCTTATTTAATGACTGATAATCCATTACCAAAATCATTTACATCTGTTGATAAAGAACAAGCAATTTATACAGCACCAGAAGGAAATAAACTAGATAGAAGAACACAGGAAATGTTAATTAAAACATTAGAAAATGAAAGAGTTAATGAAAAAAATGAAATAGAAAAAATATATGAAATGGAACATTATAATTTTCTTAATAAATAAATAAATTAAAAACAGGTTAATAAATAAATAGTATATTTAATATGGAACAATTAGCAATAGAAAAATTTAATTATTTAACTAATCAATATATTGAGTTAATAATTAATTTAATTGATTATTGTGAAGAAAAGAAAATATTACCAAAAAAGATTACATTTTTCTTAGACACAATAAAAAATAATTTAAATGAAAATAAATTTGAAATAATTCATAATAGTCTTCATCATATATTAGAAAATAAAGAAACAATATTAAATTTTTCATTAGATAGTTTAGAAGATAGTGATGATAAATCAAACAATAATTTGAATAATATTTATCAATTAAAAAATTTAATTAAAAATACCAATCAGAATGAATTAGAAATTATTAATTTAATTATTGAAATAAAAAAAAATGCTAAAACATTATTAATTAAAGATGATATAGTTATTATTAAAGATTATATTGAAATAATGATTATGATATTAGAAAAAATAAAAATACTTTTTTAATCTTATAAATTTTTATAAAAACATTTATAATAAAAACATTTAAAAAATAATTATATGTTTAACTATATATGGATAATTCTCAAACACCATCAGACTACAAAACTTATTTTTTTGATAAGTTTGTAAATTTATTTAATTCATTTGTAAGTTTATCATTACAAAAAGTTAATAATAAAGAATGTAAAAAAGATTTAGAAAAATTAGAATCTATTATTTCAAAATTAGATTTTGAAAAGGTAATTAAAAAAGTTGCTGTTAATTCTAAATTGCAAGAAAGTTTAATGTTTTTATCAAATAATAATTTTTCTGATGAAGTTTTAAATAAATTACTTGAAAAAAATGATAAATGTTGGACTTTAATGCCAGCTCTTAATGTTGATAAAATATTTTTATCACTATCAGTTTCTGATAGACAAGAATTGTATAAAGAGTTAAACGCTTTACATATTAGTGCTTTTACTTATACGAAAGTTATTGAAAGTATAAGTTCAAGTAATACTGCTGATGGATTTAATCCTTTTGAAACTGTTGGTAATGCTACTGATAATATGGATATTAAAACATTGTATGATGGTGTTGAGGTAAAGAATTTATCTGCTTATGAAATGTTAATGGAAACAATTGTTAATCAACAAATGAACGATAAAATGGGTAATTATATGGAAAATATTAAAGAAGATGACGTCCATTCAGCAGCACATAAATTAAATGATGTTTTAAATAGTGAAACATTTAAAGGTACAAAGCAAACAGGAAATATTCTTTCTGAAATGTTAGATAATATTAAACACGAAGTTATTGATATGAAACATAAACCTCAAGACCAAACTTCAGGAAAGAAAGGTGTAGAACAATTGTTAGGAATAGCACAGAAGGTTGCCAAAGATATGATGCATACTATTAAAGATAAGAATGTTAATGTTATGGATTTATGGGATGCTACTAGTAATTTAGCACAAACTACTACTAATAGTGATGCACTTAAATATGTTGATTTATTAATTAGATCAAATATTGAAAAAGGATTAAATCCACAACAAACAACTAATACTGATAATTTAACAACTGATTCAAATAATGAATCTACAAATGAAAATAAAAAAAAAGATAAAAGAAATAAGAATAATAAATAATAAATAATAAATAATAAATAATAAATAAAAAATAATAATAATAAATAATAAAAAATATTTAAATGAGTGTAAATATTTTTATTATATAACATGTCAAAAAACTTGTATAGGGTATGTAAAAAAAGTGATTTGGATGAAATTATAAAAAATAATTTTTTCAAGCCAATTTGTATAATTTTCACAACAAAAGATACAGATAAGGATTTTGAAGATAATATTGCTGGTTTATTTAAAACTTTAGCAAAACAAAATACATATTGTATGCATTTATTAATCAATTTAGATAATTTTATTGATAATATAAACTTTTTTGGTGAAATGCGTTTAAATTCTCCAAATTTTATTACATATTTTAAAGGAAAACAAATATCAAGTTTTTCTAATACACAAAATAATAAAGAGTTATTTCTTTCATCTACTGCTGATATTATTAATAAAATTAATTCATCTTATATACAAAAATTAGTTAATTCTTTTAATGAAGATAATAAAACTAAACAAAATAATGAAGATAATTATAAAAAAGAAGATATAAATGAAAATAAAAATAAGAAAGAGGAAGTTAATGAAGAGGAAAACGAAGATTTGAATGAAGATGTGAACGAAGAGGTTAATGAAGAAGAAGATGATGAAAATGAAGAGGAATATGAAGAGGGTAAAGAAGATGTAAATGAAAACGAAGAGGAAGAAGATGAAAAAGAAAATAATGAAAAAGAAAATAATGAAAAAGAAAAACTTGTAAATAATATAAAAAAAAGAAATACAGATACTGTAGATAAAAAAGAAGTAAATTTAAATAAAGTAGAAAAAGTAGTCGTTAGCAAAGTAGATTTAAGTAAAGTGGATATTAGTAAAATAGATTTAAGTAAAATAGATTTAAGTAAAATAGATTTAGAGCAATTAAGTATAGATAAAAAAAAAGAAAAGCTAAAAGAGTTATTAGAATTAAAAAAACGAGCACAAAAAAGTTAGAAAGATCAATTAAAATATTATTATAAAAATATTTTATGTAATTTATGTTATATACAATTTAGAAAAATGAATAAATTTATAAATAAAAAATTTATAATAGTGAATAAATTTAGAAATAAAAGATTTGTAGGTGGAAATTGTAAAGAATTATCTATACTTGAAGAAATACCTATTGGAGCATCATTCATGCCAGTTTATACAGGTATTTGTGATAGTCATAATATAATTATAAAAATGTGTGATATAAATGAAAGTTTAATTGCACAGATATTACAAAATGATGAAAATTTATATGTTGTTAAATTATATAATATATTGGATTATAGTACTATAAAATGTTTTGATTCTAAAGATATTATAAAAGTTGATACTACAAATAATTATATTATTATAGAAAAATTAAAACCATTAATATTATATTCATATTATGAATATAAATCTATGAGAAAATATCCACATATTATACATGAATTCAATCTTAAATATAATGGCGTAAAGATTGAAATAATTTGTATATATATAACTAAAGATTTAATAAAAATATTAATAAAATGTGCTTCAATAATTCAATATTTACATTCTAAAAAAATTTTTTATGGTGATCTAAAACAAGAAAATATGGGTATAGATGAAAATGGAAATTTTAAAATTTTTGATTTTGGAGAATCTCGTATTATTGAATCTACAAAATATATAGGTGAATACAAACAACATCCATTTCAAAATGATATATTAGCTTTAGGAAAATTATTTATAAATATATTAACAAAAAGAAATGTATTTATTGTTGGCGAACATTATGAAAAAGATGTGTTTCCATTAGAACAAATTCATTTTGAAATTTTATTTCAAAAATTAATAATTAATAATCCTGTTATAACTGATTATCTTAAGAGAATGCTTAATATAAATATAAAAGATTATGATGATACTATTTTAAATGAATTATTATGTTATCTAAAAAGTTTATTAATTTAATTTTTATAATAATAATATTTATATAATTTATATTATATAAAAATGGAGAAATTTTGGTTAAAAGAACCATCTATGATAATAAATAATTATTGGGAAATAATTCCAAATAATGATATGAGTATGAATAGAAAATTAAATGCTATAACTAGATTATTAATTTTATTTTTAATACTAACTATACTTTTTAATAAAGAATCAATATACATTATTTTAATTCTAGTTTTTATGTTAGTAATTATTATATTTTATTATATGAATGTTAGCGATGATAATGTTATAGATGATGATTTATTAATTTCTGACGATGAACTTGAAGAATATACACCTGATAACTATTATTGTCCTAAAGATGGTTGTAAAATAAATTGTATGGATGATTGTCCTAAAGAATTATTAAATAAAAAATTATCAGAAACAAATGGTCCTATCAATTCAATTTACAATGATCCAAATTACAGAAATTTAATAATGAAAGATGGTTCAAAACCTAACGTTATATTAGAAGCAGGTTATATAGATTCAGATGGTAATTATAGATTAGGAAGAGAATACAATCTAGATACCCCTATTAATAATAATAAAAAATTAAAATATGAAGCTGATGAAAAATATAAAAAAAATAAGTGTAAAAAACCAACTGCAGATAATCCTTATATGAATATAGTATTTTCAGATTATTTAGATGCTGGTAATGTTCCTGAACCTTGTAATTCAGATCAAACCAAAGATGACGCTCAATATTTATATAATAGTACAGTTTATAGAAATATAGAAGATGTTTATGAAAGACAAAATTCACAAAGATTATTCTATACTTTACCTATTACTACTATACCTAATAAACAAGGTGAATTTGCGGATTGGCTCTATAAAACTGGTCCACAATGTAAAGAAAATACTTCTAAATGTACTTACTACGAAGAACCATATATGGTTTCTCAAAGATATTAATATAAATAAAATTTAATAAATATAATTAAAAAAGATATTTAAGCTTTGATTTGAAAGAAGGAAATATTTTATTTATTACAAAATACTTGTTAAAATCATTTTTATTTGGTTTAACAAAATCTTTATTTAATTTATTATAAATCATTTTATTTATTAGTGGTTTATTATGATAATACATCCTATAATAATTTAGATATTGACTTATTTCCATATCATAATCAAAAAATATACCAATCTTATAATAATCATTAAATTTATCCAAAAATATTTTTCTACTTTTAATTGATAAATTTGTATTGTCATTAACAAGTTTATTCTTACTTACACAAACAGATATATTAGTACATAAACTAGGATTTACTATAGTATCTTTAATATCATCATTATTGAAATAAAATAAATTATTTATTTTTTCTAATAATAGATTTCTTAAATATGATTTACCACAAGCTGGAAATCCAATTATTAAAATCAAAACTTTTTCATTACTATTAACTAACTTTACAATATTGTTAGTAATCATCACAAATTTTTCAACTGTATAATAATCTAATTCTGGATAAGTTATAAATACTTCTTGTTTATTATCTATTTTAATATTAAAGAATTTTTCAGGTGTTTTAAATCGTAATTTAGCATTTAGAGCAAATTTAAGGTCTGTGTCTGTGTGATCTGCTGGTCTTCCACAAGCATCACCAATGTAATATTTTGAACTGTAATTTTCTAAAATTATACCATTATTTGCAAATATTTCTAGTGATTTAACAAGTGGTTTTCTATAACCATCATTTTTTAATGCTACGAAAACGAAATCAATATTTATTTTTTTAAGTATATTATTCATTTTTGTAATCCATTTTTTTATTAAAAAATCACTTTTAAGTCCCATTTGATTAGTTATAATGCCAATTGTATTATTATTTTTTGATAGTTCATTAATTTTATTTTCTACTGAAGCATAGATAAATTTCCAATCATATTCATCAACAGGAAAAATTTTACCGCTTGAAGGAGTTATAAGTGTATTATCTAAATCAAATAAATATATTATTTTATTATTTTTAATATTATTTTTATTATTAAGAAATAAATAATTATTGGTTATTATCCAAGCCATATTTTATTATAATATTGGTAATTATTTATGATAATTTTTAATTATTATGTTTTTTTAATATTTTTAATATAAATGTAAAAATTAATATATAAATAACTATTTAATGAATTATTCAAATTTTAGTGTTTTTAATAATAATGATGAAAAAACAAAAGAAAAAATAATAACAAATTCTGAAAATAAGAGAGGAAATGAAAATTTTGGTTTAAATAGAGAAGTATTATTTAGTAAAGAAACAAACAAAAATTATTTAAATGACAGAGATATGTTTTTTAAAATATCAAATAATACAGAAGACATTGATACAACAGACAATAAATTTTGTGATTATTCTGGCATGCCAATAAAAAATATGCAGATATTAAATAACAAGAAGAATTTAATAAATAATCCGCACATTTATGAGAAGAAAAACGAAGGTAGTAAAATTTCATGTATGAATGAATTTAATACAGCAAATCAACATTTTTCAATTATAAATGAGAATTATGAAGAATTAGAAGCAGAAATAATGAATTTAAATGACAGTACTGATTTAATGGAAAAAGATATATTAAATCAAGAATATACAAATAATTTGAATAATAAAAAGATATTTAATGTATTTTCACCATTTTCATTAGCATATTTATGGAAATCAATAATTTTATTATCTAAAAATCCAACAACTGATAAATTATTAACAATGCTTGGATTTAAAAAAAAGGAAGTATTATTAAATGATATGAAAAATCATTCAGAATTAATTAAAAATATGATATTAGTAAAGTGTGAATTACCAGTTACTGATAATATAATTAATACTACATTTATTAATAAAATTGAAGAAATATATAATATAAAAGTTAATCAAAATGAGGTTCAAAATGATATACAAAATGATATGCAAAATGACAATCAAAATAATAAATTTAAATTTGAATTAAATTTTAATTATACTTTACAAATACCAGAATTATACAATCCTGAAATAATAAGTGGAACTTTAAAGAGTAATATAAATAAGATAAAATTTATTAAACTTGTTAATGTTCCAGTATCAATACAAATAGTTAATGATAATGTATTAATTGAGGCTGATTTTATAGAAAATAAAATTGGTTTTTTATTTAAGAAAGATGAAAATAATATAGATAGTATTGATTATGATATTTTATTAAAAGACAAAGATTATAATACTATAGCAAATGTATTTGTATTTCCTAAATTAAATAAAAAGATTAGGAATAATTATGGAAAAAGATTTACATTAGATAAATTACATTTAGGAGAAGTATTATATGGAAAAATGTATGATATGAATATTATTAGTAATTTAAATTTAGAAATAGCAGTAAATAATTTGGTTAAAAAAGATATAAATACACATAATATAAGACATATAGATGAAATTATACTAAATCACAGATTATTTTTTTATATAAAAGATAATAATATAAATAATAGAATTATTTGTAGTGGATTAATTAATTATTAGTATTAGATAAATTAAATTACTGCATTAGATTAAAATAATTTTATTTTTTCTTAATTGATTATATAACTATGGACTATAATAGAAATGATTTTTGTAATGAAGATATTGATATGTTAGTTAACTCATATGAAATGAATATAAATCAAGGGAGTCCGTTATTAGATTCAAAGATACCTGTATATATAGAATTTTTAAAAACAAAGAAATACTATAGAATTAACAATATGGATGAAGATTATTTTTTTAATAAAAGATTTAACATAACAGAACAGGATATAAATGTTATAAATGAATTAATAAATCGTATTAAGAATGGTAAAAATTTACATCATAGCATGAATTATAATATTAATGGTAATTATTTTAATTCTGGTAATAATAATTCTGCTAAAAATAATTCAGGTAATTCACTAGTAAATTATTCTAATTTTGATGAGAATGAAGATTTAACAAATAAAGATAAATTTGAATTATTATCACAAGTAGAGGGAGCAATGAATGATTATTATACAAGAATGAAAAAGTTAAAAAATAGAAAAATTAATTCATCATTAAATAATTATGGAAATGAAAGATCATTTAATGTTCCTGCGAATTCAGTAGCTGAAATACCTGATAGATATTATAACAATGGTTTAAATTCGGAGAGACCAGATATACAGTATGATGTATTAGGTTTTGCAAAATCAAAATTAATGAATACAAGATTAACTGGTAATAATTCAGTAGCAAGTAAATTAGATAAAATAAACAATATTATAGATTATAATCAAGAAAGTTCAGAATTTGATACAGAATTTAAAAAATCAATACCTAATATAAATAGTAGAAAAAAAGTATCATTTAACAACAATAACTTTATAAAAAATAATTTAACAGGACAAGAGTTATATGAAAATGAAGAAGAAGAGATAAGAGAAAATAGTAATAACAATAGATTTTGGCAAGATCAGGATATATTAAAAACAAATTTAACAACAAGAAATCCTTGTTTAAAGAACAAACAACCATTTGAGAATCAATTTCAATATTTAGATTCAAATTTCAATAGAGTATTAGATCCTAGATTAATGGGAGAATCATCTCGGCAAGATAATAGATCAAATTTTAGATAATATTAAAATTTGTATTTTACAAATAATAAATTTTAATATAGAAGATATCTTAAAATTTATGTTAGATTATTATTTATATTTACTAAATAAATAATAAAATTATATATATATATATTTTTTTTTTTGTAAATATAAATATATAAATAATGAGTTACTCTACACAAGGAGCTTCTAATAGACAAGTTTATGATTGTTGCAAATACGCCCAAGATTTAAAACAATCAGTTGATCCATTACAATATAATTTATATTTTGGAGCACAAGAAAATTGTTCTAAATGTATCGATAACAAGGCTTGGTTTAGACAAGACAAAGAGGTTGTTGATGTTGAATCTGAATTATGGAACATAACCAGACCTTTATCTGACTGTGACCAATATAAATATAATCCTAATTGCAAAACCAGTGATGCATGTATAAGCACTTTTGCAGAAGGTGTTCCAAGAATCTTATCACCAAGTTTATGTCCTATTGTATATAATAATATACCAAGACAAACCTCTCCCGGTTACACAGTACCAAATTCTAATATTTGCGGTGATACTTGGAGAAAAGCAGCTGATATGAATACCTATAAAGAATATGAAAATAACGTACAAAATATTTTAGGAAACTCAAAACAACCTGAAAATGTATATATGTTTTTAAATACCTGTAATCAACAACCATTATACAATGGATCTATGGAAAAGGTTAGACCATTTTTTACTGACATTTACAATTCAGCACCTTATACTATGAATACTACAAGCGAAGAAATGAATAATGATATGAATAATGATATGAATATGGCCGATGACAATAGAAGAGGAAGAAATTAAATAAATATATAGATAAAAAAATTAATAATATTTATTAATTTTTTTATTATTATAATAATATAATAATAATGAATTCAAATCAATATTTATCATATCAAAGTGATTGCTCTAATTGTGGAGAATTTTGCAGTCCTCCTGATATAAAAAAAAATGGATGTACTAATTCTGGTTTTAATTTTGGAACTTCTAGTAATTTAGTTTATGATCCTTGTTATATTAAAGATGATATAGAACAAAGTACAGCACCATTACGTTCTGTATTAGATCCAAATAGAGTTAAAAGTTGCCAACAATGTTTATCTGTTTTTGGTCCAAGAGCAGGACATAATGGTTGGGGAAACAATATACCAATTGAAAATCCTGATTTAACCCCCGCACAGCAATTAGTTGATATTGATTCAATCATGTCAAATAGAAATGTAAAACAATCAAGATGCAAGAGAGGTAAAGTTAATGATATAGATGTTTTTAAATTTAAAACATATGATTGCAAAGAATGTAATAGAGAATTAGATCCCTTATCATCTGTATTAACTTTTCCAAAACAATTATATAGAGAAATGTCAATTAATAGATTTTATGATTTAAATTTAAATCCTCAAAAGAATATTTATTACAATTGGTCTGTTAATTCACAATTAGAAGCAACAGATAACTATGATAATCCATATCCTTACTTTTTAACTATGGATGAATCATTACCTGAAAGTATAACCACTGATGAAATGAGAAAACAAGTATGTGCTTCAGGAGAGGGTGTTAATGTTTATAATAGATACACTAATTCATTTTTGAAATAAATAATTAATTATTTTATATTTTATAAAGAATATAAATTAAAAAATATAGGTTATTAAATATAGAAGAATAATGGATATTGGTCTAGGATTAGGATTAGCGGGTAGTATTATGAATAAACCAATAAAAAAAGATATTGATATAAATGACAGAATAGAAAATATACCACAATATTGTGATAATATATATTCAGATACACAAATATTTAATAATAGAGAAAAAGTTTATAAACAATTTAATAAAAATTTTTCTGAATCATTAAAAAAAGATAGTAATATAATTAATGATAATTGGAGAATACAAAATGATGAAAGTATGAATAAAATTAATAAAAATAAAGTTAAATCATATATAGATAAAGATTTAAAAAATTTAAAAAATTTAAAATATACTAATAATAATATTATAGAGAAAATGAGTAATATGAATTATAATGATAATGATAGTACTTTTACAAATGATGATGGATTATCAAAATTTTATAAAGATAGTGATAATGATAATAATATAAATACAAAAGTATTAAATATAAGAGAAAAATTTATGGATGATGTTATATCTGATTATGCAGCAAATTCAGATGATGATAAAAGTTATTGTAATGAATTTCAAAAGCAATTTGAACCACTAGAATTTAAACATAGAGGATTACCAAATACTTTTAATAATATGAAAACTACTGTAAAACTATTTAATAATAAACCGGTAATTGATGGTAAATTTAATCCGAATGATGATGGTAGATATGGTGTAACATCAGATATGAATCATGAAAATATGCAACCTAATTTTAAATCTAAAGAAAAAGGATACAATCCTATGATGAATAAACAATGGAATGATATGTCATCTCGTAAAGTTGAATTGTATACAGGTAGCGATCAGAATCCTCAATTTAAACATAAAGCTGAAGTTAAACCATTATTTAATCCAGTTACTAATAAAGTAGATTCAGTAACAGGTACACCTGTTTTTACAGATTTTTATGAATCAAGATATATTCCTTCTGATAAAAGACAAAGTGAAAAACCTTTTCAACCTATTAGGGTTTCACCAGGTTTAAATTTAGGTTATAATCAATCAGGTGCTACCGGTAAACAAGATTTATATCGTTCACTTCCAAAAACTATTGATGAACTTCGTCCATTAACTAATCCTAAAGTTAGTTATAAAAATCAAATTATTCCAGGTCAAAAAGGTAATAATAGAGGTATAGTTGGAGAAACAGTCCAATATACACCAGATAGATTCTTTTATAATACAAAAGATAGTTTATTACCAACTAATGGTGATTTTGTTGCTCCAGCTATCTACGGTAAATATTTAGCACCACAAACTAATAGAAGTATAGCAGAACAGACTACTCATTTAAATCCAATTAGTAATAAACAAAATAATACACCAGAATATTTACAAGGATTACATAAAAAGCCATTTAAAAAAAGTTTTAAGGATGATGGACCAAGAAATGTTACCTATGATACAAAAGGTCAAAATATAAATAGAAACTTTATAATTGATGAAACTAATCGTAATATGAGTGCTAGCGTTATTGGAACTGCTAAAGGTAATAAATATGAAACATTTTTAACAAATTACGATAATGCTATTCCAGAAGCTACAATTAGAGAACAAACTGGTGAAATTAAAAATTTAAATAATACCAAAGGAAATTATTCAGAAGTTCCTTTAATAAATTTTATGAATATGATACCAGATGTAACAAAAAGACAAATTTTATTAGAAGATAATGGAAAAAATAATTTAACAAATGTTAGTAATTCAATAAAAGGATATTTATTTAATTCTATAAATAGTATTCCAGATGAAACTTTAAGATCAATCTTAACAGAAAAAATAATTTTAACAAATACTACTGGTAATAAAACAAATGGTTATTTATTTAATAAGGAAAATGGAGTAAGTGATACTAATATGAGAAACTTATCTGAAAATAATTTAATTTTAACAACTTTATCTAATAAACAACAATCATATTTATTTAATAATATCAATTCTATACCAGATCCTACATTAAGAGATATTGTTAATTCTTTATGGAAAAGTGGTGGAGCAAACTTTAAAGGAAATCATTCAAATGATTATTTATTTAATTACGAAAACAGTGTTCCAGATACTACATTAAGAGAATTAACACAAGATATTATTAAATTAACAAATTTTACTGGACCTTCAGGACAAATTAAAGGTTATTTATATAATTATATTAACTCTGTTCCAGATACTACATTAAAAGAATTAACTGAAGATAAAATAATTTTAAATTCTATTAAACCAATACAATTAAAAGATTATTTATTTAATTACATAAATTCTATACCTGAATCAACGCTTAGAGAACTTTCAGAAAATACTGTATATATAAATAATCAAAAAGGAAATAATACAAAAAATTATATGTATAATTATGATAATAATATTCCAGATACTACTTTAAGAGAAATGATTGGTGATATTATTAAAATTGGTAATTTTAATGGTAATCATAGAACCGGATATCTCATTAATTACATTAATTCAATACCAGATACTACTATGAAAGAAATGACAGAAAATAATACTAATATTTTAAATATGAATCCAATAAAAGTTAAAGGATATTTATTAAATTATTTAAATTCTATACCTGATACAACAATTAAAGAATTTACAGAAGATGTTAGACATATTACTAATCCAAAAGGAAATTATAACCAACAATATCAATTTAATTTTAAAAATGCTATTCCTGATTCTACACAAAGAGAAAATTATGAAGATACTAAAAATATAACAGGAACTAAGGGAAATTTTAATAGTGATTTTATGTTTAATTATGATGCTGCTATTCCTGATTCTACACAAAGAGAAAACTACGAAGAGACTAAAAATATAACAGGAACTAGAGGAAATTTTAATAGTGATTTTATGTTTAATTATGATGCTGGAATTCCAGATCATACTAATAGAGATCAAACAACAACTACTAAAAATATAACAGGAACTAAAGGTAATTACGATGGTAAATATATATTTAATTATGATGCTGGAATTCCAGATCATACTAATAGAGATCAAACTACAATAACTAAAAATATAACAGGTACTAGAGGTAATGCAGATCAAAATAGATCTAGATTAGATTATAATAATGCTTTATTAAATGTAGAAAAAGAAGTAATAGCACAAGGTAGATCTCCAGTACCAGTTAAAAATAATAAAGGTCCTACAGCAGTATTTACTCAATATGTATTTTGTAATGATAATTCTTCTGAAATGCCAATTTTTAGTGGCGTTAAACCAAATGTTACAGTAAAAAATGAATATTATTTTGGTTAAAACTTAATTTTTTTTATAAATTCAATAATAAGATTAGGTGTTATATCTTTAGTTAACAATATACTGTAATTAGATAGTATAAATTTGTTAATAAAATTGTAAGCTTCTAAAATTTCACTACATGAATTAGAACCAGCAATTGTTATAGAACCACTTTCAAAAACAAATATAGATATTGTTTTAGTTTTTTTAGATGATAAATAATATTTAATATTAACACATGCATGAATAATAGGATCGAATGAAGCATCAATATTATTATCTAGTAATAATTGAAATAATTTACTTCTATTAATGTGAAATTGTATATTAAAGTTTGTATTAATCATTTGAATGTAGAAATTATTTACATTATTGATATTTAATAATGTAGTATCTATAACAAAAGGTTTTTCTATATATTCCATATTTCTATTTAAAATTACTTTTGTTATTTTTAATTTTTCAAATAATATTTCTAAACTACTTCTAATATTATCTAAATATTTACATCCTGTCATCTGAATTGAACCATTTATAAATAATTTAACATTTACTGTCTTTAAACCCTCTTTTTGTGATATTTTTAATGGATCAAATCCCATTAAAGTACACGTTCTAAATATTAAAGATACTTGATTGTAAAAATTTTTCTTTTCTTTTCTTTTCTTCTTTTTATCAGAATTAATTTTTTTAATATTAATTAAATTATTTACTACTCTATTTCCATATCTTTTACCTATTAATATATTATCAAAATCATCAAAATATAATCCAATATTCTCAACATTGAAAAATACATTAACTTTCATTGTAACAGTTGTTGTTGATATTGCCAAGTCAGGCGGTATACTTAACAAATCTTGTTTAGCAATATATATTCCATTTAATAAACTTGTCATGTTTTTTTCTTATTTATAGTCTTATATACTTATATGTATATTAATAATTTATTTAAAAAATCAATTTTTTATACAAATATATAAGTAATAATTATATGGAATCAACAACATCTTTTTTACAAACAAATGAAAATTATAGTTTATCAGTAAATAAAAAAAATCAGAGTATAAAATATGTTTTAAAAGATTATAAATTAGTTTCTGATAAATTAGATTTAATTATTCAAAAACTATCTAAAAATAATTTAAGTAGTAATTCTTAATGACAAAATATAAATATTTATTAACCTTTGATATAGGTATTAAAAATCTTGCTTATTGTATTGCTAGATACAATATTTTAGATAAGAAAAATTTTGATATTATTTATTGGGGAATACTTGATATCTCTTATAAAGGATTAATATGCGATTTTAATATAGATATTTCTAAAAAAAATAATATAGCAATTTGTTGTACTAATAATTCTTGCTTTTATTTACCTAATACTGATAATAATCAGACTAAATATACTTCTTATTGTAAATTTCATTCTAATAAAATAAAAAATAATAATATTACTCTTTATAATAAATTAAAAAAAACTTCTAATAATGCTAAACTTAAAGATAACTTTAATCAACAAGTAGAAAGATTGTTAGTTGAACTTGATATATTTTATAATCAATTTATTGATAATATCTATGATGTAGATAATAAAATTGTTTGTAATCTTGATATTTATATTGAAAATCAACCCGTTCTTAAAAATCCTATCATGAAAACAATTTCTATAGTTTTATTCGCTTACTTTAATATGAAAAAAATTAAATTTCCTAATAAAATAAAATCTGTCAATTTTGTTTCAGCTACCGTTAAAACTAAATCTAATCTTTTTAATCTTATTAAACAAAATTTTAATTTAACCACAAAACTTATTTCTAATAATAGCTACCAAAATAGAAAAAAATATTGTATTGATATCGCTAAAGATGTTGTTTATCAATTAAATAATTCATTTTTTAATGCCGTAGCAATGTCTATTTATGAATTTTCTAAAAAAAAAGATGATCTTGCAGATACTTTGTTGTATGTGTTGTATATTTTATTTAATTATTTATAATTATAAATAATTAAATAAACTTTCAATATGTTTATCTATCCATTAATCATCCATTAATCATCCATTAAATCTTCACTATATCTATCCATCTATAAAAATCTATTCAATATAATTATCTATTTCTTTTGATGCTATATTATTTAATGGTTTATTTCTTTTCATTAATACATCATTACGAATTGAACTACTATTCAATATATTGTTTATATTAATCATTTTATTGTTTTTTAAACTATTAGTAGTTTCTTCAAAGCAAAAATTCAGTGGAATAAATGGTGGCATTAATTTATGATATTCTCTACCCATAATTTTTGAATTCTTTCTGTAATCATCAATTTTCATTGTTCCTCCAAATTTTTCTAATAATTCACGCGGACCTGCAATATTTATTTCAATATCTTTTATTGATGTTATATTCGCTTTATTAATGTAATAATACAATTGCTTTAATAATGAATATCTTTCTAAAACTCTTGAATCATTCAAATTTAAATTATATGCTCCAGCACAATTAAAAGAACAAAAACATCCATAAACATAAAAATTACCTTCATAATATTTATCAGGTATAAATGTTGGAAAACAATCAAAATTATAAGTACACCACCAACAACATATATTAGTTTTTTTAGGAGTAAATAACTCATTGTTTTTATCAAATAATTTTAAATCAACTGGATACATTCTAACCTCGGTAAAATACATAGGAGTAATTTCCGTTAAAAATTTCTTTAATTCATCATTCTCCTCTTTTAATTTCTTAATAATTAAATTTAAATGTTTATTACTAATTTCATTTTGCTCATTTGATATAGAACTTTCTTCTACTCCATCTTCAATATCTGAAATATTAATATCACCTTCTTTGAAATTTAAAATATCATTCTTTGTTAATGGTAAATGTAATATAATTTCTTCTTGTTCGTTGTTATTTGATGGATTGTCTAATTTAATCTTTGTTAAATTTGTATTTATAATATTATTATTTTTTTTAGGTCTACCACGCTTTTTCTTATCATTCATATTTATCATGTTTATATCTATAGAATCTAAAATATCTTGCGTATTTAATGATTGATTAGCGTCCATTTTATAGATATATATTCATATGTCTTTATATATAAAAATCAATTTTATTGTTTTTTTATATATTAATAATCTCTTTAGTTGGTTTGGATTGTAATACCTTTCTTATTATATTTTCTTTTACTTAATGTAGTACTAACGCTTTTTTCACTTTTTCTTCTAGAGTCATCTGAACTAGTTTTTGATGACGATTCACTTGAACTTTTATTACTAGAAGTAGTAGATCTATCAGTATCATCTTTCTTATTTAATTGATTATTATATGGTTCTTTCGCTTTAGCATTAACAGCTCTTAAATACAATGGATCCGTTTCAATATCTTCTTTTACATCAATATTTTTAACTTTATTTTTTATTGATTGAAGATGGTCGTTAATATTTTTTCTTCTTATTTCTTCATACTTATCATTTATATTACCATTAGAAGATGGAGCAGGCATTGCACCCATACCACTAATACCGTTCATACCATTAATACCGTTCATACCGTTCATACCGTTAATACTATTCATACCGTTCATACCGTTAATACTTCCTAAATTTGTCATTTTATTTTGTGTATTCTGTGTATTTGGCATATTTTGTTGTTCTAAAAGCATTTTCATTTTAGCAAACTCGGCAATTTTCTTTTGATTTTCTTCTTCTTGTTTTTGTATTTCTAATTTTTTATTTTGAAGAAACATCATATCATCCATTTGTTTTAAAGCTTGATTATGTTCTTTATTTGCTTTTTCTTTTAATAATTCATTATTTTTAAGTGTTTCATCTTTAATTTTATCAAATGCGGCTTTTGCTCTCATTTGTTCTAACATAGCAGGATCTTGAATATCAGATTGTTGTAAATTTTGTGGTATTTTATTATTTTGTGAAAGTAAGGTATTATTTAAATGAAATTTTAGAGCACTTCCAGAAATCATTAAAACTAATTTTAATTCAGGAGCCATATTTTTACCAGGTTGATTGTATTTTTCATAAATTTCACCAAATACATCATAATAATTATTTATATCAGCATTAATCTGTTCGGACCAATTTTTTAGTTTTAAATCAAATGGATTGTATTTTTCATTTAAAATTTCAATACCATAAATACAATTTAACATTAAACTTGACATCCAATTAACTGAATTTTGTTTTGCTCTAATATTTTTATGTAATTCATATTCATATTTCATAGCAAAATAATCAGAATTCATATTGTAATTTTGTGATAACTTTACACCATATTGAACTAATTCTCCTAATTTTCTTAACATATCTAATCTTTTTAACATTTGTCTATCTGGTGATAATTCATTATAATCATCATAATTATCATTAAATATATTTTCTTTTTCTTCTTGATTTTCTTCTAGATTTGTAGTTACATTTTTTATTTCTGGTTTTTTTTCCTCAATATTTTCTAGTTTATATTGATTTTGTGTATTTTGATTAGTATTTGAAAAAAATGTATTTGTATTACCATATAATTGTGTATTTGAATATTTATTAGAAACTGAATTAGCTATATTTTCACCATCATTTGTTAAATAATCACTTAATTTATCTGAAGCATTTGATTGATTATCATTATTTTTTTTTTCACTTATTGTTTCATTATCATTTTCATACTTTTTAAATAAAGTTCTCTGATCATGTGGAAGCATTTTTTGTGAATCTTGTAATAAATGAGGCATATAATCAGTAGAATATGATACTTTTTTTTTAATATTATTATCCTCACTACGTGAGCTCCTTGATGATGTTGAATCTGACATATAATATTATATATAAAGAAACTATATTTTATATATAAACTCAATTATAAATATATATTTTTTTATATAAATAAATTATCTATTAAAATTATATATCCATCATTTTCGGATGTCTTATTGTGATTTTAATAATGCTTTTAAAAATATGAATGATAAATTTTTAGAAACATTCGATGGAATCACTTCTGAGGATTTATATTCAGACGATCAAAATACAAAAAACAATACGCTGCCGAATTATGTAAATAGTGAAGAAGATAAACTTATTTTAAATGGAACTTCTATACAAAATTTAGGTAATTTAAATAAATTAACTCATAGAGAATGTATTTATCTTTATCTAAATCCAAATAATTCAAATAATTCTAATTTTCAAATTGCTCAAAAACATATTTCAAATTGTTCTTTATGTCTAAATGAAATTAATAAAAAAAATGAAATTAATAAAAAAAATGAATCTTATGAATTAGTTAATACTAATAATTTACAAAATGAAGTTAGTGTTAGTAATATTAGTTCAACCAGTCAATCTAATCAATCTAATAATAATGGTAGTGAAACACGTATAAATATGTAGTTAGTTT
>Ga0214923_10001095_pt1 | contig 39193 bp, 40 predicted proteins | sample LL1510_MetaG_FD_177993 | JGI IMG/M metagenome (GOLD analysis project Ga0214923, IMG submission 177993) | Freshwater microbial communities from Lake Lanier, Atlanta, Georgia, United States - LL-1510 | ecosystem: Environmental > Aquatic > Freshwater > Lake | place: USA: Georgia | collected...
ACCAGAAGTATTTTGTCGTAATGGTTAAGACTTCATACACATTTCACGATGTGTTATAACCAAATTTTTACATTTTTGTTTATTTTTTGTCGTTAATTCGGCGTTTTAAATGTGCAAAGGTGTAAAGGTTTATTAAAAAAAGATGATGTCATTATGATAATAAAATATTAATAAATTCTTAAATAAAAATGGATTTCAATGTTCTAATATCATATTCATATACATTACTTTGAATAATTACAAAATAAGCTGTTTTATTTTTTATTGCTTCTTTCAAAATTTCTTTAAAATTTTTATCATAAAAAAATAAATTATATGATGATAATATATCACTTTTATAATAGTATTTTATACCTTTTTTATCAATATAGCGAAGATATAACCAATAAAGTGTATATTCTGTCCATGAAATTTTTGTCATTTCTAAAAAAAGATTTTCATGTTTAATTAATAGATAATTCATCATATCATTTACAACTGATGTTATAAGAATTTCAGGTGTTATTGAAAGTGTATTTCTTAATCTATAAATATTTGTCTTTTTCTCTAGTTTTAATAAGTCTCTTGAACATTCCCAAACTTCTGGTTGAGTATATATATCTTTTTCCGCATTAAATTTTATTTTTTTATTTATAAATAAATCTTCATAACCAAATGATTTAACACTTATAATATCATCATCTAAAATTACATATAATTTAGTTTGAATATATTTAACGACTAATAATTTTAATAACATTTGTTTACGATGACTTGTAAAATTATATGAAGGAGATATTAACATATCATCAGTAATTATCAAAGTTTTAACATCTTTTATATATTTATTCAAAAAAGATTGAAAATAATCTTTTTCATCTTTTTGAATAATAAAATATATACAATCAATATCTTCTTTTTTTAAATTCTTATCATGAGTTTTCCATGAAATTTCAAAAAACCTTTTAATATTATCATGATATCTTGTATTTTTACGTGAATCTATTCCACCATTTTTACACCAAAAATAAGTATATCTCTTTATAGGTATTACAATAGAATATTTATTTTCCATTAAAATAAAAACATAAATTTATTAAAAATAAATTATAAAAAAATAAATCATTATTTGTAATTGCTGTATGTATCTTATACAAGATACTAAATCTCCTAAAGAAGACTCATTAGATTCTTTATCTTTGTAATTGCTGTATGTATCTTATACAAGATACTAAATCTCCTAAAGAAGACTCATTAAATTCTTTATCTTTATAATTGCTGTATGTATCTTATACAAGATACTAAATCTCCTAAAGAAGACTCATTAAATTCTTAAATTGTAATTGCTGTATGTATCTTATACAAGATACTAAATCTCCTAAAAGAAGATTCATAAAATTCTTAAATTGTAATTGCTGTATGTATCTTATACAAGATACTAAATCTCCTAAAGAAGACTCATTAGATTCTTTATCTTTATAATTGCTGTATGTATCTTATACAAGATACTAAATCTCCTAAAGAATACTCATAAAATTCTTTATCTTTATAATTGCTGTATGTATCTTATACAAGATACTAAATCTCCTAAAGAAGACTCATAAAATTCTTTATCTTTATAATTGCTGTATGTATCTTATACAAGATACTAAATCTCCTAAAGAAGACTCATAAAATTCTTTATCTTTATAATTGCTGTATGTATCTTATACAAGATACTAAATCTCCTAAAGAAGACTCATTAGATTCTTTATCTTTATAATTGCTGTATGTATCTTATACAAGATACTAAATCTCCTAAAAGAAGATTCATAAAATTCTTTATCTTTATAATTGCTGTATGTATCTTATACAAGATACTAAATCTCCTAAAGAAGACTCATTAAATTCTTAAATTGTAATTGCTGTATGTATCTTATACAAGATACTAATTTTATTTTATATCACCACAAATATTATAATATATTTAATTCTTATATCATTTATGATAAATAGATATAAAAAAATAAATAATATAATATAAATAATATGTCAATTATTACTCAAACAGAGAATGGTGCAAATTCTCTTAAAACATCAGGTAATATTATTGTTGATTATTATATGATGTTTTCAAGAAATTTAAATAATGATTTAAATAATAAATATTTAGAAGAATGTTGGAAAAAAGATCCATATAAAACAGTAGCTATTATATTTAATGGTAGAGATAGAATAAATGGAAAAAAGGAAAAACATATATCAAATATTTCTATGTTATGGCTAAGACGTAATAAACCAGAAACATATAAATTAAATATAATGAATTATATAAATAAATATGGTTGTTGGAAAGATTTATTAGTTATATCATATAATCTTAATAAAACAGAAAATTTTTCTAAAAAATACGAATTAGAATTATTTACTAATAAATTATTTGAAGATAAATTTAATTTAGCAAATAATAAATCAATTTCATTATGTGCTAAATGGGCACCAAGTGAGAATGATAAAATTGATAAAAGAAAACATTTAGCACATAAAATAGCTTCAATTATATATTCAAAGGATGATAAAAAAAAAATGGAAAAATATAGAAAAGAATTTTTAGTACCTTTAAGAAATAAAATTAAAATAACTGAAACAATGATGTGTAATAAAGAATGGAATAAAATTTCATATCAAGATGTTCCAAGTATCGCAACTAAAAAATATTTAAATGCTTTTATGAAACATGATAAAGTAAGATATTTAAAATATCTTGAAGATGTTAGAAATGGTAAAAAGAAAATAAATATTACAGGAATTCTTCCTCATGAACTTCTAAAATATTATTTTAATAATAAAGAAGAAAATGAAACTATTGAATTACAATGGAAAACTATTATTGATAATATTAAATCATCTGGTATATTAAAAAATGCTATTCCTATTGTTGATATGTCAGGTTCAATGTTTAATGCTAGTAATGGTGATATTCCAGCAAGATGTGCTATTTCATTAGGAATTTTAATTTCATTATGTTGTGAAGGTAATTTTCATAAAAAAATAATATCATTTAGTGAAACACCTACTATTATTAATTTAAAATCTGATAGTTTATTTAAATGTTATAAAGAACTATTAAAAATACCAGCAGGATATAATACAAATTTTATTTCATGTACAGAATTAATTATTAATTTAGGAAAAATGTTTAATATTGATGATGAACAAATGCCTAAAAAAATAATTGTATTAACTGATATGCAATTTGATAAAGTAACTGATAATCCATATGATTTAAATACAACATATGAACATATCATTAAAATGTTTAAAGATAATAATTATACTCCAGCAAAATTCATATTTTGGAATTTAAATTCAGATCATAATGAAACTTTCCCTGTTAGTTCTGATATTGAAGGGACGGCAATGATATCCGGATTTTCAGAACAACTTCTTAAGATATTTATGAAATATGATAATTTTAATCCTTCATTAATTGTTGAAGAAATGTTAAATCCATATATTAAAGATATTATTATAAATGATGATGAGAAATAATTATAAAAAAATGATTTATATTTTTAATATATTTTATTAACAATGTATAAAATAATCATTTCTATTATGGTATTTATTATATTTTTTAAAGATATATTAGAACCTAATACATATAGTATTAAAGAACAAATTAATAATAATACATTACAAATACCTTTTATTATTAAATTCTGGATATTTACAGAAATCTTAAAAAATCTCTTAAGATAAGTTTTCATTTTTATATTTTTAATAAAAACTGATTATATAAATATCGTTTAAATGTATCAGCAATATGCCTAAAAATCAGAATGAAGATACTGAATATAGCAATGAAGAAACAATTCTTTTACAAGATCAAATAAAGAAAATGAAAAAAGAATTAATTGCTATAAAAGAGGAAGAGTGTGAAAAAATTCAAAATGCTTTATTTACGGAAGATATGAAAAAAACATTTCCAAATTGTACATATCCATGCTCAGCGTCAAGCAAAATAAAATGACATAAATATTGTTATTAAATACCAAAAATAATTTTTATTTTTATATGAATAATTGTTTTGTTATTGTTTCTGTAATATTTTCAGAATTTGTATAATATATTGGAGTTTCTATAAAATAATATGATCTAAATAATTGTATAAATATAAAAATAGAAATTATATTATAATTCATTTTAATTATAATATATAAATAAAAAAATGAATTATAATACAGTTATTTTTTGTTTATAACAATGAGTTATTTATACATTCGTGATAATGAATGGTATAAACAACATAACGTTTATAAAGTTGGTATTACAACTTCTATTAAAGACAGAGACAATACTTATATAACGGGTGAAATTGATAGAGGTATATTCATAAAAATATATGAACTTATTGATAATTTATTAAAGAAAAATCTTTTATATTTAAATAAATATAATGATGGAGGAACAGAATTTTATGATAGAACAGTTATAAATCAAATTGATATATTTTTAAATATAAGATAATTGATGATATAGAATTAATAGAAATCGCAATAAAATTATTAAAAACAACAGATGTAATTATAATACTGTAATATATATAATTATTTCATCATATTTTCATGTTCTTTAATTTATCTATTTATAACATTAAGTAAAAAAATATTTAAATATTTTTTTGATTTTACATATATTGCATTTTTTAGGAGAGTCATCAACATTCATATTAAATAATGTAATAATTATATGGATTTTTATTTGAGAGATTTCATAAATTCATTCATATTTTTACTACCCATACTTGAATTACAATTTTGGCAAATTGGCTTTAAATTTGAAACAATAGTTTCACCACCGTTAGCTTCAGCTATAATATGACCACAATTAAAACTCATTTGAGTAATATCAGTTGAATTACAACATAAACATTTAGATTTTCCTATATCTTCACCAATATTAGTATTCCATACAAGTCGTTTAATAGTTGCTGAAATTGTCTTTTTCTTTTTTTTAACTTCTTCTTTTTTAGTTGGTTTTGCGATAACTTTGATTTCTTTTTCTTGTTCTATATTTTTTAGTTTTAAATTAATATCAATTAAATATGTATTTAATTCTAAATAATAATTTTCTTCATTAACTTGACCTGATGAACAAGATTTATCAATAAAATCATATACATTATCATAAGAATTGAAATTACATTCTTTATATGGATTAAATAATCTTGCGAAATAATATTGTTTTAATTGAAATTTTAACATATATTTCATATAAAAATCATTAAATTCATCATCTGTTTTATCAGCAATTATTTGTAATAATAATTTATATGTTTCAGTAACTGTATTAATAAAAGAATATCTATTTTTAATTTCCTTATAGTTATTATAAGATTTATAAACAGTATCATAAATTTTTCTTGACATTTGTTTTAATTATTATAAAACAAATGTCATTTTTTATTTAAAGATTATTTAGAAATTTCTTTAAATAAAAACAAAAATAATTAAATACTAAACAATATTTATTGATATTATGTTCATTTATAATTACTATAGAATATGTTATACATGTATCTTTATTATAATTAATTACTACTATATTATATTTATCTAAATCATCAATAATTACTTTAATTTATAATTTTATATTGTTCATTGTTTTCAATTATATCATCAATATGTATTTTAATTTTTGTAATCATTGAGAATAATATTATTTTCAACTTATCATTTTTATTAAAGTATAATTTACATCAGTCTTTAAATATCTAAAAAATCTATAATTTGATTTGTAGATCTATAATTATTAACTAAAATATATTTAATATTAGAATGATTTAATAAAAATTTATCAGATCCTCCTTGAAATTGATAAATATTTTGATTAGGATCACCAACTAATATTAATGCTATATTTAATTTATTAGTTATCAATTTAATAAGATTATATTGATTGTTATTAATATCTTGTGCTTCATCAATAATGATATATTTACATTTTTTAAACATGAAACAATCCGAATATCTTTATCTACTATAGTTTTAATATTATATATATTAAAAATAGATCTTATATTTTTTCCTTTATTAATTAGATCTATTTGCGCTTTTTTTGAAAATGTTAATATTAAAAATTCATTTGATTTTGAAGAATTATTTAAAATAAAATCTATAATTGTTTTAGTTTTTCCACATCCAGGATTACCTAATAATGTTGAACTTTCTATATTTTTATTATTGATAAATTTTAATTGATATTCATCATTCATAAAATTTTATTAATTATCAATATTTATATATTTAATAATTTTTTTTTATATTTATTTATTGAAAAATTTATATTATTATTATGTGTTTACTTCATATAATGTTTTTGTTTAGTTAAATAATTGTTAATATTAAAAATATTTTTTATTCTTCATCAAAATAGCATTTATAAATCTCATCTTCACCATATAATTCCATTAATTTTAACATTCTTTTAGGATGAAGAGCCTTAATAAATATTTCTTCATTTAATTCTCTATTATTTTTCTTTATTAATTCATAATCATAAGCAAATATAGATGGATTTAATGATAAATAAGTCCAATCAATTTTATCTGGATTTGCTTCTAATATTTTAATTGCTTTTAAATTAGTATTTTTTGATAAATAATCCCAATCAATTTTATTAAGATTAGCTTTAAGTAATTCAATCGCATTCGGATTTTCTGATAAATACATCCAACAAATTTTATTTGAATTAGTTTTAAGTAATTCTATAGCATTAGGATTTCTAGATAAATTATACCAGTCAATTTTATCCTGATTATTCTTTAATATTTCTATAGCATTAGGATTATATGATAACATATTCCAATCAATTTTATCTAAATTATTTTCTAAAATTTTAATAGCATTTATATTTAATGATAATTGTATCCAATCAATTTTATCTAAATTATTTTCTAAAATTTTAATAACCTTTGGATTAGTATTTAAACATAATCTAGACCAATTAACTTTATCTAAATTATCTTTAATTATATCATAAGCATTAGGATTTATTGATAAATGATACCAATTAATTTTATCAAAATTATCTTTTAATAATTCTATAGCATTTTCATTTTTAGATAATTGATCCCAATATATTTTCTTTTTATAAGCTTTTAATAAATAAATAGCATTAGGATTTTCTGATAAATAATACCAATCTAATTTTTTAATTTCTACAAAATTTCTTAATTTAAAATAAAACATTTATTAATAAACTTAAAATATAATATTGTCAATTTTTATTAAAAATTGATAATTATTATATAATAACTTTAAAATGAGTTTAAAAGATAAAGAAGAAACTTCTCGTAGTGGGACTAAATGGTTACTAGAAGAAGATACTAAATTAATTGAAGAAATATCAAAGAATATATCATATGATGAAATAGCATTAGAACATAAAAGAACAATAACTGCCATTAAAGCAAGAGTAATTTCTCATATTATTTATCCAATATTTAAAGAAGGAACTAAAACAATAGATGAAATTTCTATTGAATATAAAATTAATAAAGAAACAATAAATAAATATATCAACAAATTAGATACTATAAAGTCAATTGACATAAATATTTCATTTGAAAAAAGACTTCAAAATTTAGAAGATAAATTAGATCATATTATTAGTCTTTTAATTAATAAAAAATGATATTTTTGAAAATTATTTTTTTATATGTCTCTAGGATTTTTGATTGGATTTGTACTAGTATTTATTATATATAATCTAAATTGTCAATATAATAGTATTATTTATATAAATAATATTATTATAGAACAAAAAGCTGAGATAATATTGATAAATAATATATGTCAAACATTATTACTATCATATATAAACAATGATATAAATCCATTAAAAAAAAATTATATTCATTCATGTATTATTATTATTATGATTGATATAATATTATTTATAAGTCTTATCATTATTATAATGCCTCATCCAACATTATATAATTTAATACCATCAATAATTTTAATATTAATATTTTCATTATTTATAATATTTCTAATTAATTATTTCGGTTATATATATATTAAACAAACTAAAGAACCTATAAATATTAAAGAAACTGAAATTAAAATAAAAAAAGAAGAAATTGATAATATTTATATTACAAATTTATTAAGAATTTTTGATACAAAAGATGATATAGAATATATCAATAATAATATAGATGAATATATATCAAATTATTCATATTTATATAGTTCTATTAGAACCACTCGTTTAATTACTAATAGTATTATGATAATTAATAATAATAATAAAAATAAACAAATAGTAATTAATGAAATAAAAAATAAATTAATAAAAAATAAAAATGAAAATTTAACAAATATTATGAATATAAATTTAAAGAATATTATACTAATTACTCCTGATATAGTTAAAAATGAATTAACAAAACTTAATGAAAATTTAGAAGATTATAAAAATAAATTAGAAACTAAAATAAAAATGATAATAGAATTATCACAAATTAATTATATTATCATTAATATAAATTAAAATCATCATCAGTAATTTTATAATATTTATTGCGATGATTTTAAATTTTTGCTTTTTTATTTGAAACAGATACCTTATATAAATAATTACAATTACACCAACCGAAAAGAAAAATGAAACAAGACTATTATAAAAAATATAATAATTTTGTTATTCATCTCTTCTGTTGATGTAAATGATCACATTTAAGCGACTAACTACAATTTGACGGTTCTGTTAAAATGGTTTGTAGTTTTTGTAAATCAACTCCTCTTTTATATCTTTCTGGTCGTTCATTATATTCCATATAATAATTAAACACTTTTTGAATATTTTTACAACCATTTTTATCACGATTGATACAACCATTCCGTTTATTTTCCATTTTATATGTTAGGATAGAATGCATCTTTCGTTCTTTATTTTTCTTATCAGGTAAATATAAATTATTACATAATTCTTCTGTCTTGTAATTTAAACACGAAATCCTATATTCATCTATATTATCTACAAGAATTGTCATTTTCCCTTTATTATATCTAGGTATTTCTGTAATATTTTTCGTTTTTTATTAACTAAATAATTATAACCAATTTTATTATTTGATATAATACCTCCTTTGCTTGTTCTCCTCATATTATTTATAATTAAATAAAAATCAATTTTTAATCTTCATCAAAATAACATTTATATATTTCATCTTCACCATATAATTCCATTAATCTTAACATTCTCTTAGGATGAAGAGCTTTAATAATGATTTCTTCATTTAATTCTTTATTATTTTTCTGTATTAATTCATAATCATATGTAAATATAGATGGATTTACATATAATAAATAATCCACATTGTTTTTATTATGATAATATTTACAAATATATTCAATAGCATTTTTATTTTTACAAAATATACCCCAATAAATTTTATCTTTATTATTCATTAAGATATTTACAGCATTTGGATTTAACGACAATAAAAACCAATTAATTTTATCAAGATTTGTTTCTAGAAGTTTAATAGCATTTGGATTTTTTGATAAATTATACCAATTAATTTTTTCAATATTTTTTTCTAGAAGTTTAATAGCGTTTGGATTTAGTGATAAATAATTCCAGTTAATTTTATCTTGATTTGTTTCTATAAGTTTAATAGCATTCGGATTTTTTGATAATGAAAACCAATCAATTTTATCAATATTTTTTTCTAAATAATTAATATCATTACACCAGGTTGATAAATTATACCAATCAATTTTATGTGGATGTTTCTTTAATATTGAAAAAGCATTCTTATTTAATGATAAATAACTCCAATCAATTTTATCTAGATTATCTTTTATTAATTCTATAGCATTAGGATTTAATGATAATTGAATCCAATTAATATTATGAATATTTTCATATAAATAATTGATATCATTACAATATTGTGATAATATATCCCAATTAATTTTATGTGGATTATCTTGTAAAAGTTTTAAAGCATTTTTATTTGATGATAATATATCCCAATGAATTTTATCAGGATTATTTTTTAATAAATCTATAGCATTTTCATTCTCTGATAAAAAATTCCAATTAATTTTATCTTTATTAATCCATTTTCTTAATATATTTTGAGAATAAACCATTGATATTAGTAATTTATAAAAAAATCACTTTTTAATCTTCATCAAAATAACATTTATAAATCTCATCTTCACTATATAATTCCATTAATCTTAACATTCTCTTAGGATGAAGAGCTTTAATAATGATTTCTTCATTTAATACTTTATTTTTACTACTTATCATATAATAATCATATGTAAATATTGATGGATTAGATGCCAAATTATACCAATTAATTTTTTCTAGATTTTGTTCTAATATATGAATAGCATTAGGATTTGCTGATAATTGTTTCCAATTAACTTTATCTGGATTTTGTTCTAATATATGAATAGCATTAGGATTTGCTGATAATAAATGCCAATTAACTTTATCTAAATTATTTTCTAGAAATTTAATAACTTTTGGATTAGTATTTGAACTCATTTTAATCCAATTAATTTTATCTAAATTATCTTTAATTATATCATAAGCATTAGAATTTATTGATAAATAATTCCAATTAATTTTTTCTGAATTTTGTTTTAATATATGAATAGCATTAGGATTTGATGATAAATTATACCAATCAATTTTATTTAAATTATTCTCTAAAATTTTAATAGCATTAGGATTTCTTGATAAATTATACCAATTAATTTTATCTGGATATTTTTCTAATATATGAATAGCATTTATATTTAAAGAAAGTAAATTCCAATCAATTTTATCTATATTATTTTCTAAAATCCTAATAGCATTAGGATTTATAGATAAATAAACCCAATTAATTTTATTTATATTTTTTTCCAGTAATTCTATAGCATTTTCATTTTCAGATAAATAATCCCAATATTTAAAATCCTGTTTTTTTAAATATTCAATAGCATTTGGATTTATAGATAATTGTGAAAAATTTAATTTATTTATATCAAATGATTGTCTCAATATCATTATTTAATATAATAAAAAAATAATATTATCATTTTTTATTCTTCATCAAAATAACATTTATATATTTCATCTTCTCCATACAAATTCATTAGCCTTAATATTCTTTTAGGATGTAAAGCTTTTTGAATAATTTCTTCGCCTAAATGTGTAAAATTAGATTTTATTAAATCATAATCATAAGTAAATATAGAAGGATTTCCTGATAAAAAATACCAATCAATTTTATCTTGATTACATTCTAATAATTCTATAGCATTTGGATTATATACTAAATTATTCCAATTAATTTTATCTTGATTTTCTTTAAGTAATTCTATAGCATTTGGATTAGATGATAATATATTCCAATTAATTTTATCTTGATTTTCTTTAAGTAATTTTATAGCATTTGGATTAGAAGATAATATATTCCAATTTATTTTATCTTGATTTTCTTTAAGTAAATCAATAGAATTAGGATTGGAAGATAATAAATCCCAATTAATTTTATCTAAATTCTTTTCTAATATTTCAATGGCATTTTCATTTAAGGATAAATTACTCCATAAAATTTTAGTAATATTTTCTTTAATAATAGGAATAGCATTTTCATTTAATGATAATCTAATCCAATTAATTTTATCAGTATTATCTTTTAATAATTCTATAGCATTTGGATTTAATGATAGATAATTCCAATTAATTTTATCAGGATTAGCTTTTAATAATTCAATAGTATTAGGATTAGTTGATAATATATTCCAATCAATTTTATTAAGATTTTTTTTAATTAAATCAATAGCATTAGGATTTTCTGATATAAATATCCAATTAATTTTATCAGGATTTTTTTCTAATAAATCAATAGCATTAAGATTATTTGATAAATTATTCCAATTAATTTTTTCTGGATTTTCTTTTAAATAAGAATAAGCATTTATATTATTAGATAATATTAAATTATCTAATTTTTTTGGATTTATCCATTTTCTCATAACAGTTTGAAAATAAACCATTATAATATATTATATTTATTTTTTATCATTTTTTTGAAACAAAAAATGATTATATATATAAATTTATTATTATATATGAATATTTCAGCATTTATTGATAATCATAATTATGATTATGAAAATATAGCTTATAATTTAGATATTGATATTCAAAATTATATTATTAATAATACGATAGATGATAATAAACAAATTATTAATGATTATATGGGTGATATATATGATGTGTTAGTTTTATATAATAATTATCTTGATGATTTTAAAAATTTATATAAACAAAATAAAGAATTATTCTATCAACAATTAGCACATATTTCTTTATTTATATATTTATATCCTATTATTTTAGATATATAAATAAACTATTCATCAAAATAACATTTATATATTTCATCTTCACCATATAATTCCATCAATCTTAACATTCTTTTAGGATGAAGTGATTTTTGAATAATTTCTTCTCCTAATATTTCAAAATTTTTTTTTATTAAATCATAATCATAAGTAAATATTGAAGGATTTCCTGATAATAAATACCAATCAATTTTATCTTGATTATTTTTTAATAATTCTATAGCATCAATGTTATCATTTTCACATAAGAAATTCCAATCAATTTTATCTTGATTTTCTTTAAGTAAATTTATAGCATTTGAATTACATGATAATGCGTTCCAATTAATTTTATCTTGATTATTTTTAAGAATTTCTATTGCATTTATATTTAAAGATAAATCAAACCATACAATATTGTCAGGATTAGCTTTTAATATTTCAATAGCTCCTATATTTCTTGATAAATTTTCCCATTGAATTTTTTCAATATTATTTTCTAATAATTTTATAGCATTTGGATTATTATTAAGTGATAATAAATACCAATTAATTTTATATGGAGTTTTTTTAAGTAATTCTATAGCATTTGGATTATTATTTTTACATAAAAAATTCCAATTAATTTTATATGGAGTTTCTTTAAGTAATTTTATAGCATCTGGATTATTATTAAGTGATAATGCTGTATAATTAATATTATTTTTATTATCTTGTAATATTTCTATAGCATTAGGATTTCTAGATAAATTATACCAACAAATTTTATTAATATTATTTTTAAGAATTTCTATAGCATTAGTATTTGATGATAATCTTATCCAATCAATATTATTCAAATTATTTTTAAGAATTTCTATAGCATTAGGATTTATAGATAATTTTGAAAAAATAATATACTCATAATTAATCCAATCTCTTAATTTAGTTTGAAAATATACCATTTTTAAATATAATTAAAACAAAAAATCAATTTTTAATATTCATCAAAATAACATTTATATATTTCTTCTTCTCCATATAATTCCATTAATCTTAACATTCTTTTAGGATGAAGTGATTTTTGAATAATTTCTTCTCCTAATATTTCAAAATTTTCTTTTATTTCCTTATATGGATATGTAAATATAGATGGATTTAGTGATAAATTATCCCAATCAATTTTATCTTGATTTTCTTTTAGTAATTCTATAGCATTAGGATTTAGAGACAAATTATCCCAATCAATTTTATCTTGATTTTCATTAAGTAATTCTATAGCATTAGGATTACCAGATAAATAACTCCATTTAATTTTATCTAAATTGGATTTTAATAATTTAATTGCTTTGGGATTAGTATTAAATGATAATTTTTTCCAATTAATTTTATCTGGATTATTTTTTAATAATTCTATAGCACTAGGATTTGCTGATAATTCATTCCAATCAATTTTTTCAGGATTATTTTTTAATAAATCTATAGCAGCAGAATTACATGATAATTCAGTCCAATTAATTTTATCTATATTATTTTTAATAAAATTAATAGCAATAGAATTACTTGATAAATAAAACCATTCAATATTATCTTGATAATCTTTTAATATTTCTAAACAATTAATATTTTTTGATAATTCAAACCATTTAATTTTATCTAAATTAGTTTTTAATAATTCTATCGCATTTGGATTTCTAGACAATGAATACCAATCAATTTTATGTGGATTATCTTTTAATAATTCTATAGCATTTGGATTTAAAGATAAATAATATGAATCAACTTTATTTAGATTATTTTTTAATATTTCTATAGCATTAGGATTTCTTGATAATAATATAAAATTAAGTTTATTTATATCTATATCTTCTCTTAATTTAGTTTGAAAATATACCATTTAAATATATATTATAAACTAATAAATCAATTTTTAATAATCATCAAAATAACATTTATATATTTCATCTTCACCATATAATTCCATTAATCTTAACATTCTCTTAGGATGAAGTGATTTTTGAATAATTTCTTGACCTAATAATTCAAAATTTTTTTTTATTAAATCATAATTATAAGTAAATATAGATGGATTTAATGAAAATTCATAAATATTTATATTTATATATCTATTATTATAATATTTTTCTAAAATTTCTATACTATTAGAATTATTAGATAAAAAATACCAATAAATTTTATCTGGATTAGTTTGTAATAATTTAATTGCTTCATCATTAGTATTTCTTGATAAATAATCCCAATTAATTTTATCTTGGTTATTTTTTAATATTTTTATCGCATTAGGATTTTCTGATAAATAAATCCAACATATTTTATCTGGATTATCTAATAATAAATTTATCGCATTTAAATTTCTAGATAAAATATACCAATCAATTTTATCTTTATTATCTCTTAATATTTCTATAGCATTTGAATTAGCTGATAATCTAGACCAACAAATTTTATCTTGATTTTCCTTAAGTAATTCTATAGCATTAGTATTACCTGATAATCTAGACCAACAAATTTTGTCTGGATTTTCCTTGAGTAATTCTATAGCATTAGGATTTGCTGATAATTCATTCCAAGCAATTTTATCTTGATTGGCTTTAAGTAATTCTATAGCATTAGGATTTAAAGATAAAATATACCAATCAATTTTATCTTGATTTTCCTTAAGTAGTTCAATAGCATTAGGATTCATTGATAAATATTTCCAATCAATTTTATTTTGATTTTCCTTGAGTAGTTCAATAGCATTAGGATTCATTGATAGATATTTCCAATCAATTTTATCTTGATTTTCCTTAAGAAAATCAATAGCATTAATATTTCTAGATAAAGTGACATTTAATAATTTTTTTTTATTGATCCATTTTCTTAAATAATTTTGTTTATAAAACATTATATTTTTTTTTAATTTTAATATAATCATTTTTTATTTATTCAAAATAACATTTATATATTTCATCTTGACCATATAATTCCATTAATCGTAACATTCTTTTAGGATGTAATGATTTTTGAATAATTTCTTCACCTAATAATTCAAAATTATTTTTTATTAATTCATAATTATATGTAAATATAGATGGATTTAATGAAATAGAATACCAATCAATTTTATTTTGATTTTCTAATAATAAATCTATAGCATTTGGATTAGCCGATAAATAATCCCAATTAATTTTATTTGAATTATTTTTTAATATTTTTATACTTAAAGGATTATGATTATATGATAAATATTTCCAATTAATTTTACTAGGATTTTCTCTTAAAAATTGTATAGCTAAATTACTAATATTACATGATAAATAATCCCAATTAATTTTATCAGGATTAGATTTTAATAATTTAATTGCTTCTGGATTAGTATTATATGATAAATAATCCCAATTAATTTTTTCAGGATTATCTCTTAAAATTTCTATAGCATTTGGATTAGCAGATAAACTAGACCAATAAATTTTATTTAGATTATTTTTTAATATTTCTATAGCATTTGGATTACCTGATAAATTATACCAGTCAATTTTATCAGGATTATCTCTTAAAATTTCTATAGCATTTGGATTATTAGATAAACTAGACCAATAAATTTTATTTAAATTATTTTTTAATAATTCAATCGCATTTGGATTAGCTGATAAATTATACCAATTAATTTTATTTTGATTATTTTCTAATAAATAAATAGCATTAGGATTAGCTGATAAATAATACCAATTAATTTTATCTGGATTTTTTTCCAATAAAGATATAGCATTAGGATTAGCTGATAATCTAGACCAACATATATTATTCAAATTAGTTTCTAATAATGTTATAGTATAGTCACTTAATGATATAAATTTAAAATATAATTTTTTTATATCAATATTATTTCTTAATATTAATGGATACATTTATATTATAAATATGAGAATTATTATCATTTTTTAATAGATATTATATTTAGTTAAAAATTTAAGAATGAATTATATTTTAATTATAAATGGTATTTATGATATTATATGTGGTATATCAATATTATTTTTTAATAATATTTTTTCTAAATTACATACAAGTCTATTTATAGAAGATTTATCTGATATAAATAAAAGATTTTTAGCATATTGGATTCTAACTTATGGTATTGTTAGATTATATATCGGTTGGTATGATGAATTAATATTTATTGGTTCAATAACTTATATATTAGAAGCAGTATTTCTAGAATATGAATTATTAAATAATAATATGGATATTATTAAGACACATTTAGTATCATTATTTAGTATTTTATTAGCATTAATAATTTATATTTAAATATAAATATAGATATAGATATATAAATGAGATTATCTAAAATAATTTTAGTAGGATTATCTATTATAAATTTATCAGATTGTTTTTTAACACCGTATAATTTATATAAACCACCTAAATTATCAAGATGTACTACACCTCTATATTTATTAAAAAATAAAAATTCTTCAAATATTTTTAAAATTAAATTTGAAAATGATGATAATGACTGGTTTAATAAACCAAAATATCCTCTTAATATGTCAGAATGTGACGTAGTTTTAATTCAAATATTTATATATGCTGTTATTAATATTTATATTTTGGCAGCTATATCAAATATTTATATTAAAAATATATAGATTATATTTATGTCATTATATTATATTGTAGCAGCATTATTATCAGCTATAGCATATGGTTCTGATGTAATTTTTGGAAAATTTGCTTTAGATGATATGCCGTTTTTTATATTTATGTTTATTTTAGCTTTTATTTATTTTCTAATAGCTTTATTTATGTTTATATTTAATTATAATTATATAATTAATTATTTTTATAAAATTAAAAATTATTCATCATTATATTGGAGTATAATTGCTATAATAGTAGGAACTATTATAGCAGATATTTTAATGTGGAAAGCAATACAATTATCAAATTATTCAGAATTATCAACTACAATTACATTAATACATATGGCACCAGTATTTGGATTAATATTTATAGCAATTGTTTATAAATATTATTTAAATTATAAAGCATTATTTGGATTTTTTTTAGTTATAATTGGACTAATAATAATGATTTTTAATAGTAATAAAGCATTACTAATATTAAAATAAAAAATGATATAATTATTGTTTAAATAATTATTTATATGAAAAATTTTATATATTATTGTAATACAACTGAAACAATACTATTATATTCATCATATAATATTTTAAATGATATTAGTGGTGCTATGAATAAATTAAATGATTATGATGAAAATAATTATATAATTAGTTATATTGAAATTGATTATAATCAGAATATACTAAAAGATGATTATATAAATATTTATTATAAAGAATATTTAGAATATCTATCTAAAAATCCTAATATAAAATTGATTATATATACTAATGGATTATATGGATATACTTTAATTAATAAATATTTAAAAATTACTAATACTCATATATATTATAAATATAATGATTATGATATATATAAATATAATAGCGAAGAAGCTAAAAATTTTTATTATAAATTAAATATATGTAATAATATTGATATAGCAATGAAAAATTTTAATGATTATAATAAAGATAATTATGTAATATGTAATGTTAATATTACATATAAAAAAGATTTAATTTTTGATGAAAATTTATATAATATTTATCATAAACAATATTTAGAATATTTATCTAAAAATCCTAATATAAAATTGATTATATATACTAATAGTAAATATGGATCATATTGGTGTAGTATATTTTTAAAATTTATTAATTCATATATATATTATATGAAAAATGTTAATGATTTAGATTTTACATTAAATAAATATAATATTATTTAATATTCATCAAAATAACATCTGTATATTTCTTCTTCTCCATATAATTCCATTAATCTTAACATCCGTTTAGGATGAAGAGATTTTATAATGATTTCTTCACCTAAAAGTTTAAAATTATTTTTTATTAATTCATAATCATATGTAAATATATTTGGATTTTGTGATAAATAATACCAATTAATTTTATCTTGATTTTCTTCTAATAAATCAATAGCATTTGGATTAGCAGATAAATAATTCCATGTAATTTTATCTTTATTATTTTTTAATATTTCTATAGCATTTTTATTAAATGATAACATACACCAATCAATTTTATTCATATTATTTTGTAAAAGTTCTATCGCATTTGGATTAGCTGATAAATTATACCAATTAATTTTTTCTGGATTTTCTTTTAATAAAGATATAGCATTTGGATTTAAAGATAAATAATACCAATTGATTTTATCTTTATTATTTTTAATAAAATTAATAGCATTTGGATTTTCTGATAAAAAAGACCAGTCTAATATATTATTTTGGTTTATTATTAATAATTCAATAGCATTTTTATTTGTTAATAATATATTCCAATTAATTTTTTCTGGATTTTCTTTTAATAATTCTAATGCATTAATATTTCTAGCTAACATATTCCAACATATTTTATCTTGATGTTCTTTTAATAATTCTATAGCATTTTCATTAGCTGATAAATAACTCCAAATAATTTTATTTTTATTTTCAATAAGTAATTTTATAGCATTTATATTAGAATTTACACATAACATATTCCAATTAATTTTTTCTAGATTTTCTTTTAATAAAGATATAGCATTTGGATTTATTGATAATTGTGAATATATTAATTTATTTGGATCAATCCATTTTTTTAATTTTGTTTGAGTATATATCATCACAGTATAAAAATAAATAAATTTAATATTATCATTTTTTATGTATTAATTTTTAAATTAATTTGTAAAAAATGATTATGAAGTAATATAATTATTTTTATAGAAATGCTGGTTTCTATCAATATTGTTGGTTTTCATGATGTAGGCATTAACGCTGTAGTTATTTATAAAGTACTTAATACTGAAAACAGCAATCATCATTATTATATCATAGAAGAAACTGATTTTGCTCCATGTAAATATTATAAAATTATTAATGATGATGATAGTATGGATAAACTAATCTCTGAATTAATTAATACTGGTAGCGTTATTACTTTTAATAACGAAACTAATAAATATGAATTATCTGGATATAAAGTATATGATATAACTGCTGAAAATCGTCAAAAAGGAAAATTTATTATTGACATGTTTGATACTAATCCTATTAATCAGGAAATTACATTTAATGATTTTGATGATAATAATATTATTCATTATTCATATGAACAATATTTTCAAGTATATCAACAAGAAGGATTTCCTGTAGTTTAAAAATATAAAAAATATAAATGACAAAAATTTTTTGTCATTTATTAATCTTCATCAAAATAACATTTATATATTTCTTCTTCACCATACAATTCCATTAATCTTAACATTCTTTTAGGATGAATTGATTTTTGAATAATTTCTTCACCTAAAACTTTAAAATTATTTTTTATTGATTTATAATCATATGTAGTTATTGAATAATTTTGTTTAGGTAAAATATGCCAATCAAGTTTATCTTTATTCTTTGATTCTAGTAAGAAAATATGCTTCATTTGTTATAATTTACTTAATATGTTAATAATCATTTTTTATAATAATATGTTTGTCTTTAATACAACTTATAAAAAATTAATAAGTATTATTATTAAGAAATGAAATTAAAAGATATTAAAACAATTAATCATTTTATAAATAAAATAAAAAATCATTCAACTGCTAGTAAATTTATAGAAGATATTGAATATGAAGATAAAAAAACTACTACAGAATTTGAATCTAGAATAACTAAAGGCTTTATATATGAAATTTTATGGGATATTTGTATTAAATTTAATATAATAAAAACATTTGAAAATAATATAGAACATTTATTTGTAAAAGAAGGAAGTAATATCAATAATTTAACTAATATTAATAAAGATGATTATAAAAAAATAACAACAGGAAATATTTTTGAAAATTATTTAAAATCAGTATGGTGGTCTGGAAAAGATGGAGGTTATTCAGATATATCATTTAGATATAATGATGAAAAAAATAATAATATATATGTTATATCATCGGTTAAATATTATGAAAAAGAAAAAGATGTTAGTAATTATAATATAGCAGATTTATGTACAATAATTCATAAATTATTTAAAACAGATGAAAATAAAGATAATTATAAAGTAGTATTATTTATAAAAAATAAAAAAGATTTTATAGATAAAGCTAAAAGTTCAAATAAATCAAGTAATTTAATATTAAGATATATTGATTATAATTATATTTTTGATTTAACTGATTTAGAAAAATATTATATGTTATTAAGACAACTATTAGATCAATATAATTATTTAAAAAATGATATTGATATTGAAAATTTTAAATCAGAATATTTAAAAATAGATAAAAATAATTTAATATTTAAACCAAAATTTCATCAAAAATTATTTATAAATAAAATAATACATGATATATCTGATAAAAGAAAAACTGATAATAAAGATTTTTTAATAGGTGCTATTCCGAGAACTGGTAAAACTTATATAATGGCAGGATTAATATTAGATTATATTATTAAAAATTTTAAAGATATTTATTTTAATTTTTTAATTATTACTCCAGCACCATCAGAAACAATTAGTCAATATAAAGAAATTTTTGAAATATATTATGATTTTAAGAAAAATAATATTAATTTTATTGCTATAGTAGATAATGAAAAATATATAAAAAATATTAAGTCAGATAAACATAATATTTTTGTTATATCTATTCAAAGATTAATTGGTAAAAAAGATGAAGATAATATAATTGATATTATAGATTTAGAAAAAAATAAATTAAAAAGTATAAGTGAAAAATCTGTTAGTGATGATAAGAAATTAGATATTGATGATAAGAAATCTGTTAGTGATGATAAGAAATCTGTTAGTGATGATAAGAAAATTAATTGTAAACCAAAAGAAAGAATACCAGTAAACGGTGAATGTGTAAATGATTATATATATTTATATAAAAAAGTAAATTGTTGTTATAAAAGTATTCCAATAAAAAAAGATGATATAATTAGATTAATTAAAGAAAAAAAGGATATTCCAAATATCAATAAAAAAAGTAAAAAAGAATTAGAAAAAGAATATATATCATTATATGATGATTTTATGATGTTTAATAAAAAAGGAGGTGCTAAAGAACCTGATATTAAAAAATTTTTTACTATAGATGATAATAAAATATTATTTGATATATTATTTTTAGATGAAGCACATTATTGTTTATCAACACAAAAATCAGAATTTATAATAAATGAAATTACAAATAATTATTCTAGAATTCCTAATGAATTAATTAGAATATTTGTAACAGCAACATTTAATAAACCTATTTATAAATATAAAATAAATAATAGATTATATTGGGATTTAAATGATATAAATAAAATTAAAAAAATTAATATTAAATTTAATAATAATAAAGAACTAGAAGCTTATAATGATTTTAAAACTTATTGTAAAGAAAATATTGTATTTAAAGATATTATAGATAAAACTTTAAAAGATAATTTTAATATAACTGATATTGTTAATGAAGATTCTAAATTATATTTTAAATTATTATTAAATGATTATAAATATTATCCTGAACCGATGTTATTAACAACTATATGGAATAATTTAGATAAAATTTATAAAAATAAATTTATAAATGAAGAACAATTAAAAGAGTTATTCCATTATTATTTAGGTGTACCACGAAAAGAATTAAAAATTAATAATGAAAAAACTATAGAATTAAATTATATTCAACAAAATTATTATAAAACAAATGGAATAATTAAAAGAATTGAAAATATATGTAATAATAATTGTAGAACTCTTCAATATAATAAAAAAATATCACAATTATGGTTTTTACCAAGAGGTATTAACGGAGCTAGTATCTTTTATATTTGTATTGCTTTATTAGAATTATTAAAAAATCAATTTATAAATTTTTTTAATAAAACAATATTTATTGTTTGTTTAAGTAAAGCTAATGATAAAAATAAACAAAAAGAAATTGAAGAATTACATAAAAATGTAAGATTTATTATAGGCACACCAAAATATAAAGATAGTAGTATAAAAAAACAAATAAATAATATTGAAAAAGAAATTGAATATGATAATAATTATAAAAATATTGTTATATTAACAAATGGTAGATTACAATTAGGTATTTCATTAAATAATGTTGATATTGTTACTTTATTTAATAATGATAAACAAGGAGATAGATTATATCAAATGATGTTTCGTTCATTAACAGAAATAATAGATGATAATATATGTATAGAAAATGAATATTGTTCTCATAAAAAATATGGATTTATTGTTGATTTAAATCCTCAAAGAACTATAATTTTAATTAATTATATAATGGATAATTTAAATATAAATAGAAAAACTAAAACTATATCAGAACAACAAAAAGAAATAGTTGAATTATTTAATATAGATAAAGATTTTTTTACAGGTAGTTATGAAAAAGATTCAGATATTAAAAAATATACATCAGAATTATTTAGTAAAATGTCTGTTGATTATAATATTAAATATAATTATATCAAAGAATTATTAAAAGAAAAAATTATAATAGATAATGATTTTATAGATAAAAATTTAAATATAATAATTTTATTTTTTAGTAATAAAAATAAATTTAAAAAATTATTAGAAGATAGAGGTATAGATATTAAAAAAACTAAAAAAGATGATGATATTAGCAGTAATGGCAGTAGTAGCAGCAGAAGTAGCAGTAAAAAGGAAGATATATTATTATATGAAGAATTAAGATTAAAAGCTATTGAATTATTATCACATATAATAAATATATCTACTATTTTATTATTATGTAGTGATACTGATAAAAACTGTTATTTATATAATAATAAATATTCAGATGATATTATTGAAGATTTTAAGAATAATATGATATATATTAAAGATAATGATGAATTAAAAGATATATTTATATATTCTATTAATAATAATCTTTATAAAGATGATAAAGATAAAATTATAATAACAGATGATTTAATATTTAAATTTATAGATAATATTATTTATAAATTTACTATAGATATTGAGTAATATAATATAGTAAAGTATTAGAATATATATGTTATTAAAAAAAGGTGGTAATATTGATAATCTTAATAAAGGTATTTATGAAATTAAAAGAACTTTTTATAATATAAAGGAACCTGATAAATTATTATTATTTTTAAATGATAAATTAAAACCTAGTGAAAAAGCTAAAAATGAAAGAGGTGAAGTTTTTACACCTTTAGAACTTGTCAATGAAATGCTTGATAAATTACCTTTAGAAGTTTGGAGTAATCCTAATTTAAAATGGCTTGATCCAGCTACAGGAATTGGTAATTTTCCAGTAATGGTTTATTTAAGATTAATGAATGGATTAAAGTATTTTGAATCAAATTCTGAAAAACGACGAAAACATATCTTAGAAAATATGTTATATATGGTAGAAATAGATAAATTAAATGTATTTTTATTAAAAAAAGTATTTTGTGGAAATACTTATAATTTAAATATATTTGAAGGTTCGTTTATAAAAGAAACTAATAATAAAAACGTAGATATATTATTTGGTAATAAACCTGTTAACAATAAAGAAAATTTAGAATTTGAAAAAAAAGTAGAAAAAATAAGAGAATTTGATATTATATTAGGTAATCCACCATATAATCAGGGAGGAATAAAATCTAAAACTAGTAAAACTACTGATTCTAAAACTATATGGAATTTTTTTATATTTAATGCTTTTAATTTATTAAAAATAAATGGTTATTTTTTATTTATAACTCCATTATCATGGTTAAAATCATCACATAATTGTCATAATATATTATTAGAAAAATATTTAATTTATTTAGAATTATGGGATGATAATAAATCTAAACAAAGTATAAATGGAGAAATACCTATTAGTATTTTTTTAATTAAAAATATTGATAATTCAATTAAAAAATTAAATACAAATATAAAAATAAATAAATTAAGAAAAAAAATAATTCAAAATTATAATATTTATATAAATAAAAATAATTCAATACCACTTGGATTTATTTCACAATTATTAAAATTACAAAATTTTATAATAAAAAATAATTTATTTTTAGATTTTAAAACAACTAAATTAAAAGTTAATGATAAAGAAAAATTTAAATTACCTAATTTTAAATCAATAAAATTATCTGATAATTACTGTATTGATACATATACTATTAAAGATGGATATCTGGGAAATAAAACATTTGAACAACATGAAGATGCTGATAAAAGAAAATTAATTATATGTAATAAGGCTACTTTATCTGGAATTTTTATAGATGATGGAAAATTTGGGATATGTGGAACTCATAATTATTATATATTAGGTGATAATTTAGAATTACTTAAAAATATTTTAGATTATAAAATAATAAAAATTGCTAGTTTATTTACTAAATTTGGACAAAATTTTTTAGATACAGATTTATTTAAATATTATATTCCTGATTTAAGAAAAATAAAAGGTATACAAACAGAAGAACAATTATATAAAGCTATTAATTTAACAAAAAAAGAAATAAATGAAATTGAAAAATTTAATCTTTAAAGTTGTAAATTACAACTTTATATAATAAAAAATGAAATATTATAAATTTTTAATAACATTATGAGTCCACTTATAATTATTGGAGGAATTATTATGGCTGTTAACTACTATGTTTATAAAAAAAATAATGAAAAACGTAAAATAGATACTGAGTTTTTACAATATTGTAAATATTGTAGAATAATTAATAAAATGGATGATAATATTACATTTGATGAAAAAAAGACATTCATAATAAAATGTTAATTGTAATAAAAACCAAAAAATTGGTTTTTATATATATTTTATATTTACATATAAGGATCTTCCCAGATTGTCGTCATTTTTTTTAGTTTATTTTTTTTAGATATTTTATTTTTTATATTATCAAGAATGAATTTAATTTCATGAAAATATGTTCTACATTCATAAATAGCATATCTGATATCATAAGGTAAATCATCCATATAATTATTCATAATCATATGATATAATTAAAATATAAATATAATATCGTTTTTTTATTAATGTTTATAAATTTAATACATTTTTTTGTAAAAAATGATTTTATATATTTTTCATTCATTATATTTTATAATGAAAAACATTATGTTATTTAATTGTTGTAAGACAATATTATATAAATATGATAATTGTATTTGTAATGATATTAAAGTAATTCAAAAATTCATAAAAAAATGGAATTGTAAAATTGATAATTTAGAATCAATTCGTTATAATAAATTGATGATTAATTATCATGATATATATTCATTTAATGTAAAAAAAAAAGCTGATAATGATAATATTAATAAAATAAGAGAAAATATAATAGGAGCTATTATAAATAATAAAATACCATCAGATTATTATAAATATTCTTTAAAATGGAAAAATATGAAAAAACAAGTTGATTTATATATTACTAAATTATGTGAAATTAATAATATTGATAATTATAATACTATTAATTGTATACATAAAGCAGGAAGATCAAATCATTATGATTTTAAATTATTAATTAATAAAACTAAAGAATTTTATGTTGAATTTAAATTTAATGCGGTTTCAGTAAATGATACTCCACAATTTGTATCTCCAATGCGTCCATCACAATATTTAGAAAAATCATATGAAGAATATTATTATGATAATTATTTAACAAATATTGTTAAAGAATATGATTTACCTTTACCTGATAAAAATAAATATTTACAGCAAATACATTCAATAAATCCAGCATGTTTAATTAAACATCAAAAAAAATATTATCAAGGGTGTAAAAATAGTAGTAAATATACGGCTAATGAAAATGATATTACGTTTTATGAAAAAATGAAAATAATATCAACTAATAGTATTAATAATTTTATAACAAAATATAATTTAAAAATAACTGAATTATCATCATATCTTTTAAATACACAAAAAGATAAATGTTATATGTTATTTAAAAATAATAAACTTTATTTAGAAACTATAAATCAAGATAATTATATTATAAAAGATTTTAAAAAAGAACCTAAATTAAATAGATATATTGCTACTACAAAAAATGATAAAACATTAAAAATATTATTACGATGGAAAAATGGAAATGGTATTGCTTATCCAGCTTTTCAAATATCATAGATAGGTAATATATGTAATAATTCTGTAGTATTTATAGCATTATTTCCAAAATAAATTTTAATAAATTCTGAAGTTTTTTCATTTTCAAATGAATTTATTATTTTTTTATATTTATCAATTAAATCACTTTTACTAATATTATTAACATATTTTATAGATATTAAGTGATTTTCTATTAAATATTCTATATTATCAATTTCATTAATTATACAATAATTAAATTTATAATTTCCAACACCATATCCTCTATTAATTACTAGTAGAGGATCTTTTAAACCTTTTTTATTTATATAACTTTTTTTATCTTTATTAGCATAATCTAATGTAATTAATTTATTATTTTTAATATCAGAACTATAAATTAATAATGTTTTATCTTTATCAGTTGTTAATTCATTTTTATATTGATTCCATACAATAGTTCCAACATTTACATTAAATCCTAAATTTATTAATAATTTAGAATTATAATATAATTCTTTTAGTTTAGTTATATTATCAGGTAATCCAAATATAGTATATGTTGAAATATTCAAAATATATAAATCATTATTTATTGGTTTAATATTTTGAATAATAAGAATAATTGTTTCTTGTTGTGTTTCAATATATGTATCATTACATTCAATAATATTTAAGATTTTATAATTATCTGTAATATATTTACGAGTTTTATCATAATATAAACAATTTAAAAAATTTTTTGGTAAAATAAAACTTAATATACCATTACTATTTAATAGATTTAATGATTTTATAATAAATAATATAAATATATTAGGTCTTCCATCAAAATAATTATAATATGAATCATCTATATCTTTTTTTTTCATAACATAATATGGTGGATTTCCAATAATTAAATCAAATTTATTATTTAATTCACAATTTAAATAATTATAATTAAATAATTTAATTTTATCATTTTGTAATATTTTAATTTCTTCAAATATAATATTATTAAATTCTAAACCTGTAATATTTATATCTTTATAATTTTTATTTATTTCTAAAATATATTCACATGATCCACATGAAGGTTCTAATATTTCTTTAATATTTATCATATAATCTTTTAAATATGATAAATTAAGTTTAATAGTTTCAGGAGGAGTAAAATAAATTCCATTATCTTTTTTTTCAGTTTTACTAAGTTTTTTAGTTAATAAATATGATAAATCTGAATATTTTTGTTTTATATGATTATCATATAATGTTTTTTTAATAAATTCTTTTTGACATTTTTCACAAATATATTTAACCATGTTTATTTTATATAAAATAAAAATTTAATCATTTTTTATTCTTCATCAAAATAACATTTATATATTTCATCCTCACCATAATCTTTCATTAATCTTAATATTCTTTTTGGATGAAGTGATTTTTGAATAATTTCTTCTCCTAATTCTCTAAAATTACTTTTTATTAATTCATAATCATATGTAAATATAGCTGGATTTTTAGATATCATACACCAACTAATTTTATTTTGATAATTTTCTAATATTTCTATCGCATTTGGATTACATGATAACTTTATCCAATTAATTTTATCTATATTATCTTTTAATAATTCTATAGCATTTGGATTTGCTGACAAATTACACCAATTAATTTTACTTTTATTTTCTTTAAGTAAATCTATAGCATTAGGATTATATGATAAATAACACCAATTAATTTTATCTGGATTATTTTTAAGCAATTTAATCGCATTAGGATTTTTAGATAATAATAACCAATTAATTTTATCTTGATTATTTTCTAATAATTCTATAGCATTTTCATTTAAACTTAAAGAATTCCAATCAATTTTATCTAAATTATCGTTTAATAATTCTATAACATTAGAATTTGATGATAAATAAATCCAGTTTATTATATTAATATTTTCTGATAAATAATCCCAATGAATTTTATCCGGATTATCTTTTAAAAGCTTTAAAGCATTTTTATTTAAAGATAACATATCCCAAAAAATTTTATTTTGATTATTTTCTAAGATTTCAATAGCATTAGGATTAAATGATAAATAACACCAATTGATATTATTAATATTATTTTTAAGTATTTCTATAGCATTAATATTAAATGATAAATAAGACCAATTAATTTTTTCTGGATATTTCTTTAATAATTCTATAGCATTAGGATTTTCTGATAATGTTGTAAAATCTATTTTTTCTAATTTAATCCAATTTCTCAATTTAGATTGATAATAAACCATTATCAATAATAAAAAAATAATTATCATTTTTTAATTTATTGTAAATAACGGTTCAGATTTTATTCTTATCATTTTTCTAAATTTAAAATATTCTATATGTCTTTTACATTGGTTATATTTAATTTCTATTAATATTCCAATATAACTATTTCTTTGATATTTATTTATATATCTTTTATTATAATTATATTCTATTAAATCATCAATTTCTTTAAATACATTAATTAATTGTTTGTAATTAAATAATAATATATTAAAATTATTGATAAATAATAATTTATGTTTAATTAAATTAGCCATTATAATTATTTCTATAATTAAACATATATCATTTTTTATTCTTCAAAATATATATTATAAATTTCATCTTCCCCATATTTTTCTATTAATTTAAATATTCTTTTTGGATGTAAAGCTTTTGCTATTATTTCTTCATTAAATTTTATTCTAGATTCTTTTATTTCATTATAATCATATTTAAATATATTTATATTATCAGATAATATATTCCAATTTATTTTATTTTTATTTTGTTCTAATATATGTATAGCATTTTCATTAGCAGATAAATTATTCCAATTTATTTTATCTTGATTTTTTTCTAATAATTTTATAGCATTTTTATTAGAACTTAATATTGACCAATTAAGTTTATCTTGATTTTTTTCTAATAAATCTATCGCATTAGGATTATCTGATAAATATAACCAATTAATTTTATGTTGATTAGCTTCTAATATAGAAATAGCATTATGATTTCTACATAAAAATAACCAATTAATTTTATCCAAATTTTCTTTTAATAATTCTATAGCATTAGGATTTAATGATAATATATTCCAATTTATTTTTCTTGGATATTTTTTACATAATTCTATACAATTAGGATTATAACAAAATCTATCCCAATTAATTTTTTTAATATTTTTTTTTAATAATTCTATCGCATTACGATTTTGTGATAATTTTGACCAATTAATTTTATCTTGATTTTCTTTTAACAAATCTATCGCATTACAATTTTGTGATAATTTTGACCAATTGATTTTATCTGGATTTTCTTTTAATAATTCTATAGCATTTTCATTACCTGATAAATTATACCAATTAATTTTTTCTGGATTTTCTCTTAATAATTCTATAGCATTAGGATTTTTTGATAATTCATTCCAATCAATATTATTATAATTTAATCTAAGAAAATCTATTGAATTAATATTAGTGGATAATTTATAAAAATCTAAATTATAAATATCTGAGTTATTAATCCAATCTAATAATTTAATAAACATATTTTATTAAATATATATATTAATTTATCATTTTTTTATAAGATTCTATTTTTATACATCTTCCTGTTTTTGGATTTAATATTTTTCCATCTGGACATTTCTTATCATTTTGAATAATAGGTTTCTTAATAGTATCATCTATAATAGGTTTATTATATAGTTTATTAAAAGATTCTATTTTTATACATCTTTTTGTTTTTGGATTTAATATTTTTCCATCTGGACATTTCTTATCATCATCTATAATAGGTTTCTTAATAGTATCATCTATAATAGGTTTCTTATAAAGTTTATTAAAAGATTCTATTTTTATACATCTTCCTGTTTTTGGATTTAATATTTTTCCATCTGGACATTTCTTATCATCATCAATAATAGATTTGTAATCATCTGTACTAGATTTATCATTAGTTGATATATCTTTATCTATTGATTTATAGTTTTCATTTTTTTTAACATATATTAATGTTCTATTACCTTTATCAAATGAAAAACATAATTTATTAATATCTGTTATATTTATGTTATCTAATTTACATAAAGATGGATTTAAACAAAACATATTTTCTTTATTTATATCCCAATCAAATTTCATTAATTCACATGGTTTAGATTTAAATTGAGCTAAACTTTTATCCTTTATTATATTAGCATCTAATGTGGTTCTAATCCATCCATTATAAACATATCGTTTATTTTTACAGGTTATTCCTGCTATAGCATGTGCTGCTTTTTTTTTAGTATTTGGATTTACATATTCATTAAAATTTGATAATATACATGAATCTAAAACATATTCTATACCATTATAAATTATTGTATTATCTAATTTATTTAATTTATATTTTTTATATTTTATATTATTAGGTAATATACTAATAATATTATCTTCTATTATATTATTATCTTTTAATGATGCATTATTAAATTTATTAATTATTATATAATCTGGATTAGTTTCAATATTAGTAATATGATTTATAATTGATTTAATATATGTTTTTTTTATATTTTTATTGAATAAATGACTAGATAAATCAAAACTTATATTTCCTATACTTTTCATTAAATTGATATTATACATCTTATAATCATATGTACTATCTAATGATATACATGTTTTACCTAAATATGTAATAAATATAGATAAAAAAATACTAGGATAATATCCTTTATTAATTATTTTATTTAAAAAAATTTTATTAATAATTATATTACCTAATATATTTTCTGGACGCATTATATGATAATATGATATAGCTTTTTCTACTGATATGTATTTTTTAGTAAGAATTTCATTAATTATTTCATATAATTTATTAATTTTATTATTTTTATAAATATTATTATATAATAATAATTTTCTTGAATTTTGACTATATAAAATAGCCATTAAAATCGCATTAAACCAACATGTACCTGAATATTGTGGAATAGTTACAACTTTATCACATATATCACTATTATCCATTTTAAACTTCTATTATAATATCTTAAAAAATTAAAAACCTGCTAATTTATAACCAATATCATTTAAAATTGGTTTTGGTAAATTATTTACATTATAAATAGGTCCTCCATATGTTCTTGGTAATTTTGGAAATAATTTTACTTTACATGGCCAATGTGATGTCATTCTCATGTCTTCTAAAGCTTTTTGTTTTTTTAATAAATTTTTAGAAGTTATTTTAGATCTTGGCTCATAACATAAATAAACAATATTTCTAAAATTTGGTGTTTTTCTTGATTTTAATGCTTCTGTTCCACAATGAATAGTTCTACTATCCCATAATACAATAGAACCTTTAGGACATTTAATTCGTTTTGGTAAACATAATTTTTCTTCAATATAATAATTTAATTCATCTTTATTTAGTTTATACCAATCTTTTTTATTTACTAATTTAAATTTTTCTTGAAAATCTTTATGATAATTATTACTACCTTCTAATATTGAAATTGTAGCATCATTTTCATTTACATCATAACCAGTAATCCAACTTTGAACAATTTTAAATTCAGAATCAATATAACTTTGATCTGTATGAAACCAATCATTACCTCTATACCATCCTAATTTAGTAATTTCTGGTGGTAAATGATAAGATACCGCATCAAAACTAACTAATAAATCTTCATTTTTACATTTCCATATATTTGAAAATACATCAATTACTTTTTTATTTTGTCTAATATCCCATATATATTGAGCATGACCTATACTAAAATTTTGAATTAACATAGAATGTACGGGATATAATTTTCTCATTTCTGTCCATGTATCTTTATTATTTCTATCAATTGGTATTTCAAATTTACTAGTTAGTAATTCTAATGTATTCCACATTCCTTCATTCATATTATTACATTCTTCTTCATTTAAAATATTTGGAATAATTGCCACACCATATTTACTAATAATTTCTAAAATATTATCATTTGTTGATATATATTTTTCAAATTCATATTCAAAAGTCATTTATAAAAATAAATATAAATATAAAAATCATTTTTTTTAAGTAACTATCATAAAACCAGAATTTGTTATAATACTTGTATCTATTATCCATTTAATTTTATTTCGTTCTTTCCATATATTATATGCTTCATCTATATGTTTATTTAATTCTTCATCATTAATATTTTTTATTTTTTTTAAATGTTCATTTATTTTTAATATATTTTTAGTTTTTTTAGAATGACCATAATGAGTAGCATTATGACATAATTTACATAATGCTATTATTCTTATTAATGTTTGTGTTTTTGTTTCATAATTATAAATCCATCTTTCATGAGCTTCAAGATATTTAAATTTTTTTATTCCACAACATTCACATTTATAATAACTTCTTTCATATATATGATGTCTTATTAAATTCCAATCACTATCTGTAAATAAACTTCTAACATTTTTAAAATAACTTGTTTTTGGTATCATATCTATATATAATTCAGATCCTCCATATAATCTATCTTCACCTATTATATTTATTGGTTTATATTTATCATATAAACTACATAAAGTATTATTTTCATCTTCACAAAACCATCTTTTATTATCTTTATCCCATATAGCACCATATTTTTTTGCTATTTTTTTATCTTTATATGGTATATTTAAATATATTATCATTATAATATAAATGAGTTATTTTCTCAAATTGTTTTTATGGTGAAAATTTACGTAATTTAGATTCTAACATTTTTAATTCGTTTTCTCTTCTTAATATTGATTCATTCAAATTTTTTAATTTATTATCAATTGATAACATATAATCTTCTTGTTCTTTTATTAATGTTTCCATAATAGTTATAAAATTAGTGTTAGTTTCATTTTTCTTTATTTTTAAACAATCATTTATAGCTGTTTCTTGTGATTGTAATTTTATAATTTTTATTTTTTTTAAATTATTTATAATTTCTTTTGTTTTTATAACAGATGTTAATAAATAATCTTTAATATCATCAAAAAATAATTCAAATATATTATCATTAACACTCATATCAACATCTCTTGTATATATAACAGGATAAGCAAATTGTCTAATATCTCTTTCTCTATTTAAATATGAAATATATCCAGATATTTTATCTAAAAATTGTTTTATTCCTGTTTTTGTAAATTTATAATTTAAATCTAAATATTCTTCAGCAAATTCTTGAAAATTATCATTTAAATAATCATCTTCTTTAAGTAAATTAATTAATTTAAATAATTGAAGTGGATCATTTGTATAAGGTGTAGCAGTCATTAATAATAATCTACAACTTTCCTTTTTAGAATATGAATATGATTTATATATTGCTTTTTTTAAACTATCAATATTAGGTCTTTCATTTAAAGGTGTTTCTTCTGAAAATAATTTATGTGCTTCATCAATAATTATTAAAGTTTTTTTTAAAGGATCTTCTTTCCCATTTCTTTTTACCAAATCTAAATAAAATTTATTTTTTCCTTCTATTAAATTTGTAAATTGTTTATAACTAATAGGAATAATCCATTTATTATCTAAATATTTAAGTTCATTTCCTTTTGGATTTATTGGAATATTTTCACCTTTTTGTATTTTTTCCGCTATTGTTTTTGAACAAACCTGTTTATATATATTTTTCCATATATCTGGTTTTAATGTATGTCTTGTTACCCATAATATTGTATAATCATCTTTTTCAAATGAATTAGATGCTATAGCTATAGCAGCACATGTTTTACCCGTTCCTACTGAATGCCATAATAAAATACCTTTATAATAACTAGATGAAACAAAAAAATTACTAATGAAATTTTGACTATTAGATAATGAAACTATTCTTGATTCTTCTTTAGTATTATCATTTATACATAAATTTTCAAATTTAATATTTTGCCATTTATAATCATTATAATATTTTCTAATATATTTTCTCATATCAATAAAATCTAATTTTGTTATTAAATTTTTATTTACAAAATTAGATTTTATTTTAATTTCTTTTTTTGTTTTTTTTATTAACGGTTTAGGTTTTAAAAATAATTCTTTTAATTTTCCTCCATATTTATATTTTGCTTTTTTTGCTAAATCAAAATTATCTATTTCTTTTCTTTCTTCAATTGATTCATATATATCTTTTAATGGAAATTCTTGAAATTTATTTATTTGTTCTACTATATGTTTAATATCTAATTTTTCCTTTGTTTCATTTCCATATTCATGTATTGGTTTGTTAATTTCATAATCTACAGCACCAAATCTACATATATTTTCTAATTCAACAGCAAAATTTAATTTATTTATATCTATACCACTTTCTTTTAAATATAAAGAAAAAGCATCTCTATTATCAGATAATAATAAACGATATTTAAATATATGTAAAGGCCATCCTAATTCTGGATGAAAATTAAGTCCTTTTTGTCCACAATATCTAGTTCCTCTTCCTATTACTTGTTTTTCATCACTAGGTGTTATTAATTCATCAAATATATGTATATATTTAACATCATAAACATCAATTCCTTCTTTAAATCCTTGATCAATTAATAAAAACCGTACTTTTTCTCCATAAATATTATCAGGTCTAGAATTAAATATTTTTAGAATATTATTTCGTAATTTAACTGGAAATGGATTATTATATAATGACATAGATGTTAATAAAGCAAAATTATTATTATTTTCAGGAATATTTATTTTTAATTTTTCATTATATATATTTGACATACCATAAGCTTTTAATACTGATGCTATAAATTTAATACCAGCAATTGAATTTCTCAAATCACTATAAATTATATGTTTAAATCTTTTTCCATATTTAATAAAATCATTATTATCTAATTCATTAATATTTTCTATTAAATTTAAAATTTTAGGAGATGCTATTTCTATATTTTCTTTTATTTTCTCTGAATTATATGATGATTTATCAAATTTAAAAAAATCTTTATTCATACTATTATTAATAGCAACTCTTACACAATCTGCTTTTTTTTTAATATTATTCATATCTATTTTATTGTAATATTTCTATTTCATTATTATAATTATCACTGGGTGTTTCTAATATTAAAACTATTTCTGAATTATATGATTTCATTTTATTACTAAATTCTATAATATCTTCTAATAAAATATAACCCGATTTATTTAAAATAATATCATGTCTATCTAATTTACTATTTTTAGGATTCTTACTATTATTAATATGAATAACAGCTACATCTTGTAAATTTCCATTGATTTTTGTTATATTATAAATTTCATCTAATTCATATCCTGCCGCCCATACATGACATGTATCTATACATATTTTAAAATATGTTTTATATTCATCATCAAATGAATTATAGAAGTTTAAAAATTCATTATAATTTGATAATAATTCAGTACCTTGTCCAGTTGATGTCTCTAATATTAATTTTGAACTTAAATTAAGAGTTTTTATATTTTCAATTATATATATTATAGCATTTTTCATATATAATAATCCTTGTTCTTTAGTATATTTTGTATATTTTCCACAATGAACAATACAACCAATACTATTACATAAATGAGCTATTTTTAATTCATGTATTACTAATTGAATCCAATAACAATCATATAAATCTAGTTGTTTTTTTCCATTTATAGGACTCATTGATAAATTAATAGTATAAGGATTATGAATAACTAAAGCAAAATTATTTTGTTTAATATATTTATTAATTTCTCTTAAATCACCAAAGAATTTTTTATTTAATTCTGTAATTTTATTACTTCTAGGATTTGAAGTAAATATTTGTAAAGCATTTCCATTTGCTTCTTTAATTTTATTTAAAGTTTCTATTAATGTGGATTCACGAGAAATATGAGCACCTATAAATACCATAATTATTTATTTAATAATAAAATAATAATCAATTTTTAAATATTAAATATAATAATAGGTGTTTTTTATTTATAAAATGGCAGGTAAAGGTTCATTGCGAGTTATTTCTAAAAGTCTTAATTTTGAAGAATCTACTGCTAATATAGGTATAGGTGGTAGTTTTGCTCCAAATGTAAAATTAACTATTATTAATAATCCTAATTCGTGGAAAAATACTATTTTTAAAAATTCTCAAAATAGTGATTATATTTCTATTGGTACTTATGATAGTAATAATTATATAGCTTCTATAGATAAAAATATTGATCTTTTTAAAGATTTATATATTAATAATATTGGTATTTCTAGTCAACCTTCTTCATTAATTGGTAATGTTATTATTAATGGAAAAACAACTATCGGTAATAATTCAAATGATATTATTACAAATAATTATATCGTTGATATTTATTCAAAAACTAGTAATAATCTTCTTATATTAAGAAATTCTAATTCATTTTTAGATTTTTCTATTAATAATAATAATTTTAATATTAATACATCTTCTTCTAATATATTTATTAATTCATCTATCATCATTGGTTCTAATGATTCAAATTCTTTAAATCCAAAATTATTTATAGCAGGAAATACTATTATTGAAAATAATTTAATAATTGGTTCTAATAATTCAAATTTAAATAATCTTAACAAAAATAATTATTATTCTATTCTTATCAATTCTAATATGTATATAAATTGTAATTTAATTGTTAATGGTTTAATATCAGGTTCTATAAAAACATCATCTATAATCCTTGATGAAGCAAAAAAAATAAATGCCAATTTAATTAATATTAATTCTAATTCTCCTCTATTAATCACTTCTAATAATCAATTAAGTTTTAATATTAATTCTAATTCTCCTCTATTAATCACTTCTAATAACCAATTAAGTTTTAATATTAATTCTAATTCTCCTCTATTTATAACTTCTAATAACCAATTAAGTTTTAATATTAATTCTAATTCTCCTCTATTAATCACTTCTAATAATCAATTAAGTTTTAATATTAATTCTAATTCTCCTTTATTAATCACTTCTAATAATCAATTAAGTTTTAATATTAATTCTAATTCTCCTCTATTTATAACTTCTAATAACCAATTAAGTTTTAAAATTAATTCTAATTCTTCATTATTTATTAATTCTAATAATGAACTAAGTTCTATAAATCAAACTACTTATAATATTAATTCTAATTCTCCATTATTTATTGACTCTAATAATCAATTAAGTTTTAATATAAATCCTGAGATATTTTATATAACATCTAATTATGAATTATCTATTTTAGATACTATTAATATTGGTAATGGAAATGGAGGTAATACTGAAAGTTATTGGAAATCGGCTAATCCTAGTATTAGTCCTACTGATGTAATTTATTTTAATTATGGTAAAAGTTATGTTTCAATAAATAACGATGATCCTAGAAGTTATTTATATGTTGGTCCTAATGGTAATCTTTTACGTTTAGCTACTATTAATGATATTAATGATAGTTATTATTCTCAAATTTCTACTAATGATAATATAAATAATTCTAATAATACTAAAATAAAACTTATAGCACCTGTTTCTCAACAATTATTAAATCAAACATCTGATATTAGTGGTAGTATATATTATAATATAACTGGAAATAATCCAATACATTCATTTAATTATGAAAGTAATGGAATAATTACACCACAATTACTTATTAATAAATCAGGAACTATAATAATAAATTCTTCAAATAATTATCAAACATCAAACAATGAAAAATTAATAGTTAATGGATCAATAAATATAATTGATGAAAATTCAAAATTTATAATTGGTTCTAATATAATAACAAATAATTATACAAGTTTAAATGGTACATTAGATGTTATATCTAAATTAATAATTGGATCTAATATATTTACTAATAATTCAATTAATATTAATAAAGGTAATGTAAATATTAATTCAAATTTATTTATTAATGGTAGTATTTATGCGAGTGGTTCTAATATTTCTAATTTAAAAGTTTCAGAATTATATTTAGATGATATTAATAAAAAAATTAATGCTAATTTTATTAATATTGATAGTAATACTGGTATTAATATTAATAATAGTAATCAATTATATTTAAAGTTTGATTATAGTAAATTTGAATTTACTAGTAATAATGAAATATCATTAATTAATTCTGATATACCTTCATTTTGGAATTCTGCTATTCCATTTATAACAGATCCTACAACTGTATCAAAAATATATTTTAATAAAAGTGATAGTTTTGTAGGTATAAACAATGATGATCCTAGAAGTTATTTATATGTCGGACCTAATGGTAATCTTTTACGTTTAGCTACTATAAATAATATAAATGAAAGTTATTATTCTCAAATTTCTACTAATGATAATGTAAATAATTCTAATAATACTAAAATTAAACTTATAGCACCAGTAGAACAATCGTTATTAGTTTCATCAAATAATGATATTAGTGGTAGTATATATTATAATATAACTGGAAATAATCCAATACATTCATTCAATTATGATAGTAATGGAAATATAAAATCATTAATGAATATTAATAAATCAGGAATTATAATAATAAATTCTTCAAATAATTATCAGACATCAAATAATGAGAAATTAATAG
>Ga0214923_10001096_pt1 | contig 39191 bp, 31 predicted proteins | sample LL1510_MetaG_FD_177993 | JGI IMG/M metagenome (GOLD analysis project Ga0214923, IMG submission 177993) | Freshwater microbial communities from Lake Lanier, Atlanta, Georgia, United States - LL-1510 | ecosystem: Environmental > Aquatic > Freshwater > Lake | place: USA: Georgia | collected...
GACGCAACCAGGAAACGAAGGACTTGCATTCACCGCCAACTACGGCTCATCAAGCCAGCTTCGAACGCAGCTTCAGGAAGGCGCGGAAGCCGACATCTTCGCGTCGGCAGATGTTGCCCAAATGGAGGAGGTGGCAAAAGCCGGTCTCGTTGACGGCAACGCCACGGTCTTTGCCCGAAACCGTTTAGTCGTGATCCTCCCGAAGGGCAACCCCGGCAAGGTCACAACCCTTGCCGACCTCGCCAAGCCCGGCGTCAAGTTTGTCACGACACCGCCAGATGTACCGATCGGTGCCTACGCGCGCGCCTCACTCAAGAAGCTCGCATCCGACCCGTCGAATGGCAACGGTTACGAAGCCAAGGTCCTTGCCAACATCGTCTCAGAGGAAGCAAATGTCCGCCAGGTCGTGGTCAAGGTGCAGCTGGGAGAAGCCGATGCCGGCATCTGTTATGCAACCGACGTCACCGCCGTGCCCGCCGGCGAGGTGACGACCATCGACATCCCGGACTCTGCAAATGTCGTCGCCGAGTACACGATTGCAATCCTCAAGTCGGCGAAGGCCCCGGCGGCGGCGAGGCGCCTCATATCCTTCATCAATTCTCCCTCCGGCCAGTCGATCCTAGTCGCCGCGAAGTTCAAGCCAGCGTGATCTCCACCGTTTCATGGCGGATCATCCGCACAACTGCCCGATGTCAGTCGCACCGTGATCGGCAACGACGACCATGACCCCCGGCATGCCCCGCTGGACACCAATCACCGCAGCGATCAGTGTCGGTGCCTTCATTGGGATACCGACAGTTGCGTTGCTCATGCGCGCCGTGGCGGTCGATCCATTCGCCACCGCCAGTCGGCCTGATGCGCTTGGCGCCGCCTTTTGGTTGTCGGTCACCACATCGCTAGTGACCCTCGTCATCGCGATCATCGTCGGTACACCGGCAGCCTTCGCACTCGCACGAGTGCCATTCCCTGGCCGGGGTCTTGCGAATGCGTTGGTCGACGTACCCGTCATCCTGCCGCCAGCTGTGGCCGGGCTCGCACTTTTGCTTGCTTTCGGTCGCCGGGGCCTCGCTGGTTCGTGGTTGGCCGACGCCGGGATCACCCTCGCGTTCTCCACGACTGGTGTGGTCCTGGCGCAGTGCTTCGTCTCAATCCCCTTCTACGTCAGGACGGTACGCGCCGCTTTCCTGCGTGCCGATCGAGACCTCGAAGCCGCGGCAATGATCGACGGCGCAACCGGATGGGGCGCATTCCGGCACGTAACCGTTCCACTCGCCCGTCCTGCGCTGGTGGCGGGCGGGGTCCTCTGCTGGTCTCGCGCCATGGGGGAGTTTGGCGCAACCCTGATGTTCGCGGGTTCCCTCCGCGGAAGAACCCAAACGATGCCACTGGCAATCTACGCGTTGCTGGAGTCAGACCTTGACGGCGCAGTCCTGCTCGGAGGCACGTTTGTCGTGGTCGCAGTTGGCATTCTCGGCGTCACAGCATTTGTGACGGGTCGCCAGCCAAGGGCCGAGTAATTCAAGAAAGAGGCAGAGAGGGAGGTGACGGCCGGAATTGAACCGGCGATAGAGCTTTTGCAGAGCCCCGCCTTACCACTTGGCTACGTCACCCTGATTGGCAGACCATTGGGTGATCCGCCGATACCGGCCCTGCTCGGAATTCACTCCGGCGCCCGGCCACAAAAATAGGGAGCGGAAGACGGGGGTCGAACCCGCGACCTTCTCCTTGGCAAGGAGACGCGCTACCACTGCGCCACTTCCGCACGCGACGGTGGCCCCTCTTGCCACCACCGACATCATACGACGCACATCGAACTAGCCGCAACCGTAAGGGTTCAGGGCGTAACGGTGTCGGCCTCTGGCTCGGCGCACATCACTCCGACGCCAGGAACTGTCCGCAGTAGGACCGGGTTGGCCGGATCGTCTTCGACCTTCCGTCGCAACCTGTGCACCGTGACTCGCACGATGTCTGCCGCGTCCGCATCGTCATAGCCCCAGACCGTCCGTAGCAGGGTCTTCGTGGGGACAACCACCCCCCGGCGTTCCATCAGGCACTTGAGCAGTTTGAACTCGGTGACGGTCAGCTTGACCTTCTCGCCATTTTTCGTTGCGACATGTGTCGGCAGATCTATGGTCAATGGACCAACCGTGAAGCGCGTCTCAGCAGGCGCAGCTGGCTCAACTTCCACCTGGTTGCGTCGTATGTTCGCCCGAATTCTCGCGACCAGCTCCCGGCTACTGAATGGCTTGGTGACGTAGTCATCCGCTCCGACCTCAAGCCCGGTAATCTTGTCATCTTCGCTGGCGCGCCCCGTCAGCAGGATCACCGGTATCTGACTACGTGAACGAAGGTCGCGCAACAGGTCAAAGCCGTTCCAAGCCCCCAGGTTGATATCCAGAAGGATGAGATCAGGCAACGACGCCTCCTGCATTCGGCGGTTTACCGACGGGGCGTCGTAGGCGCGGGTCACAGTAAAGCCTGCCCGGCGAAGCGCCACGGATACGAACTCGACGAGGCCACGGTCGTCATCGACAATGAGGATTTCCATAAACACACTTCCGTCCCACTCGCATTCTATCGAACCGAGTGACCTATCCCTTCATGGTCAACAGAACATCTGTCGAGTTTGTGCAAGGTATCTAAGCAAATTGAAGGAAACAGTTTTGAAACCCGCAGCACTTGATAACTTCCCGTTCTCTCTGCCAGAATAGGCTATTACCAGGGGGTAGTACAGGAGCGACGGAAGGTCCGAAGCCTTGCGTCAGGAGGATGCTACGTGGACAAGATTGCACCAAAGTCACGCCGAACGCTGTTGAAGACAGCAACCGCAGTTGCCGGGGCTGTCGCCGGAACTTCACTCCCTGCCCTCGCGAGCGCGGCTCCCGCTGCGCAAGGCGCCGAGGTCATCAAGATCGTCAGCAGCCTTCCCTTGACTGGGCCGAGCTACGGGCAGTCCATTTCGGTCGTCAATGCAATCCGCATGGCAATCGAGGAAGCCGGGCGCAAGTCCGGCAACTTCATCATTGAGTACGAGGCTCTCGACGATGCCACCGCCGCCGCTGCGAAGTGGATGGCCGAGAAGGAAGCCGAGAACGCCAACAAGGCACTCAACGATCCGGACACCATGGTGTACATCGGAACGATGAACTCCGGAGCTGCAAAGGTCAGCATCCCAATTCTGAACCAAGCCAACTTGGTCATGATCAGCCCTGCGAACACCTATCCGGGACTCACCAAGCCGGGCAAAGGCGAGGCAAACGAGCCGGATGTCTACTACCCGAGCGGGACACGGAATTACACCCGGGTTGTTCCTGCCGACGATCTCCAGGGGGCCGTCGGTGCAAACTGGGCCAAGAAGCTCGGCGCAAAGACCGCCTACGTCATTGACGACACCGAACTCTACGGCAAGGGCATTGCTGACGTGTTCGTGGCTACCGCTGAGAAGATCGGCATCAAGCTGGTGGGGCGTTCCGGCATCGACGGCAAGGCATCCGACTACCGTGCCGTCGCAACCAACGTCCGCGCACTGAAGCCTGATGCTGTCTACTTCGGCGGGATCACCGACAACAATGCTGCCAAGGTCCTCAAGGATCTGCGCGACGGTGGGTTCGACGGTAGTTTCATCGGACCGGACGGGATCTTTGACACCACCTTCCTGAAGACCGCCGGCGACGCGGCTGAGGGTGCGTACTGCACATTCGGCGGCGTTGCGGTGTCCTCATACGAAGGTTCCGCCAAGGAATTCGCGGAAAAGTACAAGGCCGCTTACCACGCTGATCCCGAGGCCTACGCCATCTACGGGTACGAGGCAGCCAAGGTCGCTCTCGCAGCGATCGCTGCTGCGGGTGTCAAGGACCGCACCAAGATTCGGGATGCGGTCTTTGCCACCAAGGATTTCAAGGGCATCCTCGGCACTTGGGGTTTCGATGCGAATGGCGACACCTCAGTGACAACCATGAGCGTCAGCATCGCCGCACGTCTTGCCGATGGCACGCTCTCTTGGGAGAAGGTGGAGATCCTCACCGCCGGCTAATCCGCAGCAGTCGCCACCCCTTCTGGATGGTGACGCTGTCTTAGCAGCTGACACTTGCGCGAGGCTGACACGATACAACCTAGGTGTATCGTGTCAGCTTTTTTTTAGATCGCAATTCTCCAGATCGTTTTCAATGAATTCGTTGCGGTTAGTCGCCAAGTAGCTTCCCTCTCGATGGAGCCGTACGTAGATGTTGACGTTTGAATATTTCTTACAACAACTTGTAACCGGGCTGGCAAACGGGATGCTGATTACTCTTGTTGCCATTGGGTACACGTTGGTTTACGGCATTGTCGAGATGATCAACTTTGCGCACGGCGACGTGTTCATGCTTGGCGCATTCTCTTCGGTCACAACACTTCAGGCATTGGGGGCGCAAGCGGTAAAGCGGGTCGCCAACAAGGACCAGCCACCAATCCCGGAAACCTATCTTTGGCTGGTTATTGCCCTCATTACTTCAATGGTGTTCTGCGCAACACTGAATGTGCTCATTGAGCGATTAGCATATCGACGCCTTAGACGAGGCTCCCGGATGGCACCTCTTATTTCGGCAATCGGTGTGTCATTCATCCTCCAGAATTTCGGCATCTACTGGAAGGGCGTTTCGCCGGTCAACTTCCCCCGGTATATTCCCCAGATTGACCTTGTGAAGGCATTCGGAATAGACAGTTTCGTTCGGGTCACAACCAAGGATGTTTTCGTGTTCGTGGTGACCGTCCCGTTGGTCATCGCCTTGACCCTTTTCATCCAGAGAACGAAGCTCGGCAAGGCAATGCGGGCCACGGCACAGGACCGGGACGCAGCCCAACTCATGGGCATAGACATCAACCGGACGATCGCCCTGACCTTCCTGCTCGGAGGTGCCCTGGCTGGAGCTGCCGGACTTGTGTCGGGCCTCTACAACAACACCGCTGGTTTCCAGATGGGCTTCAGCTACGGGCTGAACTCGTTCACCGCAGCGGTCCTTGGTGGGATCGGCAACCTCAATGGGGCCATGCTTGGCGGCGTATTCATCGGTATCCTCGCGGCGATGAGCGACGGGTACCTCGACGCAAGATGGACACCCGTCGTCATCTTCGGCACCCTGAATCTCGTGCTCATCATCCGCCCATCCGGCATCCTTGGCCAGGATCTGGCCGAACGCGCGTAGCATGCGAACCCGCCCGCACCGCGCCCGCGGTGTGGGCGCCTGATTTGAGGCAACGAAGATGCAGACGGATATCCGCATGACGCCCGGCCGAAGGTCATACGTAGAAGAGCCGGCAGACCCCCAGCAGACGCGAAACCGAATCTTGCAGGCCACGGCCATGGCTATCGTCCTTGCCTACCCATTCCTCGACCTGTTTTTTGGATGGCAGGCACTGCTCGCGTTCATCCCCATGATGTTGATGATCACGCTCGCACTGGGCCTGAACATCGTTGTCGGGTACGCAGGGCTTCTGGACCTCGGGTACGCGGCGTTCTACGCCATCGGTGCGTACGCCGCAGCGTTTTTCACATCGCCGAACAGTCCCCTTGCGAGTGTTCTTCCCGGGAGTCCGTTTGCCTGGATGCAGGACTTTTGGGTGGCAATGATCATGGCCGTCCTCGTGGCAGGTTGTGCCGGTGCCCTTCTCGGTGCCCCGACGCTGAGGCTGCGGGGCGATTACCTGGCACTCGTCACACTTGGCTTTGGCGAAATAGTTCCTAGGCTGGTCAAGAACCTCGAACCGTGGACCAAAGGCGTCAAGGGCATGAACCCCATCGGGCGGCCCTACCTCTTCGGGTGCCAGTTCGGCGTTGACCCGTGTGAAATCCTGGGGATGAAGCTCAAACTCGGCATGATTCCGTACTACTACCTCACCCTAGTGGTCGGCGCCATTTCAATCTTCGCAATCATCCGCCTGCGCAACTCACGCCTGGGTCGTGCCTGGGCAGCCATCCGCGATGATGAAATTGCTGCCCAAGGCATGGGTATCAACCCTGTCACCACCAAACTCTGGGCGTTCTCGCTCGGCGCATCATTCTCCGGTGCGACCGGCGCCATCTTCGGTGCGTACCTCCAGACCATCTCACCAGACCAGTTTGAGTACTCAACCTCCGTAATTGTGCTCTGCATGGTCATCTTGGGCGGGACCGGCAATATCTGGGGAGTCATGCTCGGGGGCCTGCTTATTCAGTCATTCGACCGCATCTTTGCGGAACGCCTCACTGGTTGGATCCACAAGGCCGGTGCGCTGACTGGCGATCCGACAATCACTGCAGCGTTCAATTCGTTTGACCTGCTGAAATCCCGCCTGCTGGTATTCGGCTTGTGCCTCGTCCTCATCATGAACCTCCGGCCGCAAGGCATCCTCCCCAATCGCAAGCGCCGTGAGACTGCCCTGACCGACCTCCCCGAGGATGACGTTGCGCCCGACGAGGCTGTCATGATCGCTGGTGCGGGCGCATCGACGGAGAAATCACGATGACCGCATCCAATGCCCCAAGTGATGTCGTCCTGGATGTCTCGGGCCTCACGAAACGGTTCGGAGGACTCGTCGCCGTCGACAGTGTTGATTTCCAGGTCCGCCGCCGCCAGATTGTCAGCCTGATCGGACCGAATGGTGCCGGCAAGACTACGTTCTTCAACATGGTCGCCGGACAGTACGAACCTTCCGGCGGAAGGGTCATTTTCAATGGCAAGTCCCTTCATGGTCTGCGCCCGCATCAGATCACGGCCCGGGGCATTGGCCGGACATTCCAGAACATTCGCCTGTTCACCAACGAGACCCTGCTCGAGAACGTTCTGGTAGGGATGCACTCGCGTCTCAAGAGTGGCCCAATTGCATCGCTTTTGCGCCTGCCATCGCAGCGTCGCGAAGAAGACGAGGCTAGGGAGAAAGGCATGGCCTTGCTCCACCTTGTGAACCTGGACCGGTTTGCCAACGAAGCTGCCGGGAACCTGCCGTATGGCATGCAACGTCGCCTCGAAATGGCACGCGCGCTTGCATCAGAACCTCAATTGCTCCTGCTTGACGAACCGACTGCTGGCATGAACCCGCAGGAGACCGTGAACATGATCTCGCTGATCCGTCGGGTCCGCGACGAATTCGGCGTGGCCGTCCTTCTCATCGAACATGATATGCAAGTCGTCATGGGGCTATCCGAGCGAGTGACCGTGCTCAACTACGGCCAGAAGATTGCCGAGGGAACACCCCTCGATGTCCAGCGGAACGATAATGTCATTGAGGCATACCTCGGAAGACGTCACAAGCGTCCCGAGGATGAAGTAGCCGATGGAGGCACCCACTGATGTCCGCCTCTGCATCTCCCGCCCGGGTCATCGGTTCGGTCGTCCTGGAAGTCACGGACGTTCACACCTACTACGGCAATATCCATGCGCTACAGGGCGTCAGCATTGCGGTTCGTGAGCGCGAGATCGTGACACTGCTCGGCAGCAACGGGGCCGGTAAAAGCACCACCCTCAAGACCATCTCAGGTCTGCTTCGGCCGCGGCAGGGGACTGTGAAACTTCGCGGTGAGAGCATCAACAACGTCCCGGCGCACCAGATCGTTCGGAGGGGCATCTGCCAGTCACCCGAAGGCAGGCACGTCTTTCCGCGCCTGTCGGTCGATGAGAACCTGGCGATGGGTGCCTTCATCCACAATGACACCAAGCAGGTCGCGATCGATCGGGAACGCGTGCTGGACCTCTTCCCCAGACTGCGCGAGCGCCTTCGTCAGAAAGCGGGCACGCTATCCGGTGGTGAACAGCAAATGCTGGCGATCGGGCGCGCGATGATGGGCCGGCCGACAGTCTTGCTCCTCGATGAACCGTCGATGGGACTTTCGCCCCTCCTCACCGACGTAATCTTTGATGCCATCAAGGAAATCAATCACTCAGGCGTCACCGTAGTGGTGGTCGAGCAGAATGCCCAACTTGCCCTATCCATCGCCGACCGCGGATATGTGATGCAAACCGGGCGGATTGTGTTGACAGATACCGCCGATGCCCTCGCCAAGAACGAGATGGTCCGCAAGGCTTATCTCGGAGAGGAATGAGTTCGGGGCGAGGCAAACCATCACCTCGCCCCGGCCCTCTACGCGCGCCGACGTTCAATCGCGATGGTGACCTCGTGACCATCCAAGGTCACTGTCTTTCGATATGACTCCTGGGATGAACCAGCCGTCCCGGCTTCGAGAGTGGTCGAAAGCGTTTCGGAAGCAATCTCGCTCGCAAACGTGGCAAAGACTGCTGCCCCATCTCCCGAAGCGTCATAGCGGGTGATGATGCGGTCCTCCAGATTGAAGCCCGCATCCTTGCGCATGCCATTGACCGCATGGGTGATCTCTCGTGACAAGCCCTCCGCCACGAGTTCCGGCGTCAGGGTCGTGTCGAGCGCGATCAACAGGCCACCGTCATCCACCACCGCGAAACCCGGCGCATCGACGGCTTCGACATCGAACTCGGCAGCCGGCACCTCCAGCTCAAGACCCTCAACAATCACGACCGCTGGTTCACCCTTGGCGTGCCGGCGTTGGACCTCGGCCCCATCCGCTGCCTGCAGGGCACGTGCCACCGCATTCACTCGTGGCCCGAACCGCGGCCCAAGAACCTTGAAGTTCGGCTTGACCCGATAGGTGACCAGCACCTCATCATCCGACGCGAACCGCAACTCCTTGACGTTCAGTTCCTCGGTGATCTGCGTCGAGAGACGCACGAGCGCGGAACGCTCTGCCTCTGACCGCGCACGAACCACCAGGGCCGGGAGAGGTTGGCGAACCTTGACCTTCACCTTGCTGCGAGCCGCCCGGGCCAGGCCCACCACCGTCCTGACCACCGACATGGATCGTCTTAGGTCATCATCGATTAGCGTCGGATCAGGGACCGGCCAGTCGGTGTGGTGGACACTTATCGGCACATCCGCACCGGTAGAGCGCTCGAGGTTCTGGTACATCTCCTCCGCTAGGAACGGCATTGACGGTCCCATGAGCCGGGTGAGCGTCGTCAGAACCTCCCAGAGGGTGGCATAGGCTGCCCGCTTGTCAGTGTCCGCCTCATTCTTCCAGTAGCGTGACCGCCCCCGACGCAGGTACCACGTGGAGAGGTCGTCAACAAACGCCTCAATCCGCCAAGTCGCCGTCCGGGAATCGAAGTCCTCATACCGCTTGGTCACATCGTCGACGAGGACGTGAAGTTCTGCGAGTATCCATCGGTCCAAGTCCGTTCGGTCTGCCACCGGCACGGTGTGCACATGGGGATCAAACCCATCGAGTCGCGCGTAGTTGCAAAAGAAGGCATAGACGTTCCATAGCACCAGCAGACGGCGCTTGATCTGATCAGCGATGCCGTACCCGAAGTTCAGGTTTGCCTCGGTGTTGGCACCGGCATACAGCCAGCGCATCACGCTTGCTCCGATGCGCTCTGCAGCCTCGTTGAACTCGATCGAGTTCCCCCACGACTTGTGCATCTCCCGACCGGTCTCGTCGCGCAAGGTTGCGTACCCAAGAACCGCCCGGAAAGGCTCGCGATTTTCCAGGACCGTGCTCATCACCAAGAGCGAATAGAACCAGTTCCGGAACTGTCCCGGGAAACTCTCGGTAATGAAGTGGGCCGGGAACCACTCCTTCCAGTAACCCTTGTCATGCCGGTAGCCGAGGGTCGAGAAACTCACGATTCCCGCATCAAGCCAAGGATTTCCAACGTCCTTGATCCGTGTCGCCTGCCCGCCGCACTTGGCGCAAGCGATGTGGACCCCATCCACCCACGGCCGATGCGGCGCGTGCCCGGCGAATGCCTCCCACCCTTCCGTCGCGCGGGACTGCAATTCGTCATCGCCACCGACAACATCCCACCACCCGCAAACGGGGTCGTCACACGTCCAGATCGGCAGTGCCAGACCCCAGTAGCGCTTCTTGGAAATCATCCAGTCGCCCATGTTGCGCAACCAGTCAAGTTCCCGTTCCAGACCCCACGATGGATGCCATTCGATCTTCCGGACTACCTCGGCTATCTGTTCACGCAGGGGTGGCATCTCACGCCCGGCCACCCGCGCGCGCGCCTCATCGGCCTTCGGTCCGTCCATCGAGATGAACCATTCATCGACGACGCGGAACACAAGTTCTGTATGGCAACGCCAGCACTTGGGATACCGGTGCGTGTACGGCAGCACGCGATACAGAAATCCACCCTCGCGCATCGTGGATGCAACCGTTGGCGCAACATCCGGCGCATACGCACCGGTCAGGTCGCCGAATCCAGCGTAGTAGCGCGCAAACTCATCAATCGGGGCAACAATCGGCAACCCGTATTGCTTGCCGAGCGCAAAGTCGATGTCGCCGCATCCGGGTGCAATGTGGACGATGCCGGTGCCTTCGGTCTCCGTTACATCGGATCCGCCGATCACGATGTGGGCCTCAGGCACTCCCTGTTCGATCACGATCGGCAGGTGGTCAAACGGCCCCCGGTAATGCAAGCCCATCAGGTCCTTGCCAGTCAGTTCGCCAATGACCTCATGTGCCCCGGTCAGCGCCGAGGCGACCGTGCCTTTTGACAGGATGAGCACATCATCACCCTGACGGACGCGCACGTAGGTCAGGTCGGGGTGCACCTCGGCCGCCACATTCGCCGGGAGCGTCCACGGTGTCGTCGTCCAGATCAGGAGGGACTCGCCCGGACGCTCAATCAACGGCAACTTCACGTACATCGACGTGTGCGTGATGTCCTCGTAGCCTTCGGTCGCAATCTCATGATGCGAGATCCCAGTCGAACACCGCGGGCACCAAGGCATGGAATCGATGCCCCGGTAGATCAGGCCCCGATCGTGGCATTGCTTGAGGAAGAGCCAGATCGAATAGTTGTTCTCGTCCGCCATCGTGAAGTAGGAGTTGTTCCAGTCCATCCAATACCCAAGGCGAATAGACTGGTTGGTCTGCATTGCCGAAAAGCGCCGCACGCGCTCCTTGCACGCTTCGACAAATCGATCAATCCCGAACGCTTCGATATCGCGCTTCGAGGTGAATCCCTTTTCCTTTTCGACTTCGACTTCAACCCACAACCCTTGGCAGTCGAAGCCTTGCTGGAACCGCAACTCGTGGCCTTGCATCGCCTTGAAGCGATTGAACAGGTCTTTGTATGTCCGGCCCCACGCATGATGGACACCCATCGGGCCGTTCGCTGTGATCGGCCCGTCAATGAAACTCCATTTCGGCTTGCCCCGGTTTTTCTCGACCAAAAGGTCAAAAGCGTGGTGTTCCTCCCAGAAAGCGAGGATGCCTCGTTCAAGCGCGGGAAAGTCAACGTCGGCACTGACGGGTGAAAACATGGTTTCGTCCTGATGTCCTGGTCTGATGTCGTTTGTCTTGGAGTTCAAGAAGGTTGCGGCATACGTGGTTTTGGCGAGTTGGTGGGCAACAAAAAGACGCGCCCGCCCCTCTAGGGGACGAGGCGCGTCATGTCGACGGCGCACCCGCGGTACCACCCCGATTGCTCACCAACCCAGGGCACCCCACTCGGTGCCCACAAGGGTGATGACCCTCTCGTGCAGGCTTCAGTTGCCTGCGCCCCGGTAACGGAGGGCGTTCCGGCCCGGCCTACTGGCAAATCGCGAAATCACCCGGTCTGCCTCATGGGAAGCCGGGATTACGCAATCACGTTCGGCGGGCAGCTCGGGAAGGATGTTCGGAAGCGGTTCGCAACCCGATCACACTACCCTCGGGCTCCCTGAATGCGTGCGCCGTTCCTACTCGGTTCCGTCGTGGCTCTTCGGGTGGCAGTGTAGGGGGCGACTTGCGAGAATGTCAACAAATGAGTGACGCGCACCGCGATCCCACAAGGCAACGGATTGACATGGATCATCGCACCATCTCTCGGATGATTGACACCTTCCTGCCTCGCGTGCAAAAGCCAGCTCGTTACACCGGGGGCGAGTTCAATTCCAACCCGAAGGACTGGGACGCGCCCGGCCCTGGAGGCCGGGCCCGCGTCCGTCTGGGCATCGCCTTCCCGGATATTTACGACATCGGCATGTCAAACCTCGGAATGCAGGTCCTGTACGAGGTGGTGAATCGCGACGACAGGTTCATTGCCGAACGCGTCTTTGCTCCCTGGTTCGACATGGAGGCCGAACTCCGCCGGTCCAGTGTGCCGTTGTTCGGACTCGAAACACGTCACGCACTCGGGCAGTTCGACGTGCTCGGCTTCAGCCTGGCCTACGAACTGGACTACACAAACGTCCTCAACATGCTCAACCTGGCACATATTCCTGTACGGGCGCGGGACCGTGGTCCCGAACACCCTATCGTCATTGCCGGTGGCAGCAACGCCACGAATCCGGAGCCAATGTCCGATTTCATCGACGCCTTCCTGATTGGCGAAGGTGAAGAGTCGCTCCCGGCTTTCCTGGCGCTTTATGACGAACTCCGTGGTGACAAGCCCCGACCGGACCGGTCCCGGCTGTTGCGCGAGGCGGCCCACCGAATTCCCGGTTGCTATGTCCCGACGTTGTACGAGGCACGATACGACGACCGGGGCATGTTCACTGCACTTGAACCGCTTCCAGGTGCCCCGGAACTCCCCGTGAAGAAATCGTTCGTCGATCTGGTCGACTACCCGCTCCCCACGCGTCCAGTCGTGCCGTACATGGAGACGGTCCATGACCGTGCAGCGATTGAGATCATGCGGGGATGCGGGCGCGGGTGCAGGTTCTGCCAAGCCGACCTGATCTATCGCCCCCGGCGGGTCCGGCCTCGCGCTCAGATCATCGCGATGGCTGATCAACTCCTGAAGTCGACCGGTTACAACGAACTTTCGCTCCTCTCGCTCTCAAGCGCGGATATCAAGCACATCGATCTTGTCGTCCAGGACGCCATTGACCTCTTTGACGACAACACCCTGACCATTGCCATGCCGAGCACCCGGGTAGATGCATTCAACGTCCAACTCGCGGAACTGATCGAACGGGGGAAGCGTTCAGGGATCACCTTCGCGCCGGAAGCGGGTACCGAGCGGATGCGGGAAGTCATCCACAAGGGTGTCTCGGAAGCCGAGACCCTGGCCGCCGCCGAAATGGCCTTCAGTCGCGGATGGCAGACGATCAAGCTCTACTTCATGATCGGTCTTCCAACCGAGACGGACGAGGATGTTGAGGGGATTGGCCACCTCGCCCAGAAGGTCCTTGATGTCGGGCGACGCCATCACGGTCGCCGAGCCCGGGTCACCGTGGGTGTCTCGACAATGGTTCCGAAGGCGCACACACCATTCCAGTGGGCGGCGCAGGCAACCCGACCCCAAATTGAACAGCGGATTTCAGTCCTTCGCAACGTGACGCGCGACCGTGGCATGCGTGTGTCATGGCACGACCCTGAAAGCACGATTGTTGAAGGCGTGATGTCCCGCGGCGACCGTCGGGTTGGGACCGCGATCTACGGCGCTTGGAAACGTGGTGCGCGTTTCGATGCCTGGAACCAGCATCTCCGGTTCGAGGCTTGGCAGGCAGGAATGGGTGACGCCGGTCTGGACATAGAAACCTACGGAACTGACGAGCGTGACATTCACGCCCGCCTGCCGTGGGACCACGTCGATGTCGGCGTTGCCAGATGGCACCTGGTCGCGCAGTGGAACCGTGCCCGAGGAATCGAGGCGGAACCGAGACAGCGCCAATCATTCGTCCTGCTACATGGCGAAGACGAAACTACCGCGCCAACCATGGCAACAGCCCGGGAAACCGCACTCGCCACGCACACATAAGACAACTGAGTATCCGCGACCCGCGTATCAGCTACAGTGAGACTGGCGATGTCAAAGCGTTACGAAGACGAGATTCGCGACTTGTTGAACCGCATGGAACGCTTTCCGGGCGAGGATGCGAAACGTCGCGGCGCCCCACCGCCGCCTACCCCCATTCGCCGGCGTTCGTCGAACCCGTTCCGTGGACTCGGTGCCAAGCTGGCGGTCGATCCACAACGGATGATGGGTGGCGCACTCCTCATGACCCTCGGGGCATGGGTGCTCGGCGGACCATGGTCAAACGGCTTCCCATTTCTCGCGGGAATTGCCGGAACCGTGCAGCTGGTAAGCATCGTGATGTTCGTGATCGCCCTGGTCCTCTTCATGAGGCGAGGCAGCGTGAACGGATCACCGTACGGCGGAGGCAACGGTCCCCGATGGCGAGGCCAGGTCATCGAGTTGCCATCGCGACGGCGTCCATTTGGCGGCTTGACAAACACCGTGCGCTCCCTATGGGATCGCCTGACCCGAAGGCGTGGCTCCCCGCCCTCACGGGGTCGGTGGTAGGCACCCCTCCCAGCGTTGTCCCGAGGCCATCAGGTTCAGTTTGCTACACTTCCGTTCGACCTAATGGCCCTCTAGCTCAATGGCAGAGCAGTTGACTCTTAATCAATTGGTTCACGGTTCAAGTCCGTGGGGGGCCACCACCTTCCTGACACACTCCCCTTCCCCGAAACTCTGCAATCGTCATGCCTGACGAGAATCAGCAGGGCGCCGTCACTCCAGCGCCCGCACATTCTGCGGGCGAACAAGCCGCCTGGATAGCGTTGCTTCGCGGCATCAACGTCAGGGGAACCCGAAACCTTCCGATGGCGGCATTGGCACAGGTGCTCGCTGCGAGTGGCCTCACATCGGTCAAGACATACATCCAGACCGGAAACATCGTGTTCCGCCACCCGGAGTCCGACGCATCCGGACTGACTGCACTTGTCACAAGGGCTATCAGAGACCACTTTGGGGTTGAACCCGCGATTTTTGTGTTTCGCCACTCGGTCCTTCGTCGGGCCATCCACGGAATGCCGTTTGCAGATCTCGACCACCAGGACTCCGGGGCCACTTTGCACATCTTCTTTCTCGACGGGGCACCCCAAAGCGCCGACCTCAGCCGTCTGAAACGATTACTGGCACCGGACGAACGATTCCATCTCGGTGAGGACATTGCCTACCTTCACGCCCCGAGTGGCTTCGGTCGGTCCCGCATCGCCGGTGCCTTGGAAAGTGTCCTCGGCGTCAATGCCACCGCCCGCAACTGGCGTACCATCACGGCTTTGGATGCACTAGCCAGCGTTGACGAGTGAGGGTCCGCCGCACCCATCACCATCGACAGCATTCGTCAATGCCCACCCGCGATGGTGATTTGCATTGACTGGCTTTCCGAGACGATAAGGCAGGCACTTACGTTCTAGAATCGACGTGAAGTCATTCAGCCCACCCATGGCACCCAGTAGCCAGGAGGCCGCGGTGAAATGCCTCGTATGCGGCTTGCCGCTAACTGATGCCGTCACGCCGTGCCCGCGATGCACCCAGCGTCGCATTGAAGCCGAGTTTGAAGCCACACTTCCGACACGCCCGGAGCCACCACGCTCTTTGCCCGCGCGGTTTGTCGTGCCGTTCATCCTGATTAGTCTCGGCATCCTCACCGGCGTCAGCCTTTGGGGGGGCGCGCAATCGAGTGGCTCAACCCGAGCCACTTGGACCGCCACCCCATCGAGCCCGCAGGAACTGACGGTCCTGCTCTTGCGTCAATACGCCCGGGAGGTATTTGGCACCGCCACGTCCCGAACGGGTGTGGCCACGTGGTGGACCAGTGTCCTCGACTGGACCGTCGAACCCCCGTATGCGATTGCCCGCACAACCCTCTCGGAAACTGCACGCGAAACAAAAGTGGCCGTCGAAATCTGTGCCGCCCTGGTGCACTTCGTCGCCGATTCCAGGCGAGAGGGATTACGTCTCTCCGGTGTCCGTGTGGTTGGCGTGGAAAACATCGTGCTGATTGACACAATCGTTCGAAACACGGACTTTGACCCGTGCAAGGAACTGTCTGCACGGCCAGTTCGCACCCGATAAGCGTCCACCAGAAAAAGGGCAACGGTGGCAACATTCACGACAATGTGAACCTTGCCACCGTTCCGAACCGACAACCCAGCCGGTGCCCGGCTACTCGACCAAACCCGTCCGGTCAATCGACTCAACGAAGAAGCGTTGGGTGAACAGGTAGATTGACAGAGGCGGCAGGATCACGAGGAACACCGCAGCCATCACCAGCGCCTCATTGAACAGGTCACTGGCCTGGCCGCCAGTCGCCGTGTCTAGGGATGGCGACAGCACCGATAACCGCATCGGCAGTGTGAAGTACTCCATGCGGTTCAGGTAGATGAAAGGCTCAAAGAAGTCATTCCAGTGCCAGACCACACTGAACAGGAAGACCACCACGACGGCAGGCATCGCCAAGGGCACCATGATGCGCCACCACGTCGCGAAGGCACTGGCGCCATCAATACGAGCTGCCTCTTCAAGTTCCCACGGGAGCGTCTTGAAGAACTGCCGGAAGACGACAACAAATAGTGCGCCTTTCAGCCCGTGACCGAAGAAACTCGGCACCACAAATGGCTGGTAGGTGTTGATCCACCCGAGGTTCTTGTAAAGGATGAACAACGGCACAATGATCGTCTGAGGGGGGACGAGGAAGGTGAAGAGCACCAAGGCAAAAAGCGCGTCGCGCCCGGGGAAGCGCACCCGCGCAAAGCCGTAGCCGACGAAGGCGCAACTCACCGTCTGCCCAAGTGCCGACCCAAGCGAGATGTAGAGGCTGTTGCTCAGGCTCTTCACGTAAGCCATCGAGAAGAAGGCCAGCGGATAGTTGATCCAGAAGAAGCCACTCGGTATCCAGACGATTGTCGGATCCGTCAAATCCTGAGAAGTTTTCAGCGAGGTCGCCATGATGTAGAAGATCGGGACGAGGAAGACGAACGCAATGTCGATCAGCACGATGTAGGTGAAGGCCCGCTGAAGAAAGGTGATCGAACGACGACGCACGATCTGCCCGTCACGCCACCACTTCGGGCGCTCAACAAGGAACGATGTCGAGGATGCCGCGATGCTAGCCATTGCGATCTCCCGCATAGAAGACGTACTGGTTGGTGATCCGTACGACCACAAACAGGATGACGAATACGACCGCGAAGTACACCCACCCTAGTGACGCAGCGTAGCCGAGGCGGAACCCGCCAGCGAACGCGGTCTGCTGAATGTACTCGAGGACCTCATTGAAGGTATCAGTGAAACTGTCCACAATGGTGTAGACCAGGTTCACCAGGATGACCGGCGAAAGCAGCGGTAGCGTCACTTTCCAGAAACGGTCCCAGTCTGTCGCGCCATCCACTCGGGCGGCCTCGTACAAGACTGGCGACACGCTATTCAGGCCCGCGAGAAAGATAAGCATCTGCACGCCGGTCTTCCAGAGCACGAAGAGCAACCGGTTCAGTAGGTCCGACACGCCAGCAGCGGCATCGGGGCCGATGTACTGGTAAACGAGTTCCTGAACGTCAACCCCCTGGCTGAGGGTGGCGCCGCCGACGCCCTGCGCGAATAGCTGCTTGATCACCTGGGCCGACCCGATAACGAGTGGCAGGAAGAAGACTGCCCGAAAACCGATCACTCCCTTGATCTTCTGGTTGGCAAGAATCGCCGAGAAGAGCGAGAAGATCATGATCACCGGGACATCAAGCAGGTTGTTCTTCAACGTTGCAAGCAACTTCGGGACGAAGCGCGCATCGATGAAGAAGGCCTCCTTGTAGTTATCAATTCCTTTCCACTTGAGATCGGTCAGGCTTGTTGCCTGCAATTCGTGGAAACTGAGGAAAAAGCTCTGGAACAGGGGCCATGCAAGAAAGACCAGGAACCCGACAATCCACGGACTGACGAAGAAGTAGCCTTCAAGCATGCGCTGCGTTGTCAGCGAAAGGCGACGACGACGCACCGGTGCGGTCGCCCGTGCCACCGCCAAGCCGTCGTCGCGCGAAACTGCAATCTTCATTGCCTACCTGCCCTTGCGTTCAAGCGCGTAGCCATATCCACGAATTTCCGCACCCTCGGGGGTCCGTCGCGAATCAGGGTTGTAGTTGACATAGAGACGGGTGCCGTCGGCATATGTGACCCGGTTGAAGTTGCGCTGCAGGATCTCGTGGTTCATGATCGCCTGACCTGAGAGGAACCCGAAGGTCTCTCGCATCGACTTGTATTCCTGAACCGCGGGATCAAGCCAATCCTCGTACTGGCTTGAATAGAGCAGGTTGTAATCGGTCCGGATCAAGTCCGAGGAAGGCGCGTAGGTCAGCTGGTAAACCGGCTGCATGCCCCATTCGTACTGCCTGAGCAGCTCAGTCTTGGGGTCGTTTCGAAGGTTTGCCCGAATCGTGTGTCGCACAACCAGGCCCTGGGTCGCGATGTGGTAAACCGGAACCGTGGCATCGCCGAACGCGTCAAGCGACGTGACCGGGGCGTCATACACTCGGTCAGTGTGCCCAAGGACATACGAATTCGCGCCTTGGATCATTGCCCCGCCGAGGACATCACGCTCACGGTCCGCCATCTTCATCCACGTCGCAGCCACTTCACCACGCGATAGCGGGTAGCGGTCGTTCGTGTCAGACATGACCATGTTGCCCATCTGGCGAAGAACCACCCCATCGATCCCCATGGCCTTGTGAGTTGGCAGGTCACGTTCCAGGTAGTTGTCCCGGGCAATCACCGGGTTCAAAAGATAGATTCCGCCCGAACCCTCAAAGACCGGAAGCTTGTTGACGCCACGAACCGTGTCCCACCGAGAGTTGAACCCGTAGCTCCAGTTGGGCCAGATGTTCCGAAGTCCGGGGATCTGTCCGATGATCCCACCAGACGAGAAGGTATAACCGAACATGTAGTCGTCTTCAAAGAAGATCTTGACACCGAGCCGTTTCGCCTCCTGGATAAGGTTCCGCAACCGGTCATCTCCACCCAACGTGCTTTCGGACGGATATCGCCTGGGCCAACGCCCTCGATAGCCATCATCGGCCCACCCGATCAAGTGAACGTCAAAGTCCTTGACACCCTTGTTGATGAACTCCCCGATGATGGTGAGCGCCTGGTCAAAGGTGGTCATCGGCACGAAGTCCTCACGGAACGAGGTTCTCCGGGTGATCCCCATGAACAGGTCCAGCAAAGGCCGGGGGGGCTCCGCCGGCAGAGGCTTGAGACCCTTCACAAGCATGAGGTAATCGCGAAATGCCCGGCCCATGCCAGCATAGTTCGCGTCGTCCCCGGTCAAAAGGACATACCGGACCTGCCGATCACCGGGAAGACGATCTTCCTCAATCTTGTTCACAAACACACTGCGCCGGCGAGGAATGCTTGCCTGACGCCGGAAGATGAACTCGGCGGACCCTCGATTGGCATTCATGATGTAGCCAGCAAGGTAGGCATTGACATTTGCCTGGAACTCACCTTGGGTGACGATTCCGGCATAGGCGCCGTCTTCCTGCTTCAAACCCCATATCGGCATCGTTGGCCGCGTAACGGAATTCCCACCCCTGCCACCAGAGCCACCAACCGTGAACAGGTTTGCAGCCGCATCGGGGCCGAAGATCTGCGCGGAGTAGCGCTGCCGGTACTGCGGATACTCCGGCTTGAATTCGACGATTGCCCCCGCACCATCGGGGACCATGACATAGCCCTTCTGGCCAGCACGGGCGGCGCCAAACAACGGCAATATCTCAAGGGTCACCATCTTGAAGCACGTCGGGCTTGTGACAAGCTTGCAATTCCCGTATTCCTCAATGCCCTTGTCCGGAACCGTCACTTCGAGGAATGGGACGGCGCGCCCATCCGAGGCCTTTTCCTCACGGATGACGTATTCAATCGCGAAGCGCATCTTGAACTTGTCAATGTCGTACGTGGCGCGGAACCCACCGGGGATGTTGACCGCGGAAATTATCGGCTTCTCGGTATTCCACGTGAGGAGATTGGTCATCTGTCGCTTGGCGTTGGTTGCACTCAGCAAGAAGAGCGCGTCTTCCTGTGAAGCCTTCTGAGGGCCCAACTGCTCAAAGGGGTTGCTCGCCCACATCTTCCCGCTTCGGCGGTCCTCCACCACAAGGCGCGAGTCCGTGAAGTTGGCGTGAAGGCGAAGTGTCGACGTCTCGGCGACCATGGCGAAGCCGTCAGGCAGGGAGGCCTGTTCCACTACCGGCACAGGTGCCAATACTGCATCTGCCAACGCCGCCGGGACCTGGGGCGCCAACAACGCTATGGACGTCACGCCGATGGCCATGCGGACCGTCACCGTCAAGGCACGCCGGTACCACCCGCCCATCTGCATCGTGCCGGTCATCCTCATCATTGATTGCCCCTCAACGTATCGCTTGATCTGTGCGCATGCCCGCCAACCCCTATCGGGTGGTCAATTCATAGAACACTTGATAGAAAAACTCGTAGGTATTGCTCGAAAGGGCAAAGATCAGCGCCGCCAACGCCCAGATGATGATGACGGTGACCGCCCCTATCGCATACGTCGCGAGCGTCCGACCCGTCCCGAAATCGTGGATCACCCGTATGTGGGTATAGAACAGGTACGCCACCCACAGGCGCGTTCCCCAACTGATCGTCATGAACAGAGACCGCTCATTCAGGGTCATGGAGTTCGTCAGCACGAATGTCGCGATCGGAGCAATGACGATGTACGGCCCGAAGCTGAAGGCCGCACTGACACAGATGTCCCTGAAGGAACCTTCGCCGAAGAAGATCATCGCGATTGCGTAGTGCGCGAGGCTCCAGGTGACAAACGGAATGATGATCCGGACCCCTTCCTGAAGGATCGACGTGTCCTCAGGATTGCCCCCATACAGAAACTGCGTCATGCCAAACGTCACCGTCCGGCTTATCTGTTCCATGACGAGTTCGACCGACCACACGGTGTTATCAATCGCGAAGAACACGAAATGGAAGCCCATGACGGCCATGACCAGACCGCGCGCCGCGATCAGGAGCGCAACAACAAACAGGACTGATGACCAGTCACCGCTCCGCTTGAGTTCCCAGAACCCTTCCTCGGGATGCATTGCCACGAAAAGCATCTGTCGGAACCACTTGGTGCTATACCAGCGTGCATCTTCGGCGAACCGGCGCCATCCCGTTGCCTCGGTCCTACGGGCGGCCCGAGGGGCCGTCGCAAACCGCCGCGGAAAGTACGGGGCGCGGGGCCTACCTGAGACAGCTGCGACATCGACGGTCTTCTCGACCGCCAACCCTTCCATCACCGCGTCACCACTGGAATCACCAACCAACGATCCGCCGGGCAATGGGACTGTCGTTCCCGTCATGAGACGCCTCCGCGGTCGTCAAAGCGCATTGACATCAGCGCACGCCCAATCCGGCGGACACCCCAGACAACCAAGGCAACTCCGGCAATTGTTGCCGGCAGGACAAACCCGAACTCCTCACGGACGAAATCGTGACGAAGCTCTCCAAAGGCCAGTGACCAGCCCGCGTTGTTCCGCGCAACCGTGTATTCCTCCATGGCCTTGAGGTACTCGCCTCGCTTGAAGAACGCTTTCGCCAGTCCGGTGTGGGCGAGTTCGAAATTGCTGTCCCGACGGAGGACTTCACGCCAGATGACCTCGGCCTCGGCATACTTGCCGTCGAAGAAGAGGCGGCTGCCCTTGTGCAGGAGTTCGGCGAACTCGGTTGGCCGGAAGACCTGCACGTTATTCCGATTTGCATCCAGGACATACAAGCGCCCCTCGTTGCCGACCGCGAGGCTCTGCGGAAGTTCGAACTTGCCTCGCTGTGAACCACGGCCTCCAAAGATCGCCAGAAGGTTCGCCGACTGGTCGTACTGGTAGATCCGGCCACTGTTGAAGTCGAGTGCCGAGACAATCCCCTGGCTGTCAACAGTCACGTCCACGAACTGGGGCTTGATGGTCTGCGTCCCACGACGCTCAATCTCGCCATATGCCCTATTGCCCGATGTGTAGACGTCGTTCCCGATCGAGTTCAACTTCTTGATCTGATCGACGTCACCGAGGGGTGACACCGTGTAGATGAACCCTCGTTCATCCACGAACATGTTGGCATGGTGTGTTGGCAAGACCTTTGAGATCTGCTTCTTCTGGGAATCTGTCGTGAACATCCGGATCAGCAAGCGACCGAGGTCGAACACCAACCGGTTCGCGCCAAAGAACCCCCGGAACGTGCCTTCACTATCCAGAAGGAAGATGCCACGGAAATCGCCCCCACCATTGAGGACGTAGAGATATCCGCGTCGATCAATGACGACCTTGTTGGGCTGGTAGACCTGATCATCCTGGAGCAGTCGCGAAGTAGGCTTCCCGAACTGCTTGATGAAGTCACCGGACGCCGTGTAGGAGACCAAGCGGCTGTTGCCGCGGTCAGCAACCCAGATGTCGCCTTGGGTTGTGATGAATACACCCTCTGGCGCATTCAATTTCCCCGGACCTTCTCCGCTGCCGATGGTCAGCATGTACGTACCGTCAGGCGAGAACTTGAGGACGCGATTGTTGCCCGTATCGGAAATCCAGACATTTCCGTTTTTGTCGATGTAGATGTCCGCCGGGTTCTTGAACGTCCCGCACTTCTGGTACATCCCGTCGATCTCGAAGTCGTAGATATACGGAAGTGGCGAGGCAAGCGTCCGCTTATCCTTGTCGAGCGTCCAGGAGTACTCACGGTCCGCCCATGCGACGGGCACCCCGCCCGGAAGCAGCCCGACCACGATCGCTGCGGCCAGCACCAATGCCGTCGTGAACGTGACGAGACGCGCCAACCTCGTGCGCCGACGCGACTTGAACTGCTTACTCACGACTTGATTCCCGAATGTGCCATCGTCTGGATGACCTTGGCCTGCCGAAGCAGGAAGACAGTGATGGTCGGCGCAGTCATCAGGAACGCTGCGGCCGCCTGCGCACCCTGGCGTGCAATCGCCGCCGGACCATTTGTCAGGCTGATCATTGCGACGCTGACCGTCTTCATCGCCTCGCTGCGCGTGAAAACCAACGGGCTGAAGCTGTCATTCCACAACTGGATGAAGCCGAAGATCAGCAGCGTGTTCCATGCTGGCGCAACATTCGGCATGACGATTTTCCAGAAGATCGTCCACTCCTGCGCACCGTCGACACGAGCCGCCTCGATCAGTTCGTTCGGAACCGCATTGTCCATGAACTGCTTCATCATGAACAGTCCGTAGCTCCACGCGAGGGCCGGCAGGATCAGCGCACCGTACGTGTCGATGAGCCCGATCTTCTGCACCACGAGATACTGCGGAATGCGAGTTACCTGCGGGGCAAACATCAGGGCCGCCACGATCATTCCGAAGATGAAGTTACGACCCGGCAGGACCCTCGCCTTGGAGAGCGGATACGCACACATCGAGCACATCAACACTTGGAGAAGCACAGTCGTCAGCACCACGAAGATACTGTTGAACAGGTACCGGGTGAACGGCACGGCCAAGGCATTCGTGGCGAGCAACAGATCCTGGAAGTTGTCGAGGGTCGGGCGCCGAACCAGGAACGGTGGCGGAAAGAGCAGGAGCTCCTCAAGCGGCTTGAACGCGGTCGAGATGACGTACACGATCGGAAGCATCGAGAAGACGGCCATCGGGATGAGGAAAAGGTACGAAGGCGCGGGAGCCTGCTTGCGAAGAAACCGCATGACCTTCGTCACGGAAAAGTCAACGGTCTGAGGACGTTGCACGAGTACGGCCATGGCTCGCTCTCCAAATCACTGGGTGGACCGGGAACGACTTGCCCCGGAACCACCCACCTTCCGACGGCTGATCAGTATTCGTTCTTCGAAGAAAACATGCGCATGAGCAGTCGGCCAAGGCCGAATGTCAGAAGGAAGAGGAAGACGGCAACGGTGGTTGCGTATCCCATCTCAAACCGGATGAACGCAAAGTCATACATGTGCGCCACGATGGTATGACCGGCGTACAGCGGGCTTGGCAATCCGGCGAGCGATGTCGCGACCTCGAAGACCGAGAACCCGGCAACCACCGCCATGACACTGCCGAAAAGCAACTGCGGCTTGATCATCGGCAAGGTGATGTACCAGACCTCCTGAAGCGGGTTCTTTATCCCGTCCATCTTCCCGGCCTCATAAAGGTCTCCGGGAACGGTCTGCAACCCTGCAAGGAACACCAGGAACCCAGTTCCCATGCTCATCCAGAGGGCCACGAACATGATGACGGGCATGATGGCCGCCTGTTCGGCAAGGAACTGGTAAGGCTCATCGATCGCGCCGATCCCAAGGAGCCAATTGTTGAGGTATCCGTAGCGGTCCCCGGAGAAAACGATCTTCCAGACCACACCCATTGCCACTGCGCCCGTGATCGACGGCGCGTAGAAACAGAGTGCGAGCGGTGTCTTCAACTTCAATGGGTTGATAAGCCACGCAAACATGAATGACAGGAAGAACCCGATCGGGCCAGTAATGACCGCAAATGTCAGGGTGTTCCCGATCGCGATGATGAACACATCGTCCTCTAGGAACAGCAACTTGTAGTTACTCCACCCGATGAACCTCGGGGCCTCCAGCACATTGAAGTACGTGAAACTCAGGTACACCGCCGTCAGGACCGGGGCCACCACGAAGACGGTGAAAAAGATCAGGAACGGTGCCATGAAAAGGTACGACGTTCCGAACTTCTGCCAGAACAGCGCCAATCCTTCCGGACGTGCGGCCGTCGAGACCATCCCGCGCGATGTCATCACCTCAGTGCGACCCGCCATGCCGTTTCCCCCCTGTAAGAACCACAGAATGCTTCCGAAGCCCGGAACGACGTGTCCCTGGGCATACCCACCGCTACCGAATGACGTTCGTCACCCTCGCCGGTACATCGACTTGTCTACCTTCACGCCGAACTCCTCCTGCTTCTTGGCGAGTTCCTTGTTGATGTCGTAGATGGCATCCTCGAGTGCCTCACGCGGATTCATTCCCTGAAGAACGACCCGGTTCCACGCATTCAGGACGTGGCGACCGGTGAAATATCCACCTAGCACCACGGGAGGTTCGCGGAACCAGCGCCACTGCTCCATGATGAACGCAATGTCCTTCTTGGGCCAAGGCAATGCCTGCAGGGCCTCCAGGTTAGCCGTGTTCCAGCGGGCCTCAACACCGATCAGTGCCTCGAGTTCGCCACCGAAGCGCTGCTGGGCGTCCTTGGACGACCACCACTTGACGAACTGCCAGGACTCTTCCTTGTGCTTCGATTGCTCGAAGATCACCATGCTCGCCCCGGTTCCACCACTGGCCCGAATGATCGTGCCGTCCGGCAACTTCTGACCGGTCTGCGGGTCAATGCATGGGACGACGGTGCCCATCGACGTCGTTGAACCACACCGGTGTCCCGGCATTGGCCGCATCTCCCACCGACCCGTCAATTCCGGAGCCGCCACCGAAAGGGCGATGTAGACCCCGTAGCCCGCCACGCCGATCGGTTGCTCACCGGTCCGCATCCGGGTGAAGAAGTTCGCCTCACGGGGAATCTTGTAGTTGCTGTAAAGGTCAGTCCACTCCTGGAACCCGACCAATGCCTCAGGGGTGTCAAGTGAAGACCGGCATGAACCGTCCATGCACTTGTAGTACTCGCCACCGTTCTGGAAAAGGAACGGTGTGAACCCGACCGCGCCTTCAGTCACGCCAACACCTGTCGGCGGCGGATAGTAGAAGTCCAACCCGTTCTGCTGGAGTTTCAGCAAGGCGTCGTACAGGTCATCCCACGTGTCGGGAGGCTTGATCCCGAGTTCACTGAGGATGTCCGTCCGGTAGAAGGTCATCGCAAAATCCTGCGTCTCAGGAATTGCCCAGTTACCTTCCTCGTTGGTGAATGGAACCCGGTACCGGAATGGGACAAGCGCCCCTTCCCGGAACCGCTTGGCAATCTGAGGATAGTCCGGGAAGTTCGTCAGGTTGACGAGTCCCTTCCGTACCGCAAAGTCAACCGGAAGCTGGCTTGGCACACCGACCGCGACGTCGGGGGCTTCACCAGCGGTCGTCGCGAGCAATAGTACGGACCCTGCACCTTCGCCAAGGCTTGCGGGTGGGATTACGTGGACGTTCACCTTGATTCCGGTGTTCGGCGTGAAGTCATCCTCGATCATGTCCTTCATGATCTGGCCCCACTCGGTACCACGACCTACCCAAACATCAAGGACGGTCTCCTTGCTGTCCTTGGCGTAGCTGCTACCGAGGCCTGTGTAGTCACGCGTGAACGATGAGATGAACGTGCTCAAGGAAGCAACCGTCTGCTCGAACACATTCGCCTGAACTCGGGGCAATGGGGTGTTCGCCGAATGGACGGTGAGCCATTCCACCGCAAGTGGGTGGTTCTGCAAGTTCAGCAACCAAGTTGCCAGGATCCCCTGGCTTCTCATGAAGTCCTCGAGAAGACGGTGAATCTCTGCCGGCTTATCGATCATTCGCTGCAATTGCGACTCGACGACCCGGAACGCCGATGAAGCATCGTTCTTTGCCCGTCCAATCTCCTCCATGCGCGATGCCTGCAATTCGAGGCGGTCATGCAATTTCTGGAGTCGCGGGACAAGGGACGGAATCTTCTCATGGAGGTCCCATTCCATGTTCACGTCCGGTTGGGACCCCGTAATCATGAGCATCTCGCGGCTCATCTGGCTCATTTCAGAGAGCATCAGGTCGAGTTCGCGCATCGTCTCAGACATGAAGCCAAGCGTGACGTCCATCTGGACGACGTTCTTGCCCTTTGTCAGATGGAAGAGATACGGCTTGCCCTCCGCCAACTGGTTCTCGCGCAAAGTTTCCAAGCGCCAGTCGCGTTCCATCCGGAACAGGATCCCGCCGGCCTCACGAAAGGGCACCTCCCCGTTGATCCGAAGTGATCGCATGCGGGGGCGTCGCCCTGCCCATCCTTGCCAGATGTTGAAACTCAGTTCATACAGGCCCTCTTCAGGAACCTCGACTTCCCACCGTACCCACTGACCGGGCAGGCGCCACCGCCACCAACCAAAGGAATTCAGCTTGAACAGACCGTCGGCGTAGGGACTGGCGAGCGCGTCGAAGTTGACCTCACCACGTACCGTCGGATCGGACTTCACGGTCGGATTCTCGGCCTCGACGAGAGTGGCCTTCTTGACCTCGATTTCCTTGAGACCCTTCGACTTCCAGATCTTTACCTGCTCATCGTAGGCGGGGACGATCTTGGGCGAATGCACCGAAATGGACGCAAGCGCTAGGGTCTCTCGCACCGTCTGGAGGCGCAGTCGCTGAAGTCCCTTTTCGAATAGGAACTGGAACGGCGCGTCATAGCGTCCATCGGCATCCTCGATAGTCTTGGTCTCCCACTGGGGAGCCTCAATCTGGGCCGGACGGACGTCGTTCCCCTGGTTGTCCTTCTTGACCGCGCCGTTGTCCTTCCACACCCTCTGGAAGACCACCCGCTTGGCCTCACGGAAAGGCAACTTGCCATTGATCAGCAGATCGCGTTGCACCGATGCCCGCTTGCCGGGAATCGGGTAGTAGTCCATCGTGATTTCGTACAGACCCGTGGTTGGAACGTCGATTTCCCATTCGACCCACCCATCATCCTCGGTCCAGAGGAGTGACGGCCCCGGGCGACCCTTGAAGTTGTCGACCTTCTGCAAGCCTTCAGAACCACCGTTGCTGACGTAGTTGACTGCCGGGATCTTGATGACAACGTCGGTCGTGGCCTTGAATTTCTTGTCCCATTCGGCCTTGACATCGGCGTAGATCGGCTGACCCGCCAGATCTTCGGGAAGCATGTCCTCGAACAGCTTGTCCGGCTTTGGTGCGTCAGGCATCGGCTTTGCCGGGGGTTGCGCCTGACCTGTGCGGCTACCACCAATTTCGGCCGTGCCGACCGATGTGGCCCCGGCGCCGACGGGTTGCGCCAGGGGCGCGATTGACATCGCAACAACCGCCACGGCAACCGCGCGGTGCGCCCACGCCGTCAAGCTTGCGCCACCCACCGATCGCCAGCGCGGCATCTGGGGCACATGCCCCCGCACGACGTTCACGATCGAACACCCTCGCATCGCGTTCCTCCGACTTCACCGCCACCCAGGCGAGTGCCGTCCATCTCGTTGACCGATTGATTGATTGACAGTTTGAGTGACCGAACCGCAGCACGGTAACCGACACGGCGAAATAGTGCGACGCCACCCCCGCAACCGCCCCCCGGCAAGACCGGCGGCAGTATATCGGCGGCCGAGATACCCGACAACAGGCGAGACGCGGCCATGCCGCTATACTCCCGCCGCGCGTCAATCTATTCGCTCGCGGGCGACAGCGCAACCCGCGATGTGGGAAGCATCGTGTGCGGAACCGACTGCGATGCCGTCCACCCAACGGGAAATCACTCGATGGTTCTCAGTGACCGGACAATCAAAGAGCTGATTGGCCACGGACGGATTGGCATCAAGCCATTCGATGGACATTCGGTGCAGCCGTCCAGCGTGGACCTCCGACTGGACTTCCGCTTCCGCGTCTTTCGAAGCACCCGTCACAGCCATATCGATCCACGCGTCGATCAGGCAGACCTGACCGAACTGGTCACCCTTGGCCCCGATGAACCATTCGTCCTGCAGCCAGGCCAGTTTTGCCTCGGAAATACGCTGGAACAAATCTCGCTCCCAGATGACATCGTCGGCCGACTCGAGGGCAAGAGTTCCCTCGGACGCCTTGGACTCGTTATCCATTCCACTGCTGGCTACGTCGACCCCGGATTCCGTGGTCACCTGACGCTCGAACTGAGCAACGCAGCTCCCCTGCCTATCCTGCTCTTCCCGACGATGAAGATCGGGCAACTCAGTTTCCTGCAGATGTCGACACCCGCCGACCATCCTTACGGAACAGGTCCCCTTGGCAGCAAGTACCAGGGACAGGACGAACCTACCGCCAGCCGGATCCATCTCGACTTCGCGCGTGACCACCAAGGATGATGTCGCAGGCCAAGACACGGTCACCTTCGCCATTACCGTCGATACCTGCGCTATAGTCGGTGGCGATGCCAGTTCCATCACGCATCATGCAACCGACGGCCCGGCGATCCTTCCTCGCCCTGACCGGGTCCGGTGCGGTGGCCGTTGGTGCGAGCCTTTCCGGATGTCAGATCAACCCCTTTGGGCCTACCTCAGATGCGCAAGCCCTGCGCACCTTCCTCTGGAACTTCGAAACCCTTGACCCCGCGTTCACGACCGGCATCCTCGAAGCCGAATACGTTGTGCACATCTTCAGTGGATTGACCGCACTGAACGACAAGCTTGAGGTTGTGCCCGACCTTGCCGAGAAATGGTCGGTTAGCCAGGATGGACGGATCTACACCTTTACGATCCGAAAGAACGCCCGGTTCCATGATGGGCGGCCTGTAACCGCCACCGACGTCAAGTTCAGTATCGAACGCGCCGCCGACCCTCGTCTTGCCTCGCCGGTCGCACTGACCTACCTGGGTGACATCGAGGGCTTTGCCTCAAGACTGTCCGGTCAGACCGCCGAGGTATCGGGGGTGCGGGTGAAAGACGACAGCACCATCGAGATCGCTCTTGATGAACCGCGTGTCTACTTCCTCGCCAAGCTGACCTACCCGGTCAGTTATGTCGTGGACCGGCAGAACCTCGCAACCGGACCGGACTGGTGGTTGCAACCGAATGGGACCGGCCCGTTCAAGGTGGCCCGCCTCCGGCCGGGAGACACCCTCTCACTTGTGCGCCATGAAGGCTACTACGGCACCAAGCCGGCACTGACTGGCGTGGAGTACCTGGCCGTCGCACCCGTCGAAGCCTACGAGGCCAATGAAATCGACATTGCAGTTGTCGACCTCGCTGACATCGAGCGGGTGACAGACAAGAGTGACCCGCTCAATCGGGAGCTCCGCGTCCGCACGGACCTTGATATCCAGTACCTCGCGATGAGCGTCACCGCCAAGCCGTTCGATGACCCGAAGGTACGTCAGGCCTTCAATCACGCCTTGGACCGCGATCGCATCGCAACCGTGACCCTGAAGCGCACCGTGATCAAGGCTGACGGCATCCTGCCCCCCGGGCTTCCCGGCAAGAGTGACCGTACGAGAGGTCTGGACTTCGATGTCTCACGCGCCCGGCAACTCATCTCGGAGTCGAGTTATCGGGATACGCAGAACTTCCCCGAGATTTCGCTCACGGTCATGGGCACCCGTACCGCACCGCCTCCGGAGATCAATGCGATCGTTGCGACGTACCGGCAAAGCCTGGGCGTCGACGTCCGGGTCCGCCAATTGAATCGGGATGACTTCATTGCTGCCGCCCAGAAGGATCGTGACCGGCCACAACTTTGCATGACTGGTTGGATTGCGGACTACGCCGACCCGCAGAACTTCCTCGACATCCTCTTCCACAGCAAGAGCCGAGAGAATGTCTCGCGCTATGCCAATCCAGAAGTTGACCGGCTCCTCGAACGGGCACGCACCGAACGTGACAACGCCGTCCGCATGAAGCTCTATCAGGATGCCGAGATCCAGATCATCCAGGACGCGCCTTGGGTGCCCATGTGGCATACCAAGCGCTACACATTGGTCAAACCGTGGGTCCAGGGTTACACCGGAACATCGGTCGTCCAACCGTGGCTGAAATCAATATCACTGAAGGGACGCCCCGAGTTGGTTGGTGCCACCCCGACCGCGAGCCGCCGGGCCTGATCTCGTCCCGACGTCCACCAACCGGCCCCACCCAATCCCAACCGAGAACCTCAAAGGAACCACCATGGCCCGTGTCGATGGTCGCCAAGCAAACGAACTGCGCCACACCGTCATAACGCCCCACGTCCTCGACCATGCAGAAGGCTCTGCAATGATCGAGGTCGGAAAGACGCGCGTCCTGTGTGCCGCCAGTGTCGAGGAAAACCAGCCTCCCCACCTCAAAGGCACTGACGAAGGCTGGATCACCGCCGAGTACTCCATGCTTCCGCGGTCGACCCACACCCGGTCACAACGCGAATCAACCCGGGGTAAGGTCGGCGGACGCACCCACGAAATCCAGCGCCTGATCGGCCGTTCGCTTCGGGCAGCACTTGATCTGAGCCGCCTCGGGCCGCGCACTATCTACATCGACTGCGACGTGATCCAGGCCGACGGTGGCACCCGCACCGCAGCGATTACCGGCGGCTACGTCGCACTTGCACTCGCGGTCAACCACATTGCTTCGGTCCGGCGGCTATCGCGACCACCGCTCCGCACACAAATCGCTGCGGTCAGCGCCGGGATTGTCGCGGGCGAACCGCTCCTCGACCTCGCCTACACCGAGGACTCTCGGGCCGAGGTCGACTTCAACGTGGTCATGACGGGTGATGGCGAGTTCATCGAGGTGCAGGGGACGGCCGAGGGGAAGCCATTCTCGCGGGCACGCCTCGACACCATCCTTGACCTCGCGGGCACCGGCCTCCAGTCACTCTTTGACCTGCAGCGCAAGGCCATCGCCACCGATCGCCAATAAGCCCCGCCGGGTGATCAGTCAAGCGCGTGGACGAGCGCGTTGAACTGATCACCCCGGTCAAACTCGTTCACGAACATCCCGAACGATGCACACCCTGGCGAAAGCAGGACAGCCGCGCCACTTCCGGCAAGTTGGGACGCTTGGGTAACCGCGTCCGGGAAGGAGCGATGCCTCCCCCGCACCAGGCCTTCACCGACAGAGGCAACCAAACGATCGGTGGCGGAACCTTCAAGGAGGACGATGTCAGTCACTCTCGACCGAGGGTCTGCCAACGAAGCCACAAGACCTGTGAAGTCCAACCCCTTATCCGCCCCACCGAGCAACAGCACGATCGGTCCGGAAACGGACGACAGCGCAGCCACCGTCGCGTCGGGGGTCGTCGCCGCTGTGTCGTTTATGTAACGCACCCCGCGATGCACCCTGACAACCTCTTGCCGGTAGGGCACCCCGGCAAAACCCCGGATTGCCTCCGCGATGGCCTCCTCTGCAATCCCTGACGACCGCGCCAAGGCTGCCGCGCAGTTCGCGTTGGCAAGGTTGTGGGATCCGCCCCATGTACTTCCCGGTTCCCCAAAACCAACCAGTGCATCATCGGGCCTGAACCACTCAACCCGCCCCGGGGCAGTCGTCGCAAAGGCTTCCGAATAGGCGTCATGCCGGTTTAGAAGCAAGCCATCTCCCGACCCCTGATACATGAAGATCCGGCGCTTTGCATCCATGTACGACGCCATATCGGGATACCGGTTCAGGTGATCCACCATGAGGTTTGTCACCGCCGCGGTACGAGGGCTCGTCCGGATCGCGTCAAGCCCCTCCAGTTGGAAGCTGGAAAGTTCCAGAATCACGTCGGTCGTCGGGGTGATCCGCGACAACTGCCCTAGGGCCGAAACGCGCAAGTTTCCCGCGACAACGGTGTCACGTCCCGCCCTACGGAAGATCTCACCGGTCAGGGTCGTGGTCGTGGTCTTCCCCTTTGTGCCGGTGATCGCGACGATACGCCGACTTGGACACGCCAGGAAGAATAGAGTCATCTCCATATAAATCGGAATGCCACGCCGTTGGGCCTCAAGCAGGAATGGTGCCTCGCGGGGCACTCCGGGGTTCCGAACGAGAAAATCGATCCCGTCAAGGTCGGAAGTGTCATGGTGTCCGAGGGTGTAGCCAACCGGAAGGTCACTGAGTGCGTCAATCGAGGCACCAAGCCGATCTGGCGACTGCATGTCGGTGATATGGACGCGCGCACCGGAACCGACGAGGTACCTTGCGACACCCACACCACCGCCATGCACACCCAACCCCATGACAAGGACCCGCGAACCTGACAGCCCCATCACTTGCGTGCCCATATCGTCCTCGTCGCGCATACCGGCTTGACCGGCGCGTGTCCTACAACCCGAACACATGCCATTCATCGTGCCAGGACAGGCCGATCGCCCTGCCAACAATCAACGCAAACCTGTCGGGTATGGCACCCCGGAACCCCCTACGCAGAAGCGACGTTATACTGGCACGTCCGCGCCTACATCGAAGGCAAGCTTTACGTCACGTCCATTCCACATCGGAATGACGGGTTGGAAGTGTCTTCAGGGATGCCGGTCAGGCCGTCCACCTTGCGTCATTGCCGGAATAGTCACTCGCGTGCCTGAACCGACTGGCGTCCACTTGGGCTGACACCTGTCTGCCGGAACCGACACCTTTCTGATGGAAGACTATCGCTCCGCTTCGGAACGTCGCTATCCCAGTCCACCTGCCCAGCGCCGCAGTGGCGAGATCTGGAAGGCACGCTTGGGCATGGGATTCGTCGTGGCCCTCACGATGATCACCGGGGCGCTGATGTTCCGCGTTGCCGGCCTCGGAATCAGTGCCGCCCTAAGTCCGTTCCAGCAATCAGGTGGCGCTGCCCTGATCACGCCAACCGGGTCCACCGGCATCCCGACGCGCACGCCGACCGCCATCGCTGGTGGGGCTACCGCAATCGCCACGACGGTGGCCGGAGCCTCGACGCCGGCATCCATTCCGGGACAACCACCTGCTGCGGCCCCAACGACACTCGCAGGCACTCCGGCGCCGGGTCAACCGCCCGCCGGGGCGACACCCGTCCGCACGGCGGTCGCAACCACCCCTGCCCCCGGTGCCCCAACTGCCGTCCGTACCGTCACGACCGCCAACCCGGGCGCTGCCGTAACCGCAACCACATCTTCCGGTGCCCGTGAGTACAGCATCGCGAGTGGTGACACCTTGGGGGCAGTTGCCACCCGCAACAACACGACCGTGGATGAGCTAGTCAAGATCAACAACTTGCCCAACAAGGACGTGACCCTTCAGGTTGGTCAGAAAATCAAGTTGCCGTAGCACCGCTGGTCCGTTGGTACCCTCCCCGCACGGGCACGCGCACCTGCGCCTGCCGAAACCATCGTCGGGAAAATGGGAGCAACAGATGAGCACACTGCGCGCCGGATTCATTGGCCTCGGAAAGATGGGCCGCCCGATGGCCCTCAACATGTTGAAGGCGGGGTTTCCGCTCACCGTCGCCAACCGCAGCCAGGGCGTTGTCGCCGATGTGGCTTCACACGGTGCCACTGCCGCCAAGTCACCCGCGGAAGTTGCCGCGAACGCTGACCTCATCGCACTTTGCCTGCCGATGCCTGCGCATGTTGAAGAGGTTGTCCTCGGTCCAAACGGGGTTATCGAAGGCATCCGTCCGGGGTCGATTGTCATCGACTTCAGCACCATCGGACCGTCAACATGCCGCCATGTCGCTGAGCGCCTTGCCGAAAAGGGCGCGCACTATCTGGACGCCCCCGTTTCCGGAGGCACGACTGGCGCCGCTGCCGGCACCTTGACGGTCATGGTCGGCGGCGACGACGCCTCCTACGCCACCGCCCTCCCGTTGCTGCAATCCGTCGGTCGCAAGATCGTCCATGCCGGACCCGTCGGTGCCGGTGCGGTAGTAAAACTGATGAACCAGCTCCTCGTCGCGATCAACCTCGCCGGAGCCGCCGAGGCGATGGTCCTCGGTGTGAAGGCCGGGGTGGATGCCACCCTCCTCTACGAGACAATCGCATCGGCAACTGGCAACAGTTTCCAGCTTGCCCGCAACTTCCCGGACCTCATTCTGAAGGGCAACTTCGACCCGATGTTCTCTGTCAACCTCCTGCACAAGGACGTCACCTTGGGCGTCGAGGTCGGACGGGAGCAGCGCGTACGTCTCCTGTTGAGCGCACTGGTCCAGCAGATCTTCGAGGAGGCGCGCGACGCCGGTCACGGCGAGGAAGACATCGCCGCGGTGATCCGGCCCCTCGAGGCACTTTCCGGCACGTTCGTCCGCGCCCACTGATCATTTCCGCAGACCGCTGGGCCTCGTCACGGGGCGGCAGTTCAAGCTTTTCTGAACCGCCGCCCAGGCATGATCGACGAGGCCCGCAACCGGCGGGCCGTTCTCTTGCGCCGGGAGTGTCATGCGCGTCACCCACCTCGCCCTGACCCACTTTCGATCCTTTTCCCGCCTCGACCTATCTCTTCCCATCGGTTCAACCGTGATCTGGGGGGACAACGGTGCCGGGAAGTCGAACCTGATCGAGTCCCTTTACCTCCTTGCAACCAGTCGGTCTCCGTACACCTCAGCGGAACGCGAGATGATCGACTGGCACTGCCCGCATCGACCAGCCTTCGCCCGCGTCGTCGGCCAAGTGCTTCGGGAGGGTCGGGTAACCAGCCTCGAAGTGCTGACCGCCGAAACGGATGCCAGCACTACTCCGGCGGACTTTGAGCCATCCCCTGACCCTGGCATGTATCGCCCAGCGACCGTCCGGCGCAAAGTGGTCATCAACGGCACCCCACGCCAGACCGGCGAACTCCTTGGCCACCTGAACGCCGTGCACTTCTCTCCAGAGGAGGTCGAACTTGTCGCGGGGTCAGCCGAACGCCGACGACGGTTCCTGGATATCGCACTGTCACAACTAGACCGACAGTATGTTCGCACCCTCCGCCAATACCAGCGGGTCCTTGTGCAACGAAATGCCCTGTTACGCCATCTGCGTGAAAATCCGACGGTTTCCCCATCCCAACTCGACCACTGGGACACCGAGGCTGTCTTCCTCGGAGCCGCGATCGTGGCTGCCAGGATCCGCGCTGTCGCCCGACTGAATGTCCATCTTGCGCTGATTGACGGCATCGCACCCGGCGCCGCGCCAATCCGGATCACCTACCTGTCTGGGGTCGATCTACCAAACCCAGCAGAGGGCGATTCACCGTTCGTACGGACCATCGACGCCGGCGATACCCTTGCCGACGATGTGGCCTCACGTCTCCGCGCCGCTTTCGCCCGCCAGCGAACCCGGGAGCGAGCAGCCGCCATAACCCTCGTCGGGCCTCATCGGGACGACCTGCTTGTATGCGCAGGTGTCATCGACCAGCGGACCTACGGATCGCGAGGGCAACAGCGGACTGCCGCCCTCGCATTGAAAATTGCTGAAGCCGGTCTCATGCGCGAAGTCACGGGGGAACCCCCTGTACTGCTACTCGACGATGTGATGTCGGAACTTGACCCGACCCGTCGGGCCTTCGTGGAGGGCCTCTGCGCGGACGCTGATCAGGCAATAGTCACCGGAACCGAGGAAGCGGTCTTCAGTCCAGCGTTCCGTGAGCGGTCCAAGGCGCTACACCTTGAAGGTGCCGCGTTCATTCCAATGGGTAGCTGATGACGCGACTGCATCCATTGGTAGCCAAGATCCAATCCGCTTCCATGGCACAGGGTGGTACATTCCAACCGGTCGGGCCGGCCTGCTGGCTGGTACATGTGCAACGGGAGACAGAAGCGTGGCGGGCACGTCAGTGACAAACACGTCGGTTGCATCGGACCAGAAGCGCCTCAGCGGGGCCCGCGCCCGTCAGGAAGCGGCCCTCGCCGCCCAACGGGAGGCAAGGCGCCGTGAAACGCAGCGGACGCGGATCATCTGGGGTAGCGTGATTGCCGTTGTCGTGGTCCTGCTCGCTGCTCTCGTGTACTGGCTTGCCTCTCCCGCCTCGGCCGCTCCGGGTGCCCTTCAGGAATTCCCCATACAGGGACGGACCCACATCCAGCGGGGCCAGGCCCACCCCGATTACAACAGCAAGCCACCGACGTCTGGTTGGCATTACGCCGATCAGGTTGCCAGTCCGGGCGTCCACGTGGATCCGATCCCGAATGAGGTGCAAGTCCACAATCTGGAACACGGCGAAATCATGATCCAATACGACTGCCCGACCGATTGCAAGGAGATGATTGCCTCGTTGGAGGCCATCGTCCGCTCGTATCCGAGAAAGGTTCTCCTTGCACCCTATCCGGGGACCGGCCACCCGATCACCCTGACATCCTGGGGGCGTCTGAAGTACCTGGAATCTGTCGATGAGGCAGTGATACGCAAGTTCATCGCCGACTTCAAGGACAAGGGACCCGAAGTCTTCCCTGACGAGCCGATGGCCAAGCCATGACCCCAGAACCGGTAAGCCCCTCACCAACAACCACGGACCGACCGCATCAGGATGTACAACATCCCGAGTTCCCGGACGAACCGCCCACCATCACGGTGGCACATACCATCACTCCGCCGAAGCGTAGCTGGGGGCCACGTGCTACATTCCTGACGGTATTCAGTGTTGTGTCCATAGTGTACGTTGCGACGTTTGTTCGCGGACTCGCGTGGCAATGGCACGGCATCCTCACCGCACAACCTGCCACTGCTCCGGTGGTCGCGAATGCACCCCGCGGTGCGATTTCCAGTTCCAGGCAAGGCGCGGCACCGAACCCGAACCCGGCGAACGCGGCGCCACAACCACCAAGGGTGGCGCTTGCGCGGACCGACGTCCCGGCACCACGCAATGCCACCGATGACCGCGGCGTGACATACGATGCCGATGGTGTAGCCGTGATGGGGATAGATGCTGACCCGACCGGCGTCTACAACGTCCCGGCGGGCAGGCAACTACGCATCGGCGGCCCGACCGGTCAGCTCTTCGATGTGCAGGACGGTGGCAAACTCGCTCCGGCGAAGACCCCTCGCTAGCCTCCGTCCGCCTTTCCCAACCCGCGGGGAAGTGTCACAATGCCATGGCTGTTCCTCAGAGGATTCTGAACGTATCCCTCAAAATACGTGGCTATACTCGCCTCACAGGGGGGAATTCTCCCTGACATTGGCGGTTTAGCAACCGTTCGACCGCCGGGGCCCACCCGGAAAGGCATGCCGAATGGCCGTTTTCGAGAAACTCGCCGCCTTTGTCGGGCGGCGCTGGCGCGCGTTGCTCATCACGCTCGTCGTTGTCGCTGCATTCTTCCTCTGGTTTGTGCCGAATTACGACACGGCCATGCCGTACGTACTCTACGGCGCCTATCTCCTCTTCCAGATGCTCTTCGCCGTCCTGTTCATGATCATCCAGTTCGCCGCCCTGTTCTGGTTCCTCGGCCGCGGCCGTACGTACTGGGTCATGCCAGGCGAAACCGGTGTCGGGTTCAAGGACTACCGTGGGCAGAAGGACGTCCTGGAGACTGCCGAGCGGTGGGTGACCCTGCTTCGTGGTGTCAAGGACTTCAAGCGCATGGGCGGCGAAGTCAGCCGTGGCCTGTTGCTCGTCGGCCCTCCGGGCACCGGCAAGTCATACCTCGCCCAGGCCATCGCCACCGAGGCAGGCGTGCCGTTCGGGTACACCTCTGCCGCATCGTTCCGTGCAATGTTCATGGGCATGGACGTCCTGATCGTGTGGCGCCTCTACCGCAAGGCGCGAAACCTTGCCAAGAAGCACGGCGCGTGCATCCTCTTCATTGATGAAATCGACGCCATCGGCGCTGCGCGCACATCAGGAATGATGGGTGGTGGGGGCATGATGGGCGGCCTGATGGGCGGGGGCGGTGCCCTCAACCAGCTTCTGATGGAGATGGACCCACCACGTCTCACCGATGGGTGGCGTGATCGTCTTCTCAGACGATTGGGCATCCTCAAGCGTCCCGCAATCCGCCCGAATGTCGTGACAATGGGCGCGACGAATATCGTCGAAACGCTCGACGCAGCACTGTTGCGGGCTGGCCGTTTCGACCGCCAACTCACGATTGATGCGCCTGACGCTGAAGGCCGGAAGGACATCATCGAGTACTACCTATCCAAAGTCCGGCATGAAGACATGCCGATTGACCGGATGGCGGGCGACACCATCGGCTACACGCCAGTGACCATCAAGTACATTGTCAACGAGGCTACGGTCGTGGCGCATTTCAACGGGCGCGACGCTGTCTCATACGCGGACTTTACCGAGGCCCGGGAGGCCCACGAGTGGGGGATCAAGCAGCCAATCCGAGGCATGAAGCTCGAGGAAAAGCGACGAATCGCCTACCACGAAGCTGGCCATGCCTTTGCGATGGCAGTCCTGCAACGTGAGTCTTCACGCGTGTCCAAGGTCACCATCCAACGGCACGGGCGGGCGCTCGGGTTCGCCGCACCCAAGCCGATCGAAGAACGCTATACCCAGACCAACGATGAGGTCTTGTCGGAAATCCAGGTTTGCCTCGCAAGCCGCGCATCCGAGGAACTGTTCCTTGACACGCAGCTAACCGGAGTGACAAGTGACCTCTCCCACGCAACCCGTCTGGCGCACGCCTATCTGGGCGTATATGGAATGGGTGGCAGCTTCTACTCCTATCTCGCAGGCGGGGGCATGATGGGAGGTCTTCCCGACAAGCGTCGTGTTGAGCAGCTTCTCGACGAGCAGTACACCCGCGTCAAGACCCTCCTTGCAGTCCACTCAGACACCGTTCATTCCATCGCGCAGGCACTCATTCAGCAAGGTGAACTCCTCGGTGATGACATCCAGCGGATCATCGATGAGAAGGACCGCGAGCGCCAGAGCCAGGACACGACCCTCCGCGAAGACA
>Ga0214923_10001098_pt1 | contig 39165 bp, 45 predicted proteins | sample LL1510_MetaG_FD_177993 | JGI IMG/M metagenome (GOLD analysis project Ga0214923, IMG submission 177993) | Freshwater microbial communities from Lake Lanier, Atlanta, Georgia, United States - LL-1510 | ecosystem: Environmental > Aquatic > Freshwater > Lake | place: USA: Georgia | collected...
TTAATTCCACGATTTATAAAATTAAAGAATATAGCGGAAATCTATATGTTGGTGGTGGAAATATATTTCCTGCATCGATTAGACCATTAAATAGTTCTCTCCAATTTGGAATGGTAGGATTAAATAATTCTCATACAGGATTTTTTATACCAGATTTACCAAATAGAAAACTACCATTGGTAAATCAACCAATTTCCTGTTTTTCTACTGGAAATTCTGGTATATATATTGGTGGACTATTTACTCAAGTAAACAACCAATTAAGGACTGGAATAGCTTTGGTTAATTATGGAGGAGATGTTTTAGATTGGAGACCAAGAATTCTTGGAGGTAGTCAAAATGTAAAAACAATTGCTACTAGCGGTAATGCAGTATATATTGGTGGTAATTTTTATACAATAAATGATTTATCTGTACCATCTTTGGCAAAAGTAAAAATGGATACAAATGCTTCAACTAGTTCTGATGTATTAATAGAATTTTTACCAACAGTTCCACAAAATACAAATATAACCGCTTTTTATTTAGAAAATAATAGTTTATTTGTTGGAGGAGATTTTGATCAAATTAATAATCAGTCGCTTAGAGGATTTTCTCAATTAGATGCTACTCTTGGAACAAGCATAAATAATTCTATTATTTTTACAGATCCAAATACAGTAGTAAATAAAATAACAAAAACTGGAGATGTCTATTTAATCGGTGGGAATTTTGAATATAATTATCTAGGGAAAATTTTACAAGATTTCTTGCCAATAAAATCTAATGGAGTTATCTCAAATTATCCAACAGGATTATTTTCAGATCAAGATGCTACAAAACAAATTAATGATATATTTATTGGAAAAAATAATAGGATTTATATTTGTGGCGTTTTAGGAAAAAATGATTATGCGAATTACAATTTAGGAGGAGCAGTTAGTCTTGATTTTAATAGTGGAACAAATACTTTTACTTGGAATAAATGGACTCCATATTTTCAAGAAACTAATCCATCTGTTATTTTGCAAAGTCAGATAACTAATAATATATTGATTTTTAATAGATTTAATTTTGCCGGTCATCTTAGAGAAGGAATTTGCGAAATAAATAATAGTGGAAAATTAAATTTAAACTTTAATCCTAAAGTTAAAATTAATAATGGTCTTAATGAATATGTTAAATCTGTAGCAATATATAATGAAACTGGAATTATAATTGGCGGTAAATTTACAACAATAAATGAAAATAAAAGTAATAATAATTTTGCTTTAATTAATACAAACGACAGCACTTCGACAAATTTAAATATATACGCTAGTAATCCTTTGCAAAATGTTTATTCTACAGGTTCATCAAATATATATCTTGGTGGTAGTTTTATTCAAATTACTGGATCTAATCCTATTCAATATTTTGCAAATTTTATTGAAATACCTACTGGAAATACTAAAATTGTAACAAATAATATATCTTTTATTTCAAATACTGATAATGGAACGGGATCTAATAATATTAATATAAATTCAATAAATTATATTAACAATAAATTTTTAATTGGCGGTAATTTTAAAACTTTAAATCCATATTTATTAATTTCTGGTTCTGGCTCATTTGTAAGTGGCTCAGTTTCCACTAGTAATATTTTAACTGGAACAGGAAATTTCAGATTAACAAATAGTAGCGGGATATATAATGATATATTAACATATTCTGGCGTAAATTATTCTTCTGGATATGGTTTTAGTTATATAAATAATGAAAATAATATTATATATTCCTCTTTAAATAGAAACATAAATGAAATTTTAAACGTTTATGTACCAACAAATTTTACAGGAACAACATTTTATTTAGAAACAGGATCTGGAATTATAACAGGAATACAAACCATAATAAGAGCAACTGGTTTATGGCTTGTAACTGGAAAATTTACTGGATATTTAACCGGATCAATTTATTCAAATGATTATGTTTATGAACAACCAGTACAAACAACCGGATCTTTACTTGATTTTGCTTATGCCTTAGATCCTATAAGCGGAGATTCTTTTATATCAACTCGTTCTTTTACTGGAACAATTAAAGTAGTTCAATCCTATGCATCGGCAAGCTATACAGGCGTTCAGCCGAGCGGAACATATTTTACATGTGATACAAGTAATTTTTATGTCACAGGCATAAATGTAACAGGTGGTAAATCTATATTCGGTAACTATACAGGATTATCCAGCGGGTTAATACTGCAGACAGATTCAGATGGAAATGTTTTATCAATTCAATCTATTTTTACTACTAGTGGAAATTTTTCGTTAGTAACTGGCGCTTTTGGGATAACAAATCCATTCTATCCAATTGTTTATGCTACTGGGATATTTACATATTCAACAGGGAATATTCCAATTACAGGTTCTTTGACAGGAATACCACAATATGTAAAAGATTTTACTGGAATGTTTAATATATCTACTGGATTATTTAATAATACATTTCAAACAACATATTATACTGGTTTAACTTATAATAAAAATATAACTGGATATTCTGGGTTTTTAATTTATGATACTGGTACTTTATTTAGTATAAAAATTGATTATACGCCATATCAAGACTATGATCAATTAGTTGGTCTACTTACTTTATCTGGCACAGGTAATACAGTATTTACAAGTTTAATAACTGGAATATAAGAATGAATAAAAGTAAAATTTTATATCCTTTAGATGACCAATTTCAAAGTTTAAACTCTGAATCTACGGAACAAATTGGATTTAATGTTGTTTCAACAAGAAAAAAACCCGGAGGATCTTCAACTCAATATCAATATAAAATTGGTCAAAATGCATCATTAATTATTTCAAGTAAAGAATATATTAGCAAACTTCAACCAAAACCAGCTGGCGAATGGATCGATATAGCTTATAATAATAAAGATATTTATCTTTATTTAGAATGCCAACTTTATGTAAAAGCAAGAAGTCCAGAAACTAATTTGCCAACTGAATATGCCGCATCTTCTGCAAAACTTATAACCACAGATTCTTCTTTACCTACTAACTTTTCTGGTACATTTGTTAAAAAAAATGATAAATCTGGTTTGAATTATTATGAAACGACATTAAGTAGAAAATTTTTAGCGATATTAAATTTTAGTATAGATCCAGTAATGTTTTGTAATTCATATAATTTAACTTTAACAAATTATAATTCAAACGGAATAAATAGAGATAGGATATTATAATTATGTCATCTTTGCCCCTTTCAAATTCATTTAATGGAAGAAAAAAAATATATCCTTTTAATATAGAAATAGTAAAAGTATCATCAAATACTTATCAATATATTCCATCTACATATTGTGCTATTTGGGATAGTATAGCAGATGTAATCTTTGTAGATATAAAAGAAAAAGGAAAGTCCCAAAATCTTCCATCGTTAACTGATGCAAAAAGTAAATATTTTATATATGTGGAATGTTCATTTGATAGTAGTTATAAATTAAGCGCTGCAACTTATAAAGGATCTTCAAGTTTATTACCTTTAATTGATGGTACTGATTCAGCGGATGGTTTTACTCAAACATATGCTAGAGTTTTAATTGCAACAATTGGGCAAAATGGATATATTTGTCAAAATCATCGATCTATATTGAATACGAATTTAGGAATTTTGAATGGTTCTCCTGTTGTATGTATTAGACCAACTTCATTTCAATACTCTTATGGGTTCTAATTTACATAAAATACCTGCTAATTTTGAAATTGGAACTATAAGTCATCCTTTCAAAGTTTTTCTTAGAAAAAAGAATCAAAATTCTTTTGAATGCTCTATTGAACCTAATAGTATAGTTTATGATTTTTATAATGATAAAGAGGTAAAAATTAATGGACTAGATCAATCTTATACTGTCCAAGCTGGGAGTCGAGTCATTTTAGTTTTAAAATATCAACAAGCTGGATTAGCTATATCTAGCGCAAATATCAAAATAGGTTCTGCTGCAGCTGAACCCCAGTATACTCCATGTTTTCCTAATGATCAAGCGTATATTCCATCATATGTTAAATGTGTTTCTACAACTGAAACCGTAATAGCTTCAATAGAAGAACTCACGGGTTCTTCAACTTATCAATTGAATGTTATTCAAAATATTTATCATCATATGACTAAATATGCATGTTTTACAACCCCAAGTCAATTTTAAATTTATGCCAAAAGTATTTATACCAAAAATTCCTCCTATGAGTTTAGGTCCAATGCCAAATAAAATGCCAGATATTTATGGGGGTATTGATGATAAATATTGGAGTGCAAGAAAAAGTTTATCTTTTACATTAAAAAAATATTTTTATTTTAAATATGTAGCTTCATTTAAAGTTTCTGCAACAACAAGTGGTTATTATAAACATCCGCCTCAAGATATTGGAGACTATTGCAAAAACATTGTTGAAGTAACTGCTAGTAGTGTATTTACAGTTACTAAAACAATATCTGATAAAGAAAATTCCGCTCAGCAATCAAATCCTCCACTAAATACTTTTCCTCCTTCAATACATGAATTAATGTGCGGTTATACTACTAATAATTGGCATGGTAAAGTTAAACAAAAATATCGTAGAACAAATTCTTCATATCCATATGGCGCACAGAATGTAGAAAATCAAACTGAGAAAAAAAGAAATTGCTATAAAGATTACGATGATGACGGCAATAAAATTAGTGAAAATCCAGATACATCTATTTGGGATTATACCGTTTATTTTGATTCTTCATTAATACTTTATATAAATGGTTATGGCGGTAGTGGTGGAAATTTTTTAGATGATACAAATTTCACGGTTCAACCGGCAATTTATTTTGGAGGAGTTTATAATCATATGGGTTGGCCATCAGATTATGAGCCAGATTGTGCTCTAATGAAATCTTCTGGTACTTTAATTTTTGTTGGAATAAATGTGCCTTCTGTAGTTCGAAGTTTAGGAACTGCTTGTTCATACGAAGGAAATATAAATATGCAAGAAAATTGGAGCGCTTCTAGTAAGTTAAAATTAGTAAACAACTAAACTTTTTTTATTCTTTCAATAAGTTCAAATATTTTACTTTTGGAAATATCAGTTAAATTATTTATTTGCTCAGCATTATCAAATTTCTCTTTTATTAATTTCTTTTTTAATTGTTCAAAAGTAATATTTTTATCCTTCATAACTTTTTCAAGTAAAGCATGAGGAGATGTTGGGTTTTCTGTAGATTGATTTCCCTCATCTAATAATTTTGCATCTCCTAATTCTTCTTGAGATACTATATTGATTTTTAAAAAATTACGCACACATCTTACAAAAGCTCTATTTTCTGCTATAGCTGCTAGAAAAAATCTGGCAAAAGATTTTGTATTATTAACAGTAGCATCTGCTAAGGCTTCAAAAATAATTTCTTTACCACCAGTTTCATAATTTGGAATCCATGTGATTCTACAACTTGTAGCAAAATAATTCTCAGCCGCTGCAACTACTTTGTATTCTACAGTAGTATATCCACGAATTTGAGCCAATTCTTTTATTCCTCCTAAAAGAATTAAAAGATCTTTATCTTCTAATTTTGAAACATCTGTTTCATGTGTCTTTTGGCGATTAGGTACAAGATATTCTTGCTTTACCATCTTGCGCCAATTAATTGTACCATCATCATTATATATATAATTAATATTCGAATTTTCAAGTAAACCATATTGATTTCTATTTATAATATTTGGAGGAATTTGAGTGCTTGAATTTACTGGCAATGAATTATATATATCAGAATTAATTAATTCTGAACTACCAATTGAAATCGTCTCTTGATCTGCTTTTATCTTTGGACTCATTTTATGATGATACTTTAAAATTTATTTTTGGTCAAGAGAAAAAATATAAAGATTATTTAATTCTTTTTGAAGCTCGGGATCATCATTAAATTTATTAGAGTTATCATTTTTTATCCATTGATATTTTGTAGAAAATTGGCCTTTTCCAGATAATACAATCTTAGAAGATTTAAAATATATATTATTATAATTTATATCTAGTTTATTTGGATATGTTCTTCTTATAATTAATCCATAATCCATATAATCTAATTTATATTGATTTAAATCTTTTTCTTCTAGATATGATATAAGAGTATAATTAATTGCATTTCTTTTTAATAATCTAGCGAAATTAGGATCATTATCTTTATCTATAACATAAACGAGCTGTGGAATTTTTTGTTTATAATTTTTTAAAATATTTTCACTTATTGGTTTATCTGTTATGATAATACATTTTTTATCTTGTAAATAATATTCTAAAATCTGTTCATTAAATTGATAATCCATGCGAACAATTATATTATCAATTTGTATTTCTTTTACATTTAAAGGTTGATCTGGTATAATCTCTAAAGTTTTATTGACATATTCTTCACCAATTGATAGGGTGACTGGAAGAGAATCATATTTAATATTTAATAAATCTAATACGGATTTAGCAATTTGTTCGGGTCTAATAGAATTAATTGATTTTGGTATTTCATTTGCTGAATATTGAGGTTTTTTATTTGTATTTGGTTTTAAAAGTACCATATCTTCAGATTTTGTCCAGTAAGGCTTAACATTATTAATGTTATTATTTGAATAAATTGCAACTATTTTTTTATCATATCCAGAAGCTATATGAGCTGCAAAACTATCTGCTCCAAGATGCATTATAGATTTTTTTATAATAAATGCTGCTTGAGATATTTTGGTTTGTCCAGAAAGATTTATGCAATTTGATATTGGTTTATCATCCTTTGCTCCAATTTGGACAATGCTTATATTATTTTTTTGAAGATATGGAAATATCATGGATATTACCTCTTCCCAATAATCATAATTTTTTGAAGAATATTTACTATAAGGTTGAAATGTTATATATTTTTCAACAGGTAATGGAAAAAAATTTTCATAAATATATGGTTTATCTATTTTAACCCCACAAGTTGTAGCATATCTTTCAACTAGATGCATAATTCTCCTTTATATCAAATTGTATATTAGTTTTACCATTATGTAAATAATCTAAAAATCTTTGGGTTCCTGCATGAGCTAAAAATGCAATTTCAAAATAGCCTTGATGATCTCCAGCGCCTTCAAGCCATACTAATTGATCCATTTGAGGAATATATTGAATTAATTTATGAATATACGGATTGCCTTCTAACATTTCAAAATATTCTGGCTTTGTTGCAACATATAAATTATATTCTGGATATTGCTTTTTTATATTTTTAAATAAAGAAGTAGAAAGATAAATATCTCCTATACTTTCTGGCATAACATATAAAACTCTTTTACCTTTATCATTTGGATCTAAAAGATCTTCAAATTCTATTTTTTTATTTTTTTGATTCTCTTGAGATGCAACTTGTCTAAAATAATTTTCTATATCTTGTCTTTTTGTACCTTTTGATATTTCTTGCATCCAATACTTATGACCATCATCATTTTCATCTACATTTTTCATTTTTAAAATATTATGATACATATAAGTGACCCATTCAGAATCTTTATCTATTTTAGGTATTTCACAGAATGGGTCTTTCTCTTGTTCTTTTAATGAAAAATCGTAAGTTGTAAACTCTGCTTTATCTACAAATTCTTCTATTTCTTTACCTATATTTTCTACCGAAAAGTTTAGGATTGTCCATTCCCTAGCTTTTTTGCCCCAATCTCTTCTTTTTTGTGGGTTCATATTATATACTTTATTAAGTTGTTTAGCTATAGAATTTGGTTTTGTAGAGGCTTTAATGAATTCTGTACCATGCTCTCTATATTCACTCCATTCTAAATCTAATGAATAAGCTTCTTCTTCGCACATTTCTTCTCCACAACTATAGTTTGTCACTAAAGTAATCAATTCAGCAAGTTTTGCTTCTTGAATTGGTATTTCTTGTCCTCCACTAGTGAATGGATGACAATAAACATCCATTAAATTATATACTTCATTTAATTGTTCTTCTGATACGCCTAATCCAACATTTGTTGTAATTTGACTTTTTTCACTTCCACAGAATCTACAATTTACATCTTGTCCATGAAAATTTTTTATTTCATAATTACCGCAATTTTTACAAATATAGGTAGTTAATATTTCTCTTGGATCAATTTGATATTCTTGCGCAAGTTTATATATATTCCATCCTTCAGACCAATGAGTATGTAAAAGTAAAAAAGTATTTTTGATTTGAGGATTCGATCTTTTCCAAAGAGCATATCCTTCCAAAAGGTTAGGCACACTCTTTCTTAATTGATTTCTGAATACAAATCCTATAATAAATGAATCTAAAGGAATACCAAATCTTTTTCTTAATTCTTCTTTTTTAATATTTTCTAGTCTATAAAAATTTGATGTTTCTAAAGGACCATGTAAAGTTTTTACGTGAGTATGACCTAATGAATGTAAAGCTTTTGTTGCAAAATCACTCCATATCCAATAATTTTTTATTTTTGGCGCTTTTTCTACTGCAGAAGGCAAGATTGGTAAAGAATCTAAAGTAGTCCATAAAGCGCATGAAATTTTATTAAACCATTTTTTATCTATAGCAAAATCTATCCCCCAAATATCTTGGACCGCAATATAAGCGTCAGGTTTTTCTTCTTGTATTATTCTATCTAAATAATGAGCGCCATAACTAGCTAGTCTCGCAACATTAGGATCTTTATTAAGTTGTTCTATTTCTTGCGGATTATCAGGTAAAGATCCTACAGATTTCCAAGGAGTTTTTTGTAATTCCGGATTAGAATATTGCATTCCACAAGAATAATGAACAATATCATATTTTCCAGTTTTATGCAAATATGTCAATAATGCTTTTGCTGCTCTACCAAAACCAGTTTTGGCTAGAGAGAAATCAGATTGATAAACTATTTTCTTTTTACGAGCCACGATTACCAGAGTTCGCCATCTTCTTCGGCGTCAGTTTTATTTGATTCTTGATGATTTCTTGAATTTTTAATCTTCTTTATTGTTTCTACTTCTTGAGTTTTGAATATAGATTGTAAAGAATGAGTTAGAAATTCTCTCAATAATCTAGCTTCATTAAAGTAAAACCCAAGTAAAAATGATTGTTTATTTTCAATATTTTCTTTACTTTCCTTATTTACACTATAGGAAAAACCTACTTGTTTTTCATCTTTAATATAAGGAGAAAATCTGATTTTTGTAACTTGTTTATCAGAAGAATGATAAGCTGAAAATTCTACATTTTTATCTAAAGCTTCTAATAAACCTGCTACTTCAGTAGTAGAAAATTTAATTCTTGCACTTTTTTGAGGATTATTTTTATTGTCAGAAAATGACCCAGTTTTTGTAGCATCATTCCAAGAACTTTGTTTAATTAAAGAGCTCCATACAGATCCTTCTTTTGAATTTACGCTGAAACTACAGGCTGTTCCTGTATTTTTACTATTTGGTTTATAAAATGATATCATATTAATATGATATTATACATTATTATTTTTGTCAACTATTTTCTTAAGATCATTCAATTTCATATAAATATCTTTATCTTGTATGGCTACCAAATCACCAAAAATACAATCATCCTTTTTTAGACCTTTAACTATAACAATATTACCTTCTTCAAAAGGTTTATTATTTAGTAATTTATTATTTTCAATATTATCATTGAATATTAATACATTTATAATTGCTGTTTCATCTGAAATTTTTAATCTGACATATCTTGTCTTTTTTTCATTTTTTGAAACGCCAGAAAATATTTCTTCAATTTGGCCAACAAATGCAATTTTTGTATTAATTGGGATATCTTTTATATCGCATATATAATTTAAATTTTCTCTTTTTTCAGAAAATATTTGTTTTAAAGTTTTATTATATGTATATCCAAGCAATTTCTTTTCATAATACCAATTAGCAAAACTTTCACTTTTACTATTTTGATTATATATTTTTAAATATGGATCATATTTATTTTTTATAGTCTTTAATCTATTGTCTTTTATAACTAAATGATTTTTTTCATCAGTAAATTTATTAAGATGTTTAATTATTCTAATAAGATCATAATCAAATTTATCTGCAAATGATATAACATATCTTTTCTCTTTAGAAGTCAAAATATTCCAAAGCTGAGCTTCTAATACAATTTTTGATCTAGATTGATTAAATCCACTTAATGCTCCAGCTTGAATTAAGGCTGATAATACTCCAATATTAAGATCTGCTTCTTCAGCCGCTTGAAATATTTCAAATTTATTAGAATACTTGTTTCTAAAACCATTTAATTTTTCTATTGATTTATCAGAAATACCCTTTATTGATAATAATCCAAATCTAATATTTTTTTCTTCTATAGAAAAATCCATATCAGATTTAATAATATGGGGAGGCAATAATTCTATATTAAATTCATGCATTTCTTTTTGAATTTTAGAAATTTCACCAATTGGATCTGGTTCATTTCTGCTCATTTTCAAAAGCGATAAGAAAAATTGTTGTGGGTAATTAAATTTAAGATAAATTGTAACTGCGGCTAGAGCAGCATAAGCTAACGAATGGGATTTATTAAAAGAGTAATTTGCTGAATCTTCTAAAATCTTCCAAAGTATCTCAGCAACTTCTTTAGGTATTTTATTACTTTTGCATTTTTCTTTAATTTTATTCTGCCATTCTTTAATTTCTTCAACTTTCTTTTTACCTACAATTCTTCTTAAAATTTCGGCTTCATCAAGAGTGAATCCAATTTTATTTGCCATTTGCATTAATTGTTCTTGATATAATGCAACTCCACCCGTTTGTTTTAAAATATCATCAAAAAAGGGATGAATCCCTTCGTATTCTCCGAAATTAGTATACTTTGCATATTTTTCAACAAATTGTAAAGCTCCGGGTCTAGCCAAAGCTAAAACGCCACTTAATTCTTCAATATTTTTAGGCTTTACTTTTTGACATACCTTGAAATTTGTATCTGCTTCAATTTGAAATAATCCATGTGGAGATTGTAGGTCTTGAAGATTTCTATAAATTGACTCATGATTTAAATCAATATCTTCAATTTTAATACCAATACTCTTAAATACATCATTTACTACTGATACGCTTCTCAATCCTAAAATATCAAGTTTAATATTAAATAAACTAACCCAATTCATATCGAAACTAGAAACAGACTCTTTATCTGATGAAAATTCAGTTGGACAAACTTTTTCTAAATTATCATAAGAAAGTAATACTCCAGAAGGATGCACGCCTTTATTTTTAATTAAATCTCTTAGTTTTAAAGCTATTTCATATACTTCTTTATTTTCGTCACACCATTCTTTAAATTTAGAAATTTCTTGATAAGCGGTAGTAATGTCTTTAACCTGTCCAAATATTTTTGGTATTAAAGAAGATATCATAGTCATCTCTTCTTCAGTTTTTTCGCCTACAATTTTACCACATTCTTTAATAAGTAATTTTCCGCTCAAAGTATTAAGAGTTAAAATTTTACTTGTTTTACCTTTAAATTTATTTTCAAGATATTCAAGAACTTTATGACGATTATAATAACAAATATCTAAATCTACATCGCACATCAAACTACCATCTAAATATGTTATTCCATCAATAACTTGTTTTTTAGCTCGAATCTTGGATATAAATCTTTCAAAATAAAGGTTATATTTAACTGGATCAATTCTTGTTACGCCAATAAGATAAAGAATAAGAGAACCTGCGGCAGAGCCTCTACCCAAGCCTACTGGAATATCAGTTGTTTTACAAAAGTTAATAACATCCCAAACAAGCAAAATATAATCAATAAAGCCTAATTCTTTTAAAGTTTCTAATTCATATTTAGCGCGATCTACGTATTTTTTATATTCTGGTAAACTTTTATCTATTTTTAAATCTTTAAATCCATTTAAAGCTAAACCTCTAAGAAAATCATAGTTAGATACATCTTCACTAAGATTAAGATGTCTTTTTGTTGATGATTCTATTTTAAATTCTGGAAGTCTAACTCCATGTAAACCTAAATCTAAATCTTTAAATTTAGAAAAAAAATTATTATCTTCCGAAATATTATTCAAATTTTCCTTCATTATCTATCCTATCTATTTCTTTTGAAAATTCATTTAATCCTTTAGTTAAAACTTTCATTGAATTTTTATCTTTTAATGAATAAAAAACATCTGCCTTTCCATTTTTTTTTCCTTTTTGGACAGTAATTAAAAGATATTCGATATTATTATCATCTAATTTTTGAATCATATCATATATATCATCTAATGAAGCCATATTATACCTCTATTTGCCATTTTAATTTATTCCATACTTTTAAATTTAAGTCAAGATCATTAATTGCATCATGTAGTTTTTCATAATCATGTTCAATCCCATTTTCTTTTCCTAAAACAGTTAAGGAGCTTTTGACATTCTTTTTTTTGGTATGATATATTTTATATTGATATTCAATAATATTTTCTTTTGGATTATATGGTATTCCATATTTAATTCCTCTAGCCATCGCATTTGTATCTATAAATTTATTAATTAAATGGTGCCAATTACATCCCATAAATTTATAATATTCTTTTATTAAGTAAATATCAAATCCTAAAGTATTATGACCTATAATATAATCTGCATGATCAAGCCAGTCTTTTATTGTAGGAAATATTTCTTTTGGATCATGGCCTTCTTTCTCGACTTTTTTATGATCATATCTAGTTATCCTTGCGGCGTCTTGGCTTATTTTTAAATCAGTTTGCCATTTTAAATAGAAATTTTTTTCATCAATTTTTTTATCACCTTGAACTTTGATCATTGCAATTTGCCAAGGTAAATTATGGCAAAAATTTAAACAAAGATTAAAAGTTTCACAATCTATAAAAATTAAAGTTTTTTTCTTATCGTATCTCAAAAGATGTTCGTCCATTATTTTGCTCCTAGATAACTTTCAAAACAAAATTCATTACTACTCATATGTTCTAACTCAGGTTTATTTAAAATTGTTCTGTTATTTATACATCTAAAAGTAAGGTATGTTTTAAAATCTTTTTTTTGTTTATAAAAAATGCTTTTTGATTTATAACATTCTAATTTGTTTTCTTTTGCATATGATTGAATCTTATTTTTTATAATATGATCAAATGGTAAATCATTATCTTCTAAAAATATTAATGGTTTTGTAAAATTAAATTGTGGTATACATATACTATTTCTTAATGTATTATTAAATATAAAAGAATCGTAAAACGGTATAGAAAGCATAAGATCTTCTGTCCAATTTTCACCTAAAGTATTATAATCTAACCTTGGTTCATAATAAAAACCTATTTTTGCTGCAATACTAAATAATTTAGTTAAAATTTCTTGACCATTTTTATTTTTAGAAAAGATAATGACTTTAGATGTTTTTTGCCTAGATTCTTCTGTTTTTTCATTAATTGATTCTGTAATTGATACTCTTAAACCATAATTAAGCTTAATATTATTTAATTTTGTATTAGTATATGCTTCAAGAAAAGAAGACATATTATCTTCAACTAGACATATTTCTTTTAAATTATATTGTTTTGAAATTTGTATAATTGAATCTGGATAATCATCAGATTGATCTTTGTCCTCTAAAGTTAATATTGATCTTCCTAAAGAATAATGAGATTTAAATAAAGGTATCATTTTTTATAAGTATAACTAAATTTTTAATTTATATCAATCTAAAAATTCATCTCGTTTTGTATCTAAAAATTCATCTTTAGGAATACTGTTGAATTTTGGACAACCCATATATTTTCTTTTTTCGACTTTAAATCCTTTTATATCTTTAAATTTACCATCCAGATTAGATTCTAATACTTCGCCTTTTTCATTTATTTTAACATAGTATTCATAAGAATCTCTATATGGACACCTCCAATTTCCTACGCCACACATCCATTTACTTTTATCATTATCTATAGCGAAATTTGCTTTAGCAGAATTTTCATCAAATTTATTAATATAATCATTAATATGCTCTAGGTAATATTCAAATCCTTTGATTTGATCCTCGTTGAATTCAAGTTCTTGTATTGGTTGTTTGGGAAATCTAAGAAATAAAAATCTTACTATTGGTTTTAATTTTGGCCATAATTTTTTACTAGCTAAACTATACATCATAGCTTGAATATTAGCTTCTAAATCATCTCCTCTAAATTTGGCTTTTGAGCTTTTATAGTCAATTATAACCATTTTATTTTTTGATTTAATTGGTTTATCTATAAAACCCTTAATATGATATTTTGGGCTATCATTTTTAATTTCAAATTCATATTCTGGAGATATAATTTTACCATCTTTTTCACCAAAAAAGTCGTGTTTTAAGCCAACCATAATCATTTGATCTAAAATTTCAAAATTAGATTCATCTAAACCTACCCTAGACTTTAATTTCTTAACTAATCTTACTATTGGTGGGCTACCGGTTATAGAATTAGCTTTTATTATTTTATTAAAATGATTTTTATGTTTTATATTTAAAAGTAATTCAAATATTGTATGACATATTGTTCCTCTTAATGCTCCATCATTTTGAGTTTGAGGAACTTTTGCGTGATAATTATTCCAGTAAACCCAAGAACAAGTTTCTAAAGTTTTAATTCTTGATGCGGATAATATTTTTAAAGATTTATTTTCCATTGATTAATTTCTTCTTTATTCATTTCTCCAAAGTCTTTTTTTATTGGTAGGGCAATTTGTAATTGTTTTTCGTCAAAATATCTTTTAAGTCTTGAATAGGCTTTATCCGCGCCAATATTACCTGCATTGTTTTTATTTGAATCGTTATTTAAGCTAATATAGATTTTTTTTACATCAATTCTTAAACAATAATTTAAAATACCTAAACTAAGATTTGTGCCAAAAGTTACTAATACATTTTTAATATCTGCTTGCCATAAGCTTAACATATCTCCAATACTTTCTACAAGAATTAACTCTTTTTGCTTTTCAATAATTTTTGAGTTTAAAAATAAAGGGTATAAGAAATCGTTTTTTTCTCCAAGATGTTTCCATTTAATTTTTGATATATTAGTTATATCTCTACCTGAGAAACCAATAATATCATTTGTAATATTAAATATTGGAAAAACATATCTATTTTTCATTTTCCCCGCTTTCGCTACGCCACCCCTAAATTGATTTAATATCTCATTAGATATATTTCTTTTATTCCAATATTGATGATTTAATTCTAAATTTTGTAGAATCTCTGAATCAAATTTCTTGGTGCTTTTGAGTAATGGCTTAGATTGTTCTTGAGGATAAATAAAAGAAAAATTTTTATCTTTAAGCCATTCTTTGCCTTTATCGGAATTTTCTAATTTTAAAGTCATACTCACAAGAGAGCTAAGATCTCCGCTAATATTTTCTTTAAAATCAAACCAATGCCCAGAGTCTTTATATATTTTTAAAACAGTATCGTTATCGCTTTCTCTATATAAAGGTTTAGTCCTATATTCCTTTCCATAGTCTTTCAATTTATATCCTAATTCTGTTAGGATTTGATATACGTTTACATCTTCCATTCTAAAGCCTCACTTATTATTGGAAATTCTTTTACAAATATTTTTTTACATTTTTCAGCAATTTCCCTATGTTCTTTTTGAGTATTTTGTTCTGTTCTTAAATCTATATAATGAATCCAGCTTCTTAATGAACCTTTCATATAAATTGTAGTTTGTGTCGTTAAAGGCAATATCATTCTAGCTACTTCTTTCGCTACTCCATTTTCTATCATAGTTTCATAACAATGTTGAGATAACGATAAAGATTCAACTAAAAGTTCGCTAATTTTATCATAAGCATCTGTGCCTGTTGGTAATAATTTTTCACCAACTTGACGATTTTTATCGCCTTGAAGTCTTAATTCGATGTCTTCATATTCATTAGCAATACTATATCTTTGGCTAAATTCTTGAAATGAAAAAGATCTATGCCTTAAAATTTGGGCGGCAACAGCTCTGCTGGTTTTTATTTCCAAACACATGTCTACTAATTCGAATGGGCTCCAATGTTTATGCTTTATTAAAAATTTTAATAACTTAGGCGCAGTTTCAATATTCATTTGATTTAAAGGATTACTTACTCTTGCGCAATATGACACTAAATCTTCTGCATTTTTAATTCCCTTAATTTCAGGTTTTGTGATTGATACTAATTCTACATTCATAATAACTCCCCATCGTTATTATTTCTATCATTTAATTCATACTGCTCTCTTTGTCTTTCTGCTACATCTCTCAAAGACCCGCGTTCATCTATATTAAAATTTGTGACTTGATAATTTAAATAATTCTGCGCCCAAACTTCTTTACCTGACGAATCTAATCTTCTTACTAGATCTTGATGTCCAGCAGCATCTTTACCTTGAAATCTAGTTTTAGTTGGAATTAATTTATGCGTACCAAAGGCTTGACCATCAAGAGTAACTTCATCAAGAGTTTTTCTCCTAAAAATCGCTACGAATGAGGCGAACCATTGCAATCTATCAGATAGAGAAATTACAGAACTATCATCAACTACATTATTTGAATTACGATTAAAATTTTCACCAGTTCTATTTAATTGCATGGCAGTTATAATTGGGCAATGAATTTCTTCTGATATTCTTTTTAATTTATCGATCTTTTCTCCAATAGCTTGATGCTCTGCCCAATTTTGACCAACTTTTTCTCCAGTTAATTTAATATAATCATAAGCAATCATGGCTTGATTACCTCTACCAACTTTAGAAAGATACCATCTGCGAATAATTGAACATACTTGATCTATATTTTTATTTCCTACATGATAATGAAAATATTCATAAGTTTTAACTTTTGCCCAAGCTGCTCTAACTTTTCTAGTCATTTCTTCATTTTTTCGCCAATTTCCAGTTTCAAGATACCATACTGGAACGTCTGTCAAAGAAGCTACCATACGCAATTGAATATCCATAGTTTGCATTTCTGTATCCAAAATTAAAGTTTTTGTTTTATTTTTTGGATTAATTGAAGTTTTAAAGCAAATATCATTTAACCAAGTAGATTTACCTTGGCCCGGTCTACTTGCTATAGCATATATATTACCATTCTTTAAACCGCCATACATCCTATTAAATTCTGAGTACGGGGTAACTAAACCTGTATCTTCTTTAGGAGAATTACCAATTTCTTCAATTAAATCTTCTACTTCCGAAAAAATATTAACTGGCATATCATTTTCCGAATATGCAGAAATTTTCTTATTATAAATTTGATCTATTTTACCTATAATTTGATCAACAGAATCTTCGGAATTTTTATTTACATATTCTTTTAATTTATCTGCAGTTTGAGATATTTCTCTTCTTATTCTTAATTTGATTAATTCTTTACAGGCATTTAATGTGGCCTCTTCCGTTATTTGAGAAAAACTTAAGTTATCAATATAATCAAAAATATTAATTTCATCTTTAAATGTAATTCCTAAATTTTTTATCTTTTCTGCTAATAATATTTTATCTACAGTTTCGCCTTTATGTTTAATATTTTTAAAAACAGTATATATCGATGCATGAACATCATTATAAAAATCATTTTCAGTTAAAAATACATCAATATCTGCAAATAAATCTTGATGTTTTAATAGACCGCTTAATACATGTCTTTCTACTTGTAAGGAATATATCATTCAGTATTAGATGATACCAAAGTAAAAATTAAAAGTCAAGTTTTAATCTTTATCTTCTTTGTCATCAAAATCATCATCATCTTGGTTTTTTCTTGCAATTAAATCTGTGGTTGCTTCTAAATTAAGTTGATCTATGCTTTGGCTCCACGTATTAACATAATATAATAATGCCATAGCATTTATTTGATTATCAAATTTTGTAAAAACTTGAGGTTCACCTTTATTTGAAAAGTTAAATAAGATATAACCGCCAAAACTGCATTCATCAATTTGCTTTAAAAGCGCTTCTGGTACTTTAAATTTTTTTTTATTTATCACCAGAAAAAATTACACTTAAATAATTAAAATTCCGCATTTTTCTTCTATATATTGTGGTGATATTTTTTTTAAATCATCTTCGTATAATTCTAAAAATTTAAAACCATTCATATCTAACCATTTTTCTTTTTTTACATCTCTTTTAATGCTATTTAAATATTTTAATCTAGAATTATCATGAAAAAATTTATTAAAGGATTCATGTTGATCACCCTGTATTTCAATTGCAATTTTTTTTGTTGCATTTAATATATCAACTTTAAGCATTGTTCCATATACAGGAAATTCTTCATATACTATATGATTTTTCCAATATGGATAAAAAAATTGTTTGAATTTAAATTGAAGTTTACTGCGGCTTTTGCCTTCCCAATCTATTAAATTATTTCTAACATTTTTATTAACGAGCTTGCCGTTAATATTTAATAATCTCATGACGCTAGAGTATTAATAAATTTATCGTAAAAATAACCTGTAATTTCTTTATTTTCTTCTAAATATGATCTTAAGTTGTCTATTCCTTGATGTTGCTTTTTAAGTTCAAGATTAGACTTTTTAAGTTCATCTATAATTTCATCTGAAAATGTAACCCATGCGCCTTTTGCTGTTGCAAATTCCCAAGATAAAATTTGATCAATAATTTCATATTCTTTCCAAACAGATGAACCTTCTTTTCTACCATATTTAATTGGGTATTGAACTTTTGAATTTGTTGATTCGTTTGTTGATTTTTTAATTGAGATTTTAACATTATGACCAATAATTTTATTTTTAATTGGGTCATATTTTTCATTTGGTTTTTCAAGAATAAGATCTTTATTATAACGAGGTTCAAATTCTAAAATCCAATTTGCAAAATGAAGTAAGGCATTTCCTCCAGTAGCGGAAGTTTGTCTAATTTCTTTATTTGCTGCGTAAGGATCTAATTTAATGTCAGATCTAACTTGACTAATAAAAATAGCTATATGTCCGCGTTTAGATAATGCTAGAGAAATTTTTTTCATAAGCATTGAAGATATAACTGCTCCACCTGCTACTTTTGTAGCTTCGCTAAGACTTTTTTCTTTATCTCCTTTTGTGATAAGTCCATCAACAGAATCAAGAATAAATATATATTTCTTATTTTCATCATTAGATTGAATTAAATCTTTCATTAATTCTGAGACAGTTTCAAATATATTGCATTCAAAAACAAAACATGTACCATCTACCCATTCTTTAGGATCTGTAACAAATTTAACACCGGATCTTTCTTTAACTTCTTTGCTAAGTCTTCCTTCCGCTTTAAAAAGTAAAGCTCTAGAATCTTTTACTGTTTTTAAGAAATTTTTAGTTACTTCAAGGGCCTCAGAAGTTTTACCGCCTTCATTCATCCCAATAAATCTATGTAGTCCGGGGCATAATCCTCCGCTAGTAGCAATATCTAAATTTAAACTACCAGTTGAAACTTTATAATAAACTTCATCTTCAAAATTATAATGATCTTGTTTATTATCCTTTAAAAATGATAACAATCTATCTGATGCCGATGGCCCTATAGATTCTTGTTGTACTTCTTCTTTAGGTTTTCTTCCCATATCTTATAAATTCTAACAAACTTTTAGGTTTTTTGCAAATGTTTTTATCTTGTTCTACTTTATTTTGCTCTAATTTAATTGGATTTTGATTTAAATTTAAATTAAATAATTCATACTCTTTTAAAAGAAAAGCTTTACCTTCTGATTTCAAGAACCAAGCTAGTGATGGAGGAGGACTACCTAATTCTATAAGATTATCCCAAAAATCAAAACAATTAAACTTTTTTACTAGTTTTTGTGCAATTTTAATTTCTCTTGGCCAATTTATTTTACCGCGTATATATTTTTTAACTATTAATTGGCATAATTTATGGTTTATAGTTTTCAATATCAAATTTTACCATTCTTTGTACTAAATTGTCAAAAGAATTCTTTGGCTGCCATTTTAATTCATTTCTAACTTCGGAAGAATCTCCTAGTAATAAATCTACTTCTGCAGGTCTATAAAATTTAGGATTTATCTTAACTAAAACTTTAGATTGAACATTACCTTCTTCAATCAAATAATCTGGTAGAACTAAACACTCATTCTCTTTTTCGCCAACCCAATTAAATTCATTAATACCAGCGAATTTAAATGATTTTTCTACGAACTCTCTTACAGAATGAGTTTCATTTGATGATAGAATATATTCTTTTGGTTCATTTTGATTCATCATCATCCATACGCCTTCTACAAAATCTTCCGCATGACTCCAATCTCTTTTGGAATCTAAATTACCTAAATTAATTGGTTCAAATGGCAGTTTATTTTTAATACAATAGTTAATTTTTGCAACACCATTAGTAATTTTTCTTGTTACAAATTCTTCTCCTCTTCTTTCACTTTCATGATTATATAATATTGAATGTATAGCATATAAATTATATGAATCTCTATAAACTTTTGTTATATGTCTAGCTGCAGCTTTAGCTGCACCATATGGGCTTCTTGGCCTAATAGGATGCTTTAAATCTTGTGGGCTATATATAACATCTCCCATTTCTTCACTTGAACCAGCTGAATAAAATCTGCAATTGGGGGCATACTTTCTTACTGCCTCCAAACATCTTAAAACTCCTAAAGCTGTGGCATCAAAAGTTTGTAAAGGTATTTGCCAACTACTTCCAACAAATGATTGCGCTGCAAAATTAAAGAAATAATCGGGTTGAATATCTTTAACGATTTCATCTATAGAATTGCTATCTGATAAATCAGCAATTATCATTTTAAATCTTGGATTATCTAAATTATGTTGTATATTTTTTAAATTAGGGTTTGAGCTACGCCTTCTAATTCCTATAATATTATGTTCAGTATTTTTTAGTAAAAAATCTACCATATAAGATCCATCTTGACCAGTAACGCCTGTAATTATAATTTTTTTCATATTCATTATGATATTATATAAGTTTATTTGTTATTTGTATAGTTTTTAATTGATGCTAAGATAGAATCTTTTACATTATCTATTTTAAAACCAGTGTCTCGTAGTTTTTTATTATCTAATATACAATTTGATCTTGGAGTTTTGGCTGCGGTTGAATAAAATTCATCATCATTTTTAAAAAAATTAAATTTTTTATCAATAATATATTTTGATATTAATTTCGCTACCTCTTTAGTAGTTATTGAACCCGTATTTGTGATATTATATATACCTGTATCTACATTATTTTTTAATAAATAAAAACAAGCATTTAAAAAATCATCAATATTTGTTAGAGAATTTGTTGCGTCTAAAAGTTTATCATAATTAATTAATTTTGTTATATAATTTTTAGGATTAGATATGTTGTTAAAAGGTATTCTTAATCTACAAACATAAGCGTTATAGTCACATTTTAAAATGCTTTCCATAACGGCTTTTGTGCCAGAGTAATATGAGCAAGGTTGATGATCAAAACAAAAATTAGGTTCATCTGTTTCAGAAAAACCATTTTTTCCTTTTGTTCCAGAATAAATACATCCGCTTGAAACTTGAATATATCTTATGTTTAAAGAATAACAAATATCTGAAAGATATTTAACTAGCGTCACGTTTCCATTCCAACATGATTCTTTATTAATTTCACACGCGTCTACATTTGGTTTTCCAGTATAACCAGCGCAGTTTATTATATAAAGAGGGTTAATATTTTTAATTTTATTAAAAAAATCATCTTTATTTAAAAAATCACAGTCTTTTCGATTTAGTTCATATAACTCGCAATTTTTATTTTGTAAAAATTTACTAAAATTAGACCCTAAAAATCCATTTGAACCTAAAAGAAGTATTTTCATGTTATAAATTATTTATTTTTTCCCAATCAATTATTGGTGCTACAAATGGATTAATACAATGTGTAGAAACGCTTGGAATAGGAGTCCAAAATTTTGTCTGATGCCTTTGTCTTAATTGAGTACCTATTTCGCAATCACTATATCCATTTATCCATAAATCTTTATCTCGTAAAAAAAGTTCTTTTGAAAATATCATTGATAATCCACAATTTGGTAAAGATCTCCAATGTCTATAATTTGAAACAATTATTTTAGACTCTAGATCTCTATATAATTTCCAATGAGATTCTAAATTATATTGATTTATTGTATCGTCTGATTGAGTAAAAATATATTTATCATTATGATCATATAAACAACAATAATCTTGTGAAGGCTTAGAGGTATTGAAAAAATTTAAAGTAATTTCAATCCATTGGGGAACATGCATATAATCTTCTTCTAAGATATATATCAATTCATCATCTTTAATTTTGCCCTGCTCAATATCTTTAAAAATAATTTCTGAAGCTGCAGCTACAGAATGACTCCATGGCTCGTCAAATAGTACATTTCTTTTTATATTTTTTGTATCTATAAAATATAAAGAAAATGCATAATTTTCATATTTTTTTGTAAAATGAGTTTGATAATCTTCTTCTTTTTCAAAGCATATATTTAAATTTGACAAAGATTTATTTGTAGTTTTTAGTAAATTTATGAATACTTTCTCTGGACTAAACCATGAAGGTCTATCAGGATTATTTCTTAATCTTGAAAATTGGCGTAAATAAATATGTATTTTATTATATTTCATATTTTCATCTTCATAAAATGACTATCATTTTCATCTTTTAAAGCTAATTGATAATTATTATTCCACATCCAAAATAAGATTTTATCTAAATTTTTATTATAAATTATACCTTCTTTACCTATAGTGCTCGTTTCTACGGCTATTTGTTTAGGTCTGCTAACAAGTTTTTCTAGCACAAACCATTCACATCCTTCAGTATCAATTAGTAAAACATCAATATCTCCTTTATCAAATTTATCTATTGTTTCACATTTAACTTTAATTTTTTTTGCATTTTTTATAATATCGCAATCTAAACCATGGTTTAATACCATAGGTGAATCTATGCCTTCCAAATAAGAGCAGTTATCTATTAGAAGAATTTCTTCTTCTCCAGACTTATCAGTAATCGCTATATTATAAATATATACGTTTTTATAGTCTTTAGATAGATCTAATAGTTCTTTATAAAAGGATGGATTTGGTTCAAATAAATGACATTCTATTTCTGACCCCCAAAATCTTTTAGTTCTACAAACGTAAGGTTGTCCAACGCCTATTTCAAATATTTTTTTCATATTATTTCCAAGGATTTATTGCGCTAAAATAATGAAAAGCATAACTTATTTTATTATTATAATCTATTTTATCTAATGGGTCAATACTGAATTGTCGGGCTTCTTCTGGAGTAGGCTTATCAGGAAGAAAATTAGCTATAACAGAATAAAAAAGATCTTCTTGAGGTTTTTTATTATTTTCGGCAAATTTTTCTCTTAATATTAATTTACCAAAATTTTGAGAAGCCCATCTGCAAAAAGAAGCTCTTCTATAGCTCATGCCCCCATTACCAATTATAGTTGGTTGAAAAAATGGTTGCCATGCATCATCTTGGTCTAAATATTCTACTGAGGGAGCATGTAACCAAGGTGCGCCAATATATGCAAAATTTTTATTTAATAAATATGATTCATATCCACTTTTTATTAACATCGCGTCTGGTTGTAATGTTATAATATGTTCAATATCTTGAGGTATATTAAAATATAAATCTCTAATACAGAATGTTGAGTATGACTCAAGAGAGTTTAATTCATTTATTTTTATAATTTTAATATTATACTTATTAATTAATGATATATTATTATCTAAAAAATTTTCTGTATTATGTACAAATGCAAATATTGGATATGAATATTCAGAAAATGTATAAAAAGAATGAAAACACGCATAATCTTCTAATTTATTTATATGTCTATTCCTTCCATCGATAAATATTCCACAAAAAATATTACTACGATTTTTATCTTTAGATGTGGTTGACAATATATCTAAACAAACATATTTAATAAATTCTTGATCTTCCTGAAGTCTATTTTGATATAAAAGTTCCATTTTTAATAATTAAAACTTAATATTTCTTTAAATAAATTTTTATTATTTAAAACATATTCTGGTATATTTTCTTTATTCCATTCAACTTGAATAAGTTTAGTTTTTTCTGGATTAAAAGAGTGTTTATTTTTAATACATTGAATTAAACCTTCTTTATCTTTAACGCAATTATCCATTTCATTTGAGTGGCAAAAATATTTAAATTTATCTACAGTTTTATTTAATCCTGCGCAATAACTAAAATGCCATCCTGCATTATCAATAAACTTAAATGCATCTTTATAGTCTACATTTTCAATAATTGGATTTGCACGTATTTGTCTTAACCAATATAATTTATTTATTTTTAAAAATTCTCCTTTAATTATAAAAGCCCCCGGAAAATTACCTCGAATTCTACTATATCTTTCCTCGACAAGCTCTAAATCTAAACATAACTGACGACTATCAATCATAAATGTGCAAGGCTTAAAAATATCTTTTTGATTTAATGTCTCTTGTATCTTTTCCAATCTTGGTATTTCGTCTAAATCACCATGGATAATTATGTCTTCATAATTTAATTGCTGACGATTTATTAATATATTCTGTATAACTTCTCTTCCGGCCCAATCATTAAGTAGAAAATTTTGATTTTTACAATAATCTACAGAATAATAAAAGATTTTATCTTTAAATTTTTTAAATCTTTCTTTTTGTTTTGGATATTCCAATTCTCTTGATAATAAACTATGAGATCTTGGAGATTCCAGTATTATAAATTTATCTACTATTTCAGCTAAAGTATTTAAACGAATGTCAAGGATATCCTCCTCTCCATTATACATAAAAGTGTCAAAAATCATTTTAATTCAAATTGTATTTGGTTACTAAAATCTATTAGACCTGTACCTGACCAATGACCGTATTTTGTTAAATCTACTTTATTAAACATTAAATTATCCCAAATTTTTTTCATTTCTGGAAATTGAAAAATATCGTCCATTAGCATTATTCCTTTATAATTATTCTTTATTAATAATTCTAAAACAATATTTTCCCATATACCATCATGCGCAATATCTAAATATATAAATGGGGCATTTAAAAAAATACTTAAATATTTTGTAAAATCTTGCGTTACGATAAAGTCAACGTTTTTCAATGAAGGCATTTTTTCAAATTTATTTTCATTTTGTAAAAAACTAGTTTCACACCTATCATTAACATCAAAAGAAATAATTTGATTTTGATTATTAGCAGATAAAGCTATTGCAGAACCCCCATTAGATGTTCCTAAATCTATAAGGATTGAATTATTAAATAAACTACTTAAATATACTAATAGTCTATATGGTTCTCGTCCAGAAGGTAGAGTGAAATATTTTTTAGAAACTCCTGTGCAAAATTTATATAAATCTTGTAAGTTTAAATTATCTAAATAATTATTATCAAAATTAATTTTCATTAAAGATTTTTAAGTATATTAATTTGTTTATTTGATAATTTTGGATATATACCTATATAAAATCCATTTGTGTGCAAAAATTGACTATTTTTAAAATCTTGATGATTTCCATATTTTTTATAACAAGTTTGTAGTAATAAATTACCAGATATAATTGGTCTTGTTTCTATTTTATTTTCTTTGCAAAAATTTAAAATCTTATTTATTAAATTAATATCTTTTGATACAAATGGGAAACAAAATGGTACGGCAGTTCTATTTTCAAATTCTTTTGGTAAAATAAGATCATTGAAAATACTTTTTATTTTATTATATAATTCTATTCTTTTTGATGAATACGAATGAATCCTTGAAAGGTCTAATAAACCTATAAATGCATTTATGTCTGTATTTCTAAAATTATTCCCTAAATTATAAAAATCAAATAATTTGTTAACATTTGGATTTTGGTAAGTAGACGAATCAATTCCATATACATCTAAACTTCTTGTCATCCCATGATTTCTATTCATAAGAAAATATCTATATTCATTTTCGTCATTTGTAAAAATGAATCCGCCTTCTACGCTTTGAACTTGATGTCCAAAATATGTACTAGTTGTACTCGTAAAATAAGAAGATATGTTTTTATTTTTATAAAGACCCAAAGTATTTTCGCAGTTATCTAATAAAATTTTTACATTATATTTATTTTGTAAATAAATTAATCTGTCTATATCTGGAACTTGACCTATTAAAGACACGCAAACAATTGCAGCAATTTTCTTACTATTAAGTTCTAAATATTTTTCAGTTAAATCTAGATCTAAACAAAAATCTTCTAATGATATATCTATAAATACCGGCTTAAACCCTTCCCTTATAAAGGGCGAGATAGAAGTGGTCCAAGTTGTAGAAGGAAAAATTATTTCTTTTTTTTCCTCTGAAAAAATATGATCTTTTATATACATCGCTAAAAGTGTATTTGCTGTAGAGCCACTTGAAACAAAAACAGAGTATTTTGAATCTACAAATTTAGAAAAATCATTTTCTATTTTTTTTACATATTGTCCTTGAGTCCAGTTATTTTTTTTATTTAAAATAAAATTGCAAATTTTTACTCTGTCTAAAAAAGTAAAACTTGAGTCATTTAAAGGCCAGCTAAAATTATTCATTAATAAATATTTAAATATACGAACATATAGTTATGTTATCTTAATAATATATAAAAGTCAATTTAATTTTCAAAATTTATGATAGGCTTTTTTATATTATTCTTTGCGTAAAAATCTTCATTAAATTCTAAAATTTGTTTTTCATAATTCCATTTATATCCACAATGACCAAAATGTTTCATCTGATATTCATATTTTTCTTTACCATTTTCATGAAGCCAAGTCATATGCTTAATATGAGATACATTTTTTGGTATTTCCAATGAAGTTAAATTTTTATATGATATCAAATTATTATCTTTATAAACAATATCGTTGTCCCAAAAAAAGCTATCTATAGTTTTTGAATCAAACTTTGATCTAAATATTCTTGGTGGGCAAAATCCATCTATCCATTGTTTACCGTCAAATATATAATTTTTAAAATTAATACTATACCAACAGTAATTTTCATTTTTATTTATAAAATTTATAATATCTTTTATATTTTCTATAGTATAAAATTCATCAGCATCAACCATCCAAATGATATCTGAATTCATGACTCTCAAATATTGCAAACATAAATCTCTAGCCTTATGCTCTTGTATATAATTAGGTGTTGTAAAGATATTATTTATATAATTTTTATTATATAACTCCACGAGTTTTTCTTGTGTTTTGTCATTTTTAGTATTTATGTCAAAATATTCCATAAAAGGAATTGAAACGGCACAGATTTGGTTAATGATATTATCTTCTTTGGCTTTTATAAAAGGAAATAAACTATTTTGTATATAGTTTTCTGAGTTGTAAGCGCAATATATTATTCCAATTTTCATATTTAATTATCTTTTATATTAAATTGTTGATTATATTGTAATATAGTTCCTAAATAATTTTGGGGGAAACCAGAGCCTCCGTTTAAATAATCTTTAAAAGAAAATCTATATCTTTTGGGAACAACGTCCAACATAAAATCTTTATTTAATACTTCAATTTGAAATAATTCACTAAGCCTAAACTCTAATTCAACCATATCTATAAAATAATCATCTGGAATGATTTCTTTATTTTTAATTTTAGTCATATATTTAATGATATCATTTAAATTACTAATATTTAAATTTAATTTATCTTGACAATACATTTGAAATCTTCTTCTTAAGGCTTCGTGATGATTTACTACATCTTGCCCATACTTTCCGTAAACTAATTGAATATCATTTCCAAGGAAATAGCATAGATAATATTTTGTGCCATTAATCGATCCAAAAAATTTAGGAGTATCTTTTCTTTTATTAATAATATATTTATCTTTATCATCCATTGTTATTATTTTGCCATTTATGTTTGTTAGGCCCCAGTGAACTGCTCCATAAAATTCCATATATGGATTATATTTAAAAATATAAGGTCTTTGATCCCAAAAAAGTGCGCCAATGTTATTTTTTTCAAAATCATTTAATATATATGGTAATTCAGATATAAATTTATTTGTCATAGATTCTGGAGAATCTAAATAAACACAGTATTGTCCATTCTTTATTTGCCCATAAAATAAAAGATGGTTCATAAGGAACGCATGATTACAGGTCCAATTTTGTGTCATTATTTTACCATTCCCTTTGTTTGCTTCTAATAATTCTATTGTACCGTCATTTGAAGGCAAATTTACAAGAGCAATAATTCCATCAAAAGTTGGATAAATATTTTTGAGCATCAAAGAAATATGCTCCTTACGTTCTTGCGTCATTGTTAATAATAAGGGTTTCATTATTTTTTATTTTCTTGGTATATATTTATAATATTTTGAGCAACTACTTTTTTATTCATTAAGTTTAGATATTTACTACCATAATTTAGTGCAATTTTTTGAAAATCTGAATATTTTTTATTTATTTCAATTATTTTTTTAATAAAATTATCTGGGTCTGGTTCAGAAATAAATTCTTCTGGAGAAAATTCTATTGCGGTTGGATTATCACTACAAGTAATAGGTATGCATCCCGCAACCATAGCTTCTATCATTGGTAAACCTAATCCTTCAAATTTAGAAGGAAATAATAAAAACTTTGAAGAATTATATAATAAATTTAAATCTTCATCGTCAACAATTCCTGTATAATATCCAAAATTAGGATTTTCTGAGCCACAAACTACTAAATTAGAGTGAATATCTGAATATTCTGAAAACGCTTCTTTTATTAAAGAAAATCTTTTCCTTGAATCATTAGCTCTACCAACATAGAAAAATGTAATACTTTTACCTATTTTTGCGTCATAAGAGACTTCTTTGATTGGATTATAAATTACTTTTGCTTCTAAATTTAAAGTTTCTTTAATTTGTTTTTGAACAGTTTTTGAAATACAAGTTATTGCATCTGCTTTAGATAATTGATCTTTTACTTTACTTAAATTATATGTTGGATTACTAATTTGTAAATCTAAAACATTCAAAATAATAAAAGGTTTTTTTTCTTGATTCTCTGCGTATTCTAAAATGTCGTCATACATATCATTATTTGAGTAAATAATATCTGGAGATTTTTCTACAAAAGAGCATCCATTTATTTTTAATCCTTCGTTTATTCTAGATATTTGATCTAAAATAGAATTTTTCCAGCCAAAAGTTTTGATAGTTATATTCATGTTTTTTGCTCAGATAAAGATTTTTTAAAAAATTTATTTTGCAGTTCTACTTTTCTTTTATATCTTAACATATTCGCTTCATCAACCTCTTTTGCGGTTATTGACCCATATCTCGCTTTTTCTACTGCATCAAATGTTATTTGATTTGCTTCAATCATATTTTTATATTCTTCTGAATTTACGATTAAATTCATTAAATTTAATCCAATTTGATTTTGAATAGAAATCAAACAATTTTGCCAATTTTCTGAATTAGATATATTGAGATTTTTTTTAATTTCTAGTATGCTTAAATAATCAAACGCATATGCTTCATCTACTAATAAGTTTATCATATATTATGTTAATAATTTATTTATTGATTTTTTAATAAGTTCAAAATTTATATCACTTATATTATAATTTTCTAAATATAAAGCGTTTATATTTCTTGGCGCTCTGTTAATAATTGGGGCATATGTAGGATATGATAATGCTGAATATAAAGCTAAAACTTTAGCTTGATAGCCAGAAAGAATCCAATTCATGCCCGTGTCTGCTGTTAATAAAAATTTACAAGAAAGAGCAATCTTTACATCTTCAAAAATACTTAAACCTATAGGTTCATATGTAGTATTTAATTTAGGATGATTATTTAACCCTAATTGAATTGTCTCTAATCCAAGTGAATGTATATAATCAACAATTTGATTAGCAAATTCTTTAGGAATATCTCTTATTGCTCCTGCGCTAGAAAAACAAGTTAGAGCTACGCAATTTTTATATTTTTGGTCTAATTCAAACCATCTATTAAAATTTATATATAAATCTTTTGGAGGAATTAAATCATGCATTAAACATACTGATTCTGTATGATGATATTTTACATACCAATTTTCGTATTTATGTTTTGGCATTGGATTAAAAACTTTATCAAAATTATTTTTTTGCATGTACTCAATATCAGATTGGCTAGGCCAATTATCATAATTTTCCCAAATTTTTATATCATCTATTAAATTATTATGAAGAAATATTGGTGCAATTGATTCGTATTTTTTATTTATACCAAATGTTAAATGTCCTTGGGGATTCTGTTCTTTAAATGCTCTACAAGCTATCATATTCATAGCTAGATCCCCAATTTGGCCTTGATTAAATCCAATAGCTTTCATTTATTCTAAATGTAAAATCTTAATATTATTATTAAGATAAATTTTACTATATCCTGCATTTTGAAAATTTTCACATAATACATATGTATCACAATCAAAACGATTATATTTTTTATTAATATAATCAAATCTTATGCCTTTAGCAAAAGGTATGGCATTATAAACAGCAAAACTATTATATGTTGAATAGAATTCAATATCTTGATCTTTATTAAAATATTCTAAATATTCTTCATTACTTATTGGTTCAACTAGGTGCTCTGGTTTAATTCTAGTAGCCCAACCATCTCTACACCCATGAAGCCATCCATGAAATGGTTTTGAATAAAGATCCTCAAGCCATTTTCTGCAATCAAAATTAAATTTACTTAAACTATCTAAATTACATCTTAAACTAATTCCAGAATACACATCATAATTTGAGTCTATTAATTTAATAACATCTTCTGGAAGATAAAAAATATCAGATTCAATCCATATAATTTTATCATATATTGAAAGATCTTTAACTTGATTTAATGCTTGATTTCTATAAAAAGCTAATAGTTTAACTCTATTTTCTTCTGCTACAGAACCATATTTTGGAGTATTTAAATTTTGAATTGTTACAAAATGATTTTTAAAAAAATTATTATAATTATAGTTTTGTAAAATTAATTTAGTATTATCTTTTGAATCATTTTCAAATATTGAAATATCAAAATTATCATTAGGTCTTAAGGATATAATTTTCTCTATTTGAGAAAAATAATTATTTAAAATAAATTCGCTATCTCTTAAAATTGTACATAATAATATATTCATATTTTATTTATTATACCAAAATTTATATTTAAGATATGTCCCAATATAATTTTTATCATATAGTCCATCACCGTATTTTAAATAATTTTTAAAACTCCATTTAAATTTATTAGATAAAATTTCTTCATTTGATTTTTTTAAAATTTCATATTGGAATAGCTCTGATAATACGAATTCTAGTTCTGTTATATCAATAAATGCTGATTGAGGTATAATTTCTTTTTTGTTTATCTTTTCATATAAAGATATTAAATCTTCTAAATTATCCAGAGACAAATTTAATTTAATATTACAATATGCCCTAAATCTTTTTCTTATGGATTCTTGATATTCAACTACTTGTTGACCAAAATCTCCATATATAATTCCACAAATATTTGAATCAGGGTATACATACCAATATTTTGCCAAATCTATTATTGAATAATTCATATTAACTTTTAAGTATTGTATTTATTTTAAAATCTGGCAACTTAATAATTTTATCTTTAATTTCACTAAAGATTTCTACTCTATAATCATTATTATGACCTGCGGCTTGAATAACAAAATCTCCAAATTGAAAATTAAAATCTGGATACCATGCATGGTAATAACTATTAAAATATCTTGTATGAACAATTTTAAAATGTTTTTTAACATTTTCATCGTTAAGTTCATTTATAACAGCCTGCTGTTCGCACCAAGAATGATGATATAAATCTATATTAGAATTAATTTTTTCTAAAAAATTCAAACTCCAATCCGAGCATTTCACTAGCCAAGAATCGGTATTTACTTCTATTTTATCATGATTACTACTTGCTATAATCATATCATAATTATCATCAACCATATTTTCTAGCCTGATTGTATGATTCATTATCATGCAATCTGTACCTAAAAACCATAACCAATCATATTTTTTTTCTTTAATAAAATTAATAAACATCGGCACTCTTTCCCAATTGACTCGCCTACTGAAATCAAAATCATTATCTTTTGCATAAAAATCATAACCATGAGCTTTGCAATAATCTACTTTAGAAGGCATTGTTAATTCAGCGACATCTTTATATGATTTTGTGCCATGAAGCATTTCGTCATGATATGTAAATATTAAAAATTTTTTATTCATTTTTAAAATCAATATTTAAAATAAAATATATCCTTCCAAGAATTGTAGCCATTTTTTATTAATTCAACAACTTTTTTTCGATCTATTAAAGTTGTTTCTGGGTATCTTATGTTTGTTTCTATAAGTTTAACTATATCATTATAGTTTATATTAATAGGAATACATTCTTCATAATCTTCCTTCCATCTGCTTATCCAAGGAATTTTATTAAATTGTGGATCAAGAATTAATCTTGGTATTCCAAGTTGATATCCTATATGGCTTGGCCCGTTACAAGTAAATATTCCATATTCGCTTTTTATAAGCCAATCTAATGATTCCTCAAATATAGGGTCATCATGTATGAATACGTTTGATGGGTAATTAAAATTAAAATTACTATAATCTATGTCTCTATCCCATTTTTTAACTTTAGGAAAATATATAACATATTCTGGTAAATGTTCGGCTAAATTCTTTAATAAAAGCGGTATATCACTGTACATATAACCTTGAGTAGTCGTTGTAAGACCGCAATATATTATTTTTTCTTTTTGAGGGAAATGATTAGTTAAAACTCTTGTTTTTTTAATCAATTGAGGATTTAAACCATATTTTTTATAATCTAATGATAATGGGCTTCTAAATAATAGGTCAGGAACATTATATGTAATATCTTTCGCATTGAATTGTGATTTTAAATTATCTTGTAAATCTTTGTCTATTATGATTCGATTATCATGAGCTATATTTTCGTTAATTTGTTCAAATTCAATTGCATTACCAAAAACATACCATAACGGCTTATATACTTCTTCACGAGCAGAAATTAACGTTTTATTGGATATATTTCTTTGATTTAAAAGGTGGGATATCTGTAAAGATAAAATACAATCACCTAATCCATGTCCACCAATATTTAATAGTTTATAATCCACATATATATGTTAATCGATTATTGTGAAAATGTCAATCAGCAAAGCTAGTATTATATTCATTAATCAAATCTTTAATGCCATTTTGTATGTTATATTTTATATGGTAACCAAGATTAGAATTTAATTTTTCAATATTTGCTTCTGTAAAGGTTTGAAAAAAATCATATGGACAATCAATATATTCAATTTCTGGATTAAGATTTATGACTTGCGATATTATCTTAACTATAGTATTAAAATCAACAGCTTTTCCTGTTCCTAAATTATATATCTCATATTCTTTATTTTTATCTAAACTATGAATAAGACAATCTACTACATCTTTAACATAAATAAAATCTCTTTTTTGTTCGCCGTTTTTAAAAAGTTTAACTTTATTATTTTTTTTAATTTGTTGTATTAATTGATAAACCATACTTGCGCTTTTATTTTTAAAATATTCATTTGCTCCATAAACGTTAAAAAATCTAAATCCAATAAGATTTAAAAATTTACCTTTATAATTTTTTATTAAATTTTCCATTATTAGTTTAGAAAATGCGTATGAATTTGCTGGATCAAGCCTATCTGTTTCTTTTGAAGAAGAATTAACAATTCCATAAGTAGAAGCTGATGAAGCAAAAATAAAATTTTCTGTATTTACTATATCAAGTATATTTTTTGTGCCTTCTACATTATTTAATAATTGAAATGTTTCTTTTAAAATCGTTGTATCTGTACAAGCCGCTAAATGAAAAACTGCTCTAAATTTTTTGCCAAATAATAAATGTTTTACCTTTCGTTTGTCTGTTATATCACAAAAATATAACTCTCCTTTAAACTGATTTAAATTTTTAAATCCCGCAGAAGAATAATTATCTAATACTATTAATTTTGAATTTGGATATTTTTTTTGTAATTCTAAAACTAAATTAGACCCAATAAAACCTGATCCACCAGTAATTAAAAACATATCCTATATTATAGGATATACTTTATTAAGTATCAAGAAAGTTTATGTTCTTTTCTTGTTTTTTCTGGAATAGCCCTAACAAATTCTGGACCTTTACTTTTGGCTTTATTGTATAATTTTTTAATAAAAGCGTCATAAGTCATATTACTCTTCATTCGTCCAAAATTACTGATTGCATCACGAACATCTTGTGGAGTTATAATTGGAAAAGAACGATCTTTTGGAAATAAAAAATCGCTATCTTTTAATTCACTTCTTTTTTTGCCTTTATAGGTTTTTTGATAAGCGTCTGTTTCTGTAATGTCTAATTCTAGAATCAATTGTTTACGCATAAAATTAAACCAGAGTTAATAGATATTTTAATTGATTTAAACTACCAAGAATTTCATCTCTAATATTTAATAGATCTGTGTCTTTTGTAGAATCTAATTGGTTGCTTAAACCAATAAGAAAATTAATATAATTATCAGTAGCGGCGATTGCATCAGCATTAGATAAGTTAGCTAGAGTAAGATTAAAAGTATTTGAAGCAATTACTCTGCCATATTTGCCCATATACGTTTCAATAAATTCATCAATATTTTCAATTAAACTTCCTACAATTTCATCAAAACTTTTATGTTGAGAAAATGATGTAGTTTGCCAATGAAAGATTTTGTATTGGTTTTGCATTTGAAGCATCATGGTTTGAATTGTTTCACCTTTACCATCTACTTCAGCTTTAGTTTCTACTTTGGTAACTTCTGGTTTTGGAGCAGTAATTGTATTATTTGTTGCTTCAACTTTTGGCTCATCAACTTTATTCATATTTTTAATATCTTCTGAAAAATCTATCTCAATTTCTGCTTTGCTTTTATTTTTTGGATTACGATAAGTATTTAAACAAATTGCTACTTTTTGATTTTGTGGACGATCTTCTTTGCCAATTTTATGCATGCAACGGCCCATATAATCGTTTTGTGACTCGTTCTTTTTAGGTTGAGGTATAGGCATATATAAATATATACACATAAAATAAATATAACTAGAAATGAGACATTTTGTCAATATTACAAATTATAATATTATGTCATTTTGTCTCTATTTAATATTTTTATCTCTGTAGAAAGTTGGCACACATCTTGCATATAAATAATATAAAGGAGGCATAAAAACTATGCTATTAACATTAAGAAATGGACATAGACCATTAGATATATTTGAAAATATATTTAATGATTCTATACTTAATTATGATAAGGGATATTCTGACTTTGTGTTAGAAAATGATCAATATTCTCTTGAGATTCCTCTTGCGGGATTTAAAAAAGAAAATATTGATGTTACTGCAAATCAAGAATATCTAACAATAAATGCTACAAGAAAAGATGGTAAAGTAAAATATGAAAAGTCTTTTTACTTGCCAAGAAAAGTAGATCTTTCCGAGGTAAAAGCAAAACACGAAGATGGTTTGCTTACTATTACTTTCGGTAAAGAAAATAAAAAACTACAAAATAAAATTAAAATAGACTAATAATAATCTTAGCGTCAAGTTCAATCCTTGGCGCTAGGTGTAATAGTTTTATATGACCATTTCTTCAGTATTAATCTGTGTTGCTGTTTTTGTTTATATATTTTATTTAGAAGCTAGAATTAAATAAATTATTTATCTAAATAGTTTTTAATATCTTTAATCAATTTAAGTCTTTTTCTTCGCTCTAAAACTGTTATTAATGTAGCTAAACTTATAGGAAAGAATATTCTTAAGAAAAATTGCATATGATCTTCTTTAGTTAATAGATCAAAATAATTAATATAAAGATCGCTCATGCCCCAAAGAGTAAATAGCATAGCTGGAGTAAATAAAATAAAAAATACTTTATTATAAAGTTCTAAATCGTTCCACCAGTTTTTTAATTTTTTGATAGAATCAAACATATAAAAAAGATTACAGTCAAGACTGAAAACCAGAGAATATTTTTATTTCTATTCTTTCTTTTATGGTATTTCCAAAAGTCGGCTATAAATTGTTCGGTATTATTACAAGAAGGGGCTATTAATTTAACGTCTCTTATTAATTTAATTATTCTTTTATCCATGCTGAAGTTTTTCCTTCGTCATCATCTATCATAATGCTATTAAAAACTATAACTTCATATTTTTTTTCTATCCAATTTGTCACTCTTAAATGATATTCATTTCTATTTCCAACTGATCCTAACGGCATTGTTCCATAATTATTATCATATATCCAAAGCATATTTTTATGTTCAAAAACGCATACGGCATGTCCATAATATTTTGGTAAAGTAACTTTATATTCTAACAATGATTTATTAAAATCAACTTTAACTAACATATCATCTTTGTAATGAAATTGAAAAGCGTATACTTGCGCCCATGTATTTTCGTTAGATAATATAAAGTTTGCATTTGAAGCAAAAATTACAGAATCAACAAAACAAGAATTAGGTAATTTAGAAATACTATGCGTTCTTCCAATATTAAAACCTATATTAATCGCATAATATGCTATTGCTACATTAAGTAAAAGAGCTAATGATAACTTGCTTTTCCATCCAAACCAAGCGAAGAATTTTTTTATTCTATTCACTTCTTCTATAGATTACACTATAGAAATTATGTTCAATTTATTTTTTTAAGTTGAATTTCAGTTTTGCCTAAAAGATCGCCCCTTTTCCATGTTGATCCATCATTTGTGCATTCATAAACCACTCCATATCCCATATCTTCTGGGAGTTCTCTAATTTCTTTTACTGTACCTTCGCTACCATAATGTTTGCACATAGCATTAATATTTTTAACTTTATCTCCTACATTAAACATACAATGATGATCCATTGGTTGATGCATCATTTCTTGAGCTTGAGTTTCTTCTTTATTAAACATTACAAAATTATGAATTGTTATCATATAGTCTTCTGCAAGCGCGGCCATTTGTTGTAAAAATGGTTCTGTAAGATTTTCTTTTACCATTGGATCATTTAGTTTATCTAAAATATTTTTTGCATGTTGTTGAATTGAATTAATTGAGCCAACTATCATTTCATAAAAATCTTCTTTATAATCTTGTAATTCTTCTTCTGGGTCTTCTACTTCTTCAACTTGAGCTAAAGATTTATCTTCTAAAAATACAATTTGATCAAACTCTGTTTCACCATCCCATTCATATTCTTCATTTAAATAATCAGAAGCTTGAGCTTTTTTAAGAGCGTCTTCCGTTGGTCGGTCTTTGGAGCCTTCTGGAGCTGGACGATAATTTTTACCCATTCTTTTCTTTTTTTGTTGAATATTATACCAAAGGCCTTTATTTTTAGCTTGTATATCTGCTTCTAAAATTATTTCTTCACTTCCAGTAATTTTACTAACTGGTTTTGCACTCCACATTTTGCAACTCCAATAATTAGCTTTATATTTTGGGCCGGGATTATCACAACCATGACGAGATCTATAAGCTTTACGTCTAGCTGGATTATCTCTTTTAATAGACATATTTGGATCACCAAATTTTACCATTACAATATTGCCTTTATCGTTTTTAACATACACTCCAAATTTCTTTTTACTTCCAGATGGAAGTCTGAAAGGTTTATTTAATGGGGCTTTTTTCTTCTTTTTTTCTGCTGCAAAAGAGAAATCTATTTCTAATTGTTTTTTTATCATGTACGTTCCCAAGAAATATAATTTGGAGTTAAATTATTCGCTCCGCTTACACTAACAATACCTGTATAACCTAAATCTGAAATTGATCCACCATCTCCAGCATTAGAAAAACTATTTCCAGCTAATAAAAAGTTAAAACTTGTATTTGATGCGCTTGATCCATATTTAACAAAAAGTGTTCCTGTAGCTAAATTTTGAATATATAATTCTTTTCTTTTAGTATTTGCAGATAAAATTGTTCCATTTGAACTGCTTACTGTATAGTTTGAGATACTGCTTCCTTTTTCTGGAATGGCTGTAACAAAATCAGTTGAAGCAGAAAGATCATCTTGGTGAACATTAATTCCAAAAGAATCAAATCCGCTAATTATTTCATAAAGTTTTCCACTAACGCTAACTGCATCAACTAATGGATTTAAATCGTCTTGGTGAACATTAATTCCCAAAGAATCAAATCCGCTAATTATTTCATAAAGTTTTCCACTAACGCTAACTGCATCAACTAATGGATTTAAATCGTCTTGGTGAACATTAATTCCATCGCCAGAAAAAGTTATTAAAATATCTTCTAAATTATTTAGTTTACCAAAATCTAGCGGTTGAAATCCGCTAATATCACTATTATAGACAAATGACAGTCTTTTTTCTGAAGGATCGTAAACGTTTGTATTTTGAGTTGATGGCATAATATTCTATTATTACACTTAAAAAGTATAAAGTTATAAGAAAAAATGGACGCGGAGAGAATTGAACTCTCGTCTTTTAGATAATTTAAAAGAAAATACTACAAGTTTAGTTCTTTTAATTTTTAATCTATTATAAATAAAGAACAAATATAATTGACGATTTTATTTTTTTATATTATATATTATTAGAATAAAAAAACTAATAACATATAAGCATCTAAATACGCAATTATCCAATAGATGCATCATGGTAATCACGCTGTAGAACTTAAACTACAGAAACGGTCTCCTCAACTAGAGAAACTCTAGCAGAGATATGACCTTTGTATTTAGCTGTTTTGGCAGTTAATACTTTAAGACTTTTTAAAGAGACCCGTCTAAACCTCTACTTGCATTTTAATTTCTATTACTAAAATCGAAACCAGTACGCGCCCAATGATAAAGAACTAATAATATTATACAGTAATATTATTTAAAATCAAATTATTTATTTAATATTTGTTGTGTTAATTAAAACAAATCTTTCATCTTTACCTATTCGATTACCTAATATATCAACAGTAAGAGGAGCGTAAATTAACCAATTAGGATGAATAAATAAACTTAAGTCTAATAATGCTATGGAATAAAAATTTAAATTTTG
>Ga0214923_10001099_pt1 | contig 39159 bp, 43 predicted proteins | sample LL1510_MetaG_FD_177993 | JGI IMG/M metagenome (GOLD analysis project Ga0214923, IMG submission 177993) | Freshwater microbial communities from Lake Lanier, Atlanta, Georgia, United States - LL-1510 | ecosystem: Environmental > Aquatic > Freshwater > Lake | place: USA: Georgia | collected...
GCAAACACCGCACTGGCCACCGCCGCCAACGAAGAGTAACGAAAAAAATAGGCCACGATCAACCAGGTGGCCACAGTGGCCAGGCCCAACCATGGCTCCAAGCCCAACAACACCCCGGCTGCGGTGGCCACGCCCTTGCCGCCTTTGAAGCGAAAAAACACCGGCCACACATGGCCTGCGAAAGCCGCCAATGCACAAGCGGCCAACACCGCATCGGCCCCCTCGCCCATGCCGGGCAGGCGTTGCACCGCAAACACCGGCACCCAGCCCTTGACCGCATCGAGCAGCAAGGTGAGCACCGCTGCGGCCTTGCTGCCCGAGCGCAGCACATTGGTGGCCCCCGGGTTTTGGCTGCCATAGGTGCGGGGGTCTTGCAACCCCATCAAGCGGCTGACAATCACCGCAAACGACAAAGAGCCAATCAAATAGGCCAAGACCACACAGACCAGTGCCAGCCACAAAGGGTTATTCACATCCATCATTGGGCCATTAGTGTCATTGTGCGGGGTCGCGCATCTCTTTGCGGATGGCATCGATTTGTGCCAGCACTGGCGCAGACAACACGGTGCCCCATGCGGCCAGGTTTTCCTCCAGGTGCGGCACCGATGTCACGCCAATGATGGTACTGGCCACCCGCCACTGGGTGTAACAAAAGGCCAAGGCCATTTGAGTGGGGGTCATGCCGTTGTCGCGGGCCAAGGCGTTGTAGCGGCGGGCCGCCGCCAGCGACTCAGAGCGGCCCCAGCGTTGGGCTTTCATGGCATCGAACTTGGCCAAGCGGCCCAGCGTGGGTTGGCTGTCGTGAAAACCCAAATCGTCGTATTTGCCGCTCAGGGCACCAAAAGCCAGGGGGGAGTAGGCCAACAAGGAGACGCCCAAGCGGTGCATGGTTTCGTCCAACGCGTTTTCATAGCTGCGGTTGGTCAGGCAGTAGGGGTTTTGCACCGACACAATGCGCGGCAGGCCGTGCTGCTCGGCGAGCCGCACAAATTCGTGCACGCCATAAGGCGTTTCGTTGGACAGGCCGATGTAGCGCACCTTGCCCTGCTCGACCAAGCTGGCCAGGGCCTGAAGTTGGTCGTGGATGGGCGTGACCGAGGTCTCTTTTTGGGGGTCGTAGTACATCGCCCCAAAGGCGGGCACATGGCGCTCGGGCCAATGGATTTGGTAGAGGTCAATCACATCGGTTTGCAAACGCTTCAAGCTGGCATCGCATGACACCAATATGTCTTTGGCCGTCATGCCCTCACCTTTGCGCACCCACGGCGTGCCGCGCGAGGGGCCTGCCACCTTGGTGGCCAAGACCAGACGTTGGCGCAGACCCGGGTGCTGGGCCAGCCAGCGGCCGATGATGGACTCGGTCACGGTATAGGTTTCGGCACGGGTGGGCACCGAATACATCTCTGCCGTGTCAATGAAGTTGACCCCCAAGGCCAGCGAGCGGTCCATGATGGCGTGGGCGGTGGCCTCGTCCACTTGCTCGCCAAATGTCATGGTGCCCAGGCAAATGGGGGTGACATGCAAATCGCTTTGACCCAAGCGGACAGGGTTGAGTTGCAGGGCTTTCATGGCCGCGAGTTTACTGTTGGGCCACCCACGACCCTGGGGCCATGCTTCAAGCCGGTGTTTGGCGCTGGGCGCGCTGCTCCTCTTGCAAACGCAAGACCCGCCGTTGCACCTTGCCGGTGGTGGTCATGGGCAAGGCATCGATGAATTCGATTTCTTTGGGGTATTCGTACGGTGCCAACTGGCCGCGCACATGGTGTTGCAGCGCTTGCACCAGCTCATCGCTGGGCGCGAAGCCGGGCGACAAGACCACATAGGCCTTGACCAGGTTACCGCGCAGTGCATCGGGTTTGGGAACCACGGCGGCATTGGCCACGGCGTCATGCTTGAGCAAGCAGTTTTCAATTTCGCTGGGGCCAATGCGGTAACCAGCCGCCTTGAACACATCGTCCGATCGGCCCTGATACCACAGGTAGCCCTGCGCGTCACGGGTGGCCAGGTCACCGGTGCGGCACCAATCGCCGGTGAATTTATCGGTCGTCGCTTGCGGGTTGCGCCAGTATCCCAAAAAGAAAATCGGGTTCGCATGGCCGTGAACATCCCGCCGGTGCAAGGCCACTTCGCCAACCTCCCCATCGGCACACACCTCCCCGCGCTCGTCGATCACATCAACCCGGTGGCCGGGGTAAGGCCGGCCCATGCTCCCAGGGCGCGCTGGCCAGCCCACGCCTTGATCGGTGTGGCCGTTCATGGCGCAGTTGCCGACGATGTAATTGATTTCGGTTTGGCCAAACATTTCGTTGACGATCACCCCCAATTGCTGCTGGCAATAAAGGAACACGGTGTCGCCCACGGCCTCGCCCGCGCTCATGATGGCTTGCAAGCGCAAACGGAAAGTTTTACGGGGCTGCGGATAGGCCTTCATCATCGCCTTGAGGGCGGTGGGGAACAAAAAGCTGTGGGTCACCCCATGCCGCTGCATCAGCGAAAAAGCCAGTTCCGGGCTGAAACGGCCCCGCCATGCCACGATCGGTCGGCCAAAGTACAAGCTGGGCATCAAGGCATCGAGCAAGCCCCCTGTCCAAGCCCAATCGGCAGGTGACCAGAACACCGCTGCACTGGTGCGCTCAGCCTCTGACATGGCCATGCCTGGTCCCAGGGGTTGGGTGGTTGTTGGCCATGGGTGTAGCGGATCGTCGGGCACTGCGCCTGGGCCAAAACCAAACCAGTTTTGGCTGCACACAAAGCCCGTCAAATTGCCGACCATGGCTTGATGCGGGATCAAAGCGCCCTTGGGGTTACCCGTGGTGCCGCTGGTGTAGATCAGGATGGCCGGGTCTTGGGCCTGGGTCTCGTACAGTTCAAAGTCTGCGCTCGTCAATTCGCTCAGGTGGTGGACCACCTGATCGGCTTGCACCACCCCCTCGCCCAGACCAATGACATGGCGCAGGTGCGGCGTTTGACCACGCACCGCCAACACAGCGGGCACCGAGGCCGCATCGACAAACACCGCCACGGCTTGGCTGTCATGCAAGCGAAAGGCCAAGGCCTCGGGGCCAAAGAGTTGCGACAAAGGCATGGACACCGCCCCCATTTGGAGCACGGCAATGTGGATGGCGGCGGTCTCAAAACATTGGGGCAATACCAAAGCCACCCGATCGCCCCGCTGCACCCCACAAGCCAGCAAGTAGTGGCTCAAAGCATTGGCAGCGCTTTGCAACTGTGCAAAGGTGTGATGTTGCGCCTCGCCCACCGCCTGATGGGTCACGATGGCGGTCAGTCCGGCAGTGGACGGCGAACCGGCCCAACGACGCGAACACCAATGGGCCATGTTGAATTGTGCGGGTACTTGCCACTGCATGCCCGAGTGCATGGCAATGTGGTGGTCCATGTGGGGAGAAGCCGTCATGCGCAAGGTCCTTATGATCGGTGGAATGTATCAAGTCCAGAAAGCTTCAAGCTCCTCGTTTATCCCCATTCGCGGCCTGCAATACCACCTGCGCCAATGGGGCCAGCCCCAAACCGGCGTACCCCCTGTGCTCATGCTGCATGGCTGGATGGATGTGTCTGCGTCGTTTCAATTTGTGGTTGACGCCATGCGCACAGATCGCTGGATCGTGGCTCCCGACTGGCGTGGCTATGGCCTGAGCGATGCCGGTGCGATTGACAACTTTTGGTTCCCCGACTACCTGGCCGACCTCGATGCCTTGCTGGACCAAATCAGCCCAGATCGAGCCATTGACCTGATCGGCCACAGCATGGGAGGCCATGTGGCCATGCTCTACAGCGGTATTCGCCCCGATCGAATTCGCCGCTTGGTCAATTTAGAAGGTTTTGGCTTGGCCGCGACCATCCCTGCCCAAGCCCCTGGGCGGTATGCACAGTGGCTGGACCAATTGCGACAACTTCGTCAAGGCGAAATGGATTTGCGCCCATACCCCAACCAAGCCGGTGTGGTGCAAAGGCTGATGAAGAACAACCATCGCCTCAGTGCCGACAAAGCCCTTTGGTTGTCAGCGCACTGGGCCCAAGCACAGTCAGACGGCCAGTGGGTTGTGCGCGGCCACCCCGCCCACAAGGTGGTCAATGCACAACTCTATCAAGCCGAAGAAGCCAAAGCCGTTTACCAACGCATCAGCGCGCCCACCTTGGTGGTGCTTGCCAGCGACGACAGCTTGAAAACCTGGACCAAGGGCCAATACGGTCGAGCGGAATTTTTACAACGGGTGAGCGTGGTCAGCCAGTTGGAGCACATCTCCATGCCCAACACGGGACACATGCTGCACCACGATCAGCCCCATGAGTTGGCCGAATTGATCGAGTCCTTTTTGGCTTAGGCATGAACCGATGCGACGTGGCCATCGTGGGCGCTGGCGCTGCTGGCTTGTTTTGCGCGGGCATTGCCGCGCAACAAGGTTTGTCGGTGGTGCTGATCGACCACAGCGCCAAATTGGCCGAAAAAATCCGCATCTCTGGCGGAGGTCGCAGCAATTTCACCAACAAGGACATCGACCCACAGTCGCCGCACCGACATTTTTTGGGCAACAACCCCCAGTTCGCGCGCAGCGCCTTGTCGCGTTACACCGCTCACGACTTTATCGCCTTGGTGCAAAGCCACGGCCTGGCATTCCACGAAAAACACAAAGGCCAATTGTTTTGCGACCGATCTTCCCAAGACCTGATTGACCTGTTATGGAAAGAATGCCAAGTCGGGGCCTTGGGCGGCAGCGTTCAACTGTGGCAAACCTGCAAAGTCCAAGCGGTGCGACACCACCCCGGTGTGAGCCATGGCTATGTCTTGGGCACCGATCATGGTGAATGGCAAGCACAAGCCCTGGTGGTGGCCACCGGCGGTTTGTCGATCCCGCAAATTGGGGCTTCCGATTGGGGCTACCGATTGGCCACACAGTTTGGCCTGCCCTTGGTGGCCACCCGCCCCGGCCTGGTGCCCCTGACCTTTGGTGGTGAAGATGGCGCGGTGTGCGCCCAAATGGCCGGCGCATCCCTGCCGGTTCGGATCGAGACGGGATCGGGTAAATCGCGCATGGGGTTTGACGAAGACTTGTTATTCACCCACCGGGGCTTGTCAGGGCCGGCGGTGTTGCAAATTTCCAATTTTTGGCAGCCTGGTCAGCCCATTCAGGTCAATTTGCTACCGCGACTGGATCTGACCAGCCAATTGACTCAGGCCAAATTGAGCTCTCGCAAAAGCATGGCCAATGAACTGGCCCAATGGGTGCCCGCCAAACTGGCCACCGCCTGGGTGGCCCGCCACCCTGATTGGCAGCGCCCGGTCAACCAAGCCAGCGATCGCGCCCTGGGGGACTTGGCGCAGTCTCTGACCCATTGGGGCTTGCAGCCCACCGGCACCGAAGGCTACCAAAAAGCCGAGGTCACAGTGGGCGGCGTGTCCACCCATGCCCTGTCCCAAAAAACCATGGAATCGACCCAAAAAGGCCTGTATTTCATTGGGGAAGTGGTGGACATCACAGGTTGGCTGGGGGGCTATAACTTCCAGTGGGCCTGGTCCAGCGCCCATGCCTGCGCCAGGGCTTTGGCGGCGGCGCTCAAACCGCTATAATCCAGCACTTTGCTGGCCAACCCCCTACTGCCCAATCACTGAAGCAGGGGAACAACCGCAGACATGGCTTTGAAGCCCGATCTACTTCACAACCCGCTGTTTGCACATCACGGAAACATTTCGTACCCATGACCACGATTCGAGTTAAAGACAACGAGCCATTTGATGTCGCGCTGCGCCGCTTCAAACGCACCATTGAAAAGCTGGGCTTGCTCACTGACTTGCGCGCCCGCGAGTTCTACGAAAAGCCCACCGCAGAGCGCAAGCGCAAAAAAGCGGCCGCTGTCAAACGCCATTACAAGCGTGTGCGCAGCATGCAGTTGCCCAAAAAAATGTTCTGAGCCCGCGGGCCAGACACAAACAGCCCGCCGGGTAATGCCCGAGCGGGTTTTTTCATTTCCCAGGAGTACCGCATGAACCTCAAAGAACGCATCACCGAAGACATGAAATCTGCCATGCGCGCCAAAGACAGCGAAACTTTGGGCACCATTCGCTTATTGCAATCGGCCATGAAGCAAAAAGAGGTGGACGAAAGAATCGTCCTCGACGACGCGGCCGTCGTGGCCATCGTTGACAAAATGATCAAGCAACGCAAAGACTCGATTGCCGCCTTTGAGCAAGCCCAGCGGCAAGACCTGGTGGAAAAGGAAAAAGCCGAGTTGACCGTGCTCAGTGCCTATTTGCCTGAGCGATTGTCAGCCCAAGCAGTGACAGATGCGGTCAAGGCCATCGTGGCAGAGTTGGGCGCCAGCGGACCCGGTGACATGGGCAAGGTCATGGGCGTGGTCAAAACCCGTTTGGCGGGCAAAGCCGACATGGGCGCGGTGTCAGCAGCCGTCAAAGCGGCACTGGCGGGCTAATCCGCCAGTTTGCTAATGTGGCGATGGCCACTTGGACGCTGCAAGGCCCGCTTCACTGTGCCTTGTGCCCGGGCCTCGGCCACAGAGGACTTCAACAGGGCCTTGGGGTAACCAAGGGTTCAATCCCCAACTTCAGATGAATTTTTTGCGGATCACAGAAGATATCAAATCAATGCCGGTGACAAACAAAATGATGATCAACAGCACCGCACTGGTTTGGGCGTATTGAAAACCTCGGATGACTTCATAGAGCACCACTCCAATCCCGCCCGCCCCCACCATGCCCACAACCGAAGCAGACCGCACATTGGATTCAAAGCGGTAGAGTGAATAGGAAATCCATAAAGGCATCACCTGGGGCAATACCCCGTAAACGATTTCCTCTATGGCCAAGGCCCCGGTTGCGCGCACGCCTTCAACGGGTCTGGGGTCAATCGCCTCCACCGCCTCTGAAAACAATTTGGCCAAAGTGCCCATGGTGTGTATCCACAATGCCAAAACGCCCGCAAAGGGACCCAAGCCCACCGCCACGATGAACAACATGGCAAACACCATCTCGTTGATGGCCCTGCATGCGTCCATGAGCCGACGCACAGGTTGGTAGACCCAAGCCGGCACGATATTGGAAGAACTCAGAAGGCCAAAAGGCACAGCACAAACAATGGCCAACACGGTTCCCCACACTGCAATGTGCAAGGTGGTGATCATTTCCCGAAGATAAATGCCCAAGTCGCGGAAGTCAGGGGGGAAAAACTCTTTCGCATACTTGAGCATGTTGTCCGAGTCGCGGAACAAGTCCATGGGCCTGATTTCTGCGCCCTGCCAGGCCCAGCCCAAAAAAATCAAAAACGCCGCCCACGCAAACAAGCCCCACAGAGACCTCACCGCCATGGGATCAGACGGCAAAGCGGTCTTTTGAGAAGGCATCACACGCACTGGGGTCACTGGGACATTCATTTCGCAATACTAAAAAAATCAATGGGCAAAGGGGCAATCAAACCGGCTCCAGATCAAGGCTTTCGGTGCCGTCCAATAACTCATTCACATCGACACCGTAGAGGTTGCGCAAATGCTGAGCCGTAAGTTCGGTTGAGGGACCGTCATAAATCACCTCGCCCATCCGAAGCGCAATGGTGCGAGCGCAGTATCGGCGGGCAAATTGCACTTGATGCAGTGATACCAAAACCGTGATGCCATGCGCTTGGTTGATTTTGGCCAGCAAATCCATCACGGTTCGCGCACTCTCTGGGTCCAGGGAGGCAATGGGTTCATCGGCCAGTATGACTTTGGCATGTTGCAACATGCAACGCGCAATGGCCACCCTTTGTTGCTGACCACCCGACAAGGTACTGGCACGCTGGTAGGCCAATTCTTCAATGCCAACCATCCGCAAAGCGTCAAAAGCCTCTTGTTGCTCAGAGTTGGTGAAACGCCCGATCAAACTGCGCCACAAAGGAACCCTGGGCAGCATGCCTGTCAACACATTGGTCAACACGTTGAGGCGACCCACCAAATTAAATTGTTGAAAAATAAAACCTATGTCGGATCGAATGCTGCGAATTCGCCGATGGACTTGACCATTGTTTTGAACGGTATGTGACCCCACGCGAATGCAACCACTGCCTGTATTGGCCGGCAAAAAGCCAGCAACATGCCGCAACAAAGTGGACTTGCCCGAACCCGAGGCGCCTATCAAAGCGACCATTTCGCCAGGTTGGATGGTGAAACTCGTCTTGTTTAAGGCCAGCGCACCATGTTCAAACGATTTGGAAATATTTTCAATCTCCAATCCCATTCGGGTGACTTGCTCAGATGTATTCATTCAATGCATTTGATGTAACCAAGCATCATGCGACGAATTCATGACCAATGTGTGACAAGTGTTGGGTTCCACGCCCCCCAAAGACCCCACAGGGCATGGCTCCCCCAGTTCCACCTAAGGTATCCGGGCCATCTCAATGCTTCAAGGCGCAACGGCGTACATGGTGCAAAAAGTGATGCAGGTTTGGAGTGGGTCGACCCGCTTGTTTGGCCTTATCGTCCCAGCGGCGCAAACGAACCGCTTCCGGTGCGCCGTCTTGGTTGATAAAAGCCTGGGCCTGATCCGAACTGAAAATACCCCCTTGCAGTTGCAAACTGCGTTTGGAGTCCACAGACAGTCCGCCATGGTAGGCCGGTTCAATCGCGCACAAATACCTTTTGGCATCCACATGCCATTGCACCGCATCAATCACTGTCTTAGGAAACAAACCGCGGAAAAAAGGCACCACGCGAAATTGGTGCACATCGTCAATCCCATCGGCACTGGGAGATCCCGGCATATCGTGCAAAAGATGGCCCAGATCATGCAACAAAGCAGCGGTGATCAATTCATCGCCAGCATCTTCCAACTCGGCCAAATGGGCCGACTGCAGGGCATGTTCCAGCATGGAGACTGGATCGCCCGCATATTGTTCGTGCCCGCGATGCGCAAAAATGTGTTCAATATCGTTGATTGTGAGAGCCATCCGTCATTCATCCCATCCAAACTTAGCAAAAGGTTTTGAGGGCGGTAAAGCTCGTCAAGGCGTCTTGCACGAGACTGATCACCCAAACTTCCATCCGCCGAATCACCACAATCATCGGCTGCTCAAAAATTCACCCACATGCAAAATAATCAGCTCGTTGTCATCAGCCTTATTGGGCTCTCTGCTGCTTGAAAAAGGTAAATTGTTGTCGTTGCCCACGATGATGTGGTGGTCATCAATCACATCCACGTTTTCAATGGTGAAAAAAGGAAAAACAAATACCCCATTTTCCAAAGGCTTGCGTGCAATTTTTTGCGGATCAGCAATGTTGAGCAAATCCACATACGAAACTTTGCGCACTGCGCCATTGACATTCATTTCGCTCATTTCAATTTTGTAGACCCTTTTGAATTTAGGCAAATCATGAAAACAATCGGTCTTCTTACCCTCGGAGCAGGCGCGGCTGGGAACGCCTTCGCCGTTATCTCTTTCAATGATCAAAGCAGTCGTTTCATCAATCATATTGAAGTCGCCAATGGCATGATGGTTTGCTTCCATCACATATTTCCAGTGGCGTCCGGTCCATTGGCTTGACTTCACATCAAACTCCAAAATACGCAAATACTGCTTGCCATCCAACATTTCATAGGCTTTGGCCTGATCGTCCCACAGAGCACCCTCGAGCAGAGCATACAGTTTGCTGCCGTCCTTAGAGACTGCCATGCCCTCGTAACCTTTAGAGCGCCGAACTTGAAATGGGGAGGTGGCGGTTGGAACAGGTGGCATGATCACGGCGGGGTGATCGGGTGAGCGAACCAACTTGCCGTCGACCAGGGTTTCATAAACGGCCAACACCTTGCCATTCATATTCGCCTTGATCAAAAACGGACCAAATTCATCAGCCACCCAAAGGGCTCCATCCGCAAACTGAAAACTTTCAATGTCAAAGTCAGCGCCAGTCAGATAACGCTTGGCCGTGCCTTCGGTCACGATATGAAATGGGACTTTTTTGTCTGGATCGTGCAGAAAAATCGTACGCAGTCTGGTGAATTGATTGTTTTTGAAATCAACTTTGTATTGATTCAAGTACAGCATGAAGTCGGGTGAATTGGCTTTAGAACCTGCGCCGTTATCGGTCAGCAGCCAAAAAGTCCCATCGGGCATTTTTTTGATACCGGAATGTCCTTGAATGGGTTGCCCTTTGAAAGGCAAGCGAACACCTGTGGGACGATCAAAAGAGGTGCCCTCCACGCTGTTCAAATTTTCAATGCGCTTACCCGTGGTGAATTTACCGCTGCTCTTCAAATTCATGGGCGCATCTTTGGGCGCCGAAATAAACGTTTGGGCCGGTAAGAAAGCGTGGGCAGTGAGTTCGGCTTTGAACTCCACCTGCGCAAATGCGGCTACCGACACGAACCAGACACCCCACAAAGATATCAACCTGGACATTTGAGACATTGATAACTCCTGATAAAAATGTTCAATGGATCATGGGCATAGGTTGTTTCAATTTAATGAAGCATTGAAAAATGTTGGTAAACCCAATGCGAGCAGTGGCAACCAAGAGATCAACAAGGTTCCCACGAAGATGGCCAGCAATGCTGGAAGGACTGAAACCGCCACCTGGCGCATGGGTCTTTTGAAAATCGCCGAAGCAAAGAAAATATTCATGCCCGCAGGGGGACATATGAAACCCATCTCCATGTTGGCCAAAAAAATAATCCCAAAGTGAACGGGATCGATGCCGTAACTCATGGCCACAGGGAGCAGCAATGGAACCAACACCACGATTGCCGCATAAATTTCAATCAAAGCGCCGGCGAAAAATAAAAAAACATTCAGTGCCAACAAAAAAACATATTTATTCCGCGTGATTTGCTGAAAACCATCGATCAATGCATCTGGAATTCCTGCATCCACCAAGTAATTGGTCAAGCCCAAAGCCAGCCCCAAGATCAAGATCACCCCACCAATGATTTGTGCACACTGGGATAAACACTCAGCCAAGGATTTCCAGGTCAATTCGCGGTGTATGAGGGCCAGGGTCACCATCGCATAGGCGGCGGTGATGGCTGCACTTTCCGTGGGGGTGGCCAATCCGCTGATCAAAGCGCCAATGGCCACCACCGGGGCCAAAATTTCCCACTTGGCCATCCAAATTGCGGGTATCGCTCCGACGGTTTGCGCAAGATCAGGCACTGCTTTTTCACTTTTCAGCCAAAAACCACCGAAGATCAATAGGCTCAATACCATGATGCCCGCCGGCACCAAGCCGGCCAAAAACATGGTGTTTATGGGAACGCGGGCAATGATGGCGTACATGATCAAGGGCACCGATGGGGCCAACAAAACACCCAAAGCACTGGCACTGGTCACCAAACTGATCCCTCGATTTTCCGGATAGCCGCAATTGCGCAGCAAAGGCAATAACAAGCCCCCCAAAGCCAATATGGTCACGCCACTGCCACCGGTGAATGCGGTGAAAAAAGAGCACAAAATCGTAGCTGCCACTACGGTACCCACCATGCCCTGACCAAAAATAGACAGAAACACCGCGCCCAAACGATGGACGGCGCCTGTTTTTGCAAACAACAAGCCTGCCAGCGTGAACAAGGGCAAGGCAGGCAGTGAGGGGTTCACCGTCATCTGATACTGAGACAAGGCCAGCGAAGCCATGGGCAAACCATCGTTCATGAAGAATGCCAAGGCCACCCCCCCCAAAACTGCAAAAATCGGTGCACCCAAAATCAACGCGGTCCATACAACCAGCAGACACGGCCACGATGGGGTTGGCTCACCGTCCAAAACAGCGGCCAGGGCAAATCCAGCTATCGGCCAAAGAAGTGGAATAACCACTTTTGCGAGGTTTTCAGGATGCACTCTATGAGCCAAGCCAAAACCCAAAAAGGCAAAACCCAGTGGCATGACCATTTGCACCCACCAGACAGGTATGCCATACGCCAACATTTTGGGGGATGCGATTTCAGAGGTAACGAACTGCCAGCTCGACCAGGTTAGAAATCCACAAATCAATCCAGAAGCCAGATGGGCAAAATTGCCACCATGCTTCATTAAGTTGCCCAAACTTGTCAAATGACCATTGCGCTGGGCAACGACCGCGCCGCACATTGCCAAAACCAAGCCCATGTGTTGGACGAACAATGGGGCATTGTCGAAACCACTGCCAATCATGGGTCGGGCCACCATTTCAACCAAGGGTATGGCAACCATCAGCAGCAGCGCCATGCAGGCCAGAACCTCGTTCAAGCGCAAGGTCAGGCGCTTCACTTACGGCCTGACCTGAAGGCTTTGATATGCAGAAAAACCTCATCAAAAGTCTCAGCAGGAACCAAAGTACCTCGAATGCGTGGATACAACTTGTCTGCCAATTCTTGCCAATCTTTCAACTGCTCTGCATTGGGTTTTTGAACTGCCAAGCCTCTTTTTTCCATGGCCTGAACCGCTTCATCGACCTCTTGTCTGGCTTTGTTTCGAATTTGGATGCCTGCTTTTTCACCCGCTGCTCGCAAGGCTTGCTGGCCAGCTGGGCTCATGTCATTCCAAGCCTTTTGCGTCACCACCAATGCACCCACCACTGGCGCCCAGTTGAGTTCCAGCATATGGGGAACTTTGCTGTAAATCTGTGTGGCCAAGGCGAAGTAAGGTGTAGAAGGAACCACATTGATCATGCCGGTTTGAAGGGAAGGCAATATGTCGTTGGTCTCCAAAGGTATGGGGGTAAAGCCCAGGCTTTTCATGATTTCTTGCTGCTCGTTTTCACCGGCAAAAGAAAAGAATTTCATTTTTTTAAAATCATCTGGTCGCATCAATGGATCTTTGGAAAAGAACCGGACCCATCCCGCATCACCCCAGGCCAACACAATGAATCCCCGGTCGAAAAACTTTTTCTCCAAGGAAGCTCGCATTTTTTCTCGAACATAGTCCACCTCTTCCCATGTTTTGAAAAGCAAAGGAATGGACTGCAAAGCGTTGATGGCGGGTTCGATCTCACTCAACCCTACGATGGTCAGCAAAGCTCCTTGTAATTGACCAATGCGCATGCGGCGGGCCAACTCCACTTCGCCGCCTTGTGATCCATCTGGAAACACCACAAACTTCGCATTACCACCTTGGGCAGTTCGCCATGCCTCACCGATTTCCAAAAGCTGGCGGTGATACAGAGAGTTTTTGGGTGCCAGGGTTCCAAGGCGAAATGGCTTGTCATACCCCCAAGCCGATGAACCGCACAGAAAGCCCAAGCAAATGGCGAAGAAAAATTTTATGGATTGAACCCGCATTTGAAGCTTTCAAAATAATTCGTCAACCTTTTCGAGCAACCACAAAGCACGGGCCCGCATGATTTCGTTTTCTAAACTGCGGTGTTCCTCACTGACTTTGATCGCTTGCCGCAGCCACTTTTCAAAACTCTCTTGATCTGACCTGGCCAATGCAACACTTTCCGCTTTGGCCACCCAAGGGCCAGCGATTTGGCCTTTGCTTTGCACAATGGCAAGGTCAAAGAATTTTTCAGCGTGGGTCAGCGAACCGCCAGGCTTTGCCGCTTCAAAGGTCCCCATCAAGCTCGTCAGCCCACCGACAGCATGATCTGGTTTCAATTCCCAAGCCAACTTGGCCAACTCCATTGCCAGGGGAAGATCTGCCACTTTATCAGGGTCATCCTTGGACACGGAAATCAAGCCCCCCCAAGCGGCAGCCGCCCAATGGGCTACACCGATTTGCTCGGGCTTCAAAATCAAGACGCTGTCTGATTGGGAACGGTTCAAAGCAGCTCTGAATCCAGGCGATGTTTTTTCAAGCGCCGTCATGGCATGGACAAAAGCCCTGTGGTAGAGGCGTCCCGCTCTTTGGCGCATTCTGTGGGCCGCTTTGGCGTCCTGGGTTTGCAACTGGTCAGCTTCAAAAGACACGAACGCATAGGCATACTGGGTAAAGCCTGCAGCAACAACTTCAGCCAATTTCAAATTGGCTGGTGTTTCTCGCAACACGGATTCGGATAACTTGAGGTAAAAGGCGCTGGCTTCACGGGCCAAAACCACATCCTCTTCCTCAATTTGCCCAGTGCTGGCCAGGGCATCGGCCACCTGATTCGCCACGAAAGGTCGAAATGCACAACCCGAAAGTGTGCACATGAACATCACAATGGTGGTTAAAAAGATAGTATTTTTACAAAAACGCATCACATCAATATTTGATAGTCATTTGACTTTATATTGGATTCATGAAGGGGGCATGACATCTGTCATGAACTGGACACATGCAGCGTCAATCATTTCCATCAAAGGAGTGTGACATGAGCGATCGACCGACGATGGATGCAGAACAACTGCGCAAAATCAGAGAAGACCTTCTGGACTCGATTGACGAGGAATTGGAGATGGCAATGGAAGACGGGGTCAACGGACAAGACCCTGAGTCAATAGATCAGGAAAAACATAATCGCGTCAAATACTTTCGCGAGCTACTGCGGCTGCAAGGCGAGTTGGTCAAGTTACAAGACTGGGTTGTCGCTCATAAACAAAAAGTGGTCATTTTGTTCGAGGGTCGAGATGCCGCGGGCAAGGGCGGTGTGATCAAACGAATCACCCAAAGGCTCAACCCAAGAGTGTGCAGGGTGACCGCTTTACCTGCCCCCAATGACCGCGAAAGAACCCAGTGGTATTTCCAGCGATACGTCGCCCATTTGCCTGCCGCCGGAGAAATTGTGTTGTTTGATCGCAGTTGGTACAACCGGGCGGGTGTTGAAAGGGTGATGGGATTTTGCACCGAACAAGAGTACGAAGAGTTTTTTCGTTCAGTTCCTGAATTTGAAAAGATGCTCATTCGAAGCGGAATCACGCTGTTGAAGTATTGGTTTTCCATCACCGATGATGAGCAACATGCGCGCTTTTTGGGACGCATTCACGATCCATTGAAACAATGGAAATTGAGCCCCATGGATTTGGAGAGTCGGCGCCGCTGGGAAGACTACACCCGCGCCAAAGAAACCATGATCGAGCGCACGCACATTCCTGAAGCCCCTTGGTGGGTGGTTCAAGCAGTCGACAAAAAAAGAGCTCGACTCAATTGCATCGATCACCTGCTGAGCCAGTTCGATTACCAGGAAGTGGCACACCCCGAAATTTCTTTACCTGCCAGGGTTCGAAATCCCGATTACATTCGCTCCCCTGTTCCTCAGGACATGATCGTCCCAGAAAAGTACTGATCTTGCAGAACAGCGGTGGCAATCACGCATGCCGCATCTTTTGAAAAATCATTGCCATGGATGCGATCCATCACTTGACTGGGACTGAGGCACATGAATTCGCTGACTTCACCGTCTGTGTTTTGTGGCACAACCCCATTGGGCACCATCAGGTTATAAACCCATAGCGTTTCATGGTGCCAACCTTGTGGCTCCAAACGCGCAGTGGTAACACGACCCACACGATCAAGTTGGCAAGACAAATTTACCCCAATACCGGCTTCCTCACTGAGCTCACGCCGGGCACATGACAGCAAATCCTCTCCGACCGGTAACCCTCCAGCGGCCAAATTGTCCAATCGCCCTGGGTCGGTGGCTTTGGTCAAAGACCGGCGCGCGCACCACATGTGGCCGTCGGGGGTAAAACCATTGATGTGCACGGCATGGCTGTGCAATCCGAAAAACCGAAATGCGGCTCTTTCAAGTCTGAACCATTCCGGCAGGCCAGGGTCAGGATCACCCGCAATATCGCCCCAAAAACTGTAAAGTTCGTTTCTCCATCCTGTGATCAAGCCTTGCACCCGCAATGCTGCAGCGGCGCAGCCAATGGCTTGTGACCGCTTGTCTGCACTCATCAATTGGCCGTCCCATGTCAAACAATCCCTCTGGACATGCAGTCCATGCAAGACCTTGCTCAATGCATTGGAATGCGCTTGGCTCAACAAGCCGATAGGGACTTCACCCATGAACATGCGCATCAGGTTTCTGGGTACAGGACCTATGGCCTGTTCAAGCAAAGATTTCAACCCCCCCAAATCAGTGGAGGAAAGTGACTTTGAAAATAGTTTTGCGGACATGGCAATATTCTTTACACATCAAAAACTTAAGGTCGATTTCAATTGCATCACACCGTATCACTGGAGCGATAAAAGCTTGGTGCTGCGGCAAGACATCACAGGAAAACCATCCGCTATCATGTTTCAAAACCATGCGTTGAGCCCGTGCCCAGGATAGCAACAATGGGCAACGCAAAACCCGTCAGTGCTTACCCCAAAGGAGACAGACATGATTGAGTGGTCAAAGTGCTTGTGTGGCTCAGATCTAGGCGTTCGGGCCGCGATTTTCGGTGGGGCCTTGTCCCTGCTGTTATCGCCAATGGCAGCGCAAGCTCAAGATTTTCCCAATAAAGCAGTGCGGGTGGTGGTCCCCTACTCTGCCGGTGGCCCCACCGATTTGATGGCCCGCGCCATCGCCAAATACATGTCCAGTGTCAGCGGACAAATCTTCACGGTTGAAAACCGTGGCGGTGCGGGTGGCACCATAGGCACCGCAGCGGTGGCGCGATCTGCCCCTGATGGATACACCGTGGTGCTCAACGGTACCTTGGCCCATGCACTGGGGCCGCTGCTGCGCCCCAAAACGGCGGGTTACACGGTGCAAGAAATGTCAGCCGTGGGCATCTTTAGCAGCAGTTCCAACTTTCTGGTGGTCTCACCGTCTTTGAATGTCAAGAATGTGAGAGAGCTGATCGCCAAAGCCAAGGTGGAAGAGGGCAAGTTGGCCTTTTCTTCCGCGGGCCCAGCCAGCAACCCGCACTTGGGTGCCGAATTGTTCAAATCCATGGCGGGCGTGGCCATGGAGCACATCCCCTACAAAGGTGTCTCAGACTCTGTCAATGACCTGGTCAGCGGCCGCGTGCCTGTGGCCTTTGCCAGCCCTAGCCTGGCCCTGCCCTTGCTCAAAGACAACCGCATCGTGGCCTTGGCCACCACCGGCGAAAAACGCATGAAAGGCTGGGAGCAATTGCCCACCGTGGCCGAGGCAGGTGTGCCTGGTTATGTGTTTGAGTCCACTTACATCTTGGCCGCACCTGGCAAAACGCCTGCAGCGGTGATGGCCAAACTCAATGCCCTGCTGCAACAAGCCCTGGATGACCCAGAGACCCGCACCGCCTTGGAAAAGCTGGGATTGGAACCCATGAAAAACAGCACCGTTCAAGCCGATCAATTGGTGCTCACTGAACTCAGGCGCTGGGAGGACATCATCAAGCGATTGGATATTCGACAGGACTGATTTTAGAAATGACAAGCTGATGAACATTTATATGGAAAAAAAATTTTGATTCTCCTTCTCTGTTGCTTGCAGTTGAGATAATCGCAAGGTCTAAAATTCTCTGATCTTATGCAATGCAGGTCATTTTTCCTGCCAATTGAACTCAGCTCGGTTGAAAATTAAACATGCGACATTTTCATATCTTCAACAACATCATTTCTGAAGATGAATCCCTCCTAAAAGAGCAGATTTCACAGGGCTTTCATTGGCTTAGTTTCACCAGGCGTGAATTCGAGGTTCATCTGACTGATATTCAAACCATGTTGGACAAAATTTATCAATTGCAAGTACTGGATTTGCATATCTCCGACATTCTGAATAATCAGTTGCCCTCCCACTACGATTACACGTCTGAATACGACATCATCGTATTCAGACGCTTAGCCAGAGGACGAACCGAGTCTGATCTTTCAAATCCCGGTCAGATCTTGCATGTTGAAAGCTCCAAAGGGGGGCCGCCGATACTGAAGCGCATCGATACAAGCCCTATCAGTTTTTTGATATTCGATAGGCTGATTATTTCTGTCCACCCTGCCGATTGTTCTGTGCGTGAATTATTTGCAAGTCGACTGCTCAACATCGCATCCACTTTAAGTGTTGCTCACAACAGCAGTCGGTTGCCCAACAATTCAGTTGAATTGATGTTGAGAATGATTGGTTTGGTTGTAGATGGTTACTTGGATTTACGCAAAGAACTGACCCGGCAATTGGATCATTGGCAAAGCGAATTGATCAATCCCAATGCTCGTTTTAACAACTGGAGCGCGCTATTGGACTCGCGTCTGACTTTGCACTATTTGGATGAAATATGTGAGGATCAACGAGCAGCAATACAGGATTGGATCAATGCTTTAGATTCATGGCGGGAAACAGATTCACTGTCTGGCAAAGATTTGGAACTGGTCAGGGTTCGAAGTCGCGATGTGCTTGAGCACATTGAAAGGGTTGTGCATCATGTCAACAGGCTTGAGCAAAGTGCAGAAACTGCCGTTCAAATGCATTTCAATATTCAAAGCAATCACAACAATGATGTGATGAAAACTTTGACGGCATTGACCGCGATCTTTTTGCCACTTAACTTGATTACCGGATATTTTGGAATGAACTTTGAAAATTTCCCTTTCATCAAGACCGAGGATGGTTTGTTTTACACAGAAATATTTATGGCGCTCTTGGCGCTGGTCCTTGTTGTTTATTTTTGGGTGATGCGTTTATTTTCGAGTAATCTCAAAAAAAACAGTCTTTGACCTGAAAGATGGCAAGGTTGGCGTGGCACCCGGTCAAATTGGCCAACCCATAAAAGCATTGACAATTAATTTTTTATCTTTCGAACTTGACCCGGTTTTTTGGCATTCGCATAAGCCTCAAGCCCTGCTGCTCTGTCAATAGGCACGGTGCTTGAAATGGTTGTCCCCAATGGGGGTTGCAAATGCGGCGGGAAAAAAGCCAGCTTTTGGTTTTGTGATAACTTGCGAGTGCGCTCTAAGTCCAAATCGCGTTCATTAACGCCCTTGGGTTTAACGCACACGCCATCGATTATTTCTAAATCCAGCCACCACCGCTTGACTGAATTGCGCAGGCCCGCGCCCATTTGATCGTCATAATCTATCAGAGCACGACGTGCGCTTGGAACTTGAATGGAGAGTTCGAGTAACCTGTTTGACTCAACCAAATCTTCCCTGTTGTAAGGACAGGTTTTCATACACCGACCACACGCCGAGCCCTTCATATTGGTCAAGCGGTACTTTCCACATTTCTCAACATCGGGTTTCCAAATTTCATAGCCATTGAACATCACCTTGGGCCCAAAAGGGATGGCATTACAGGGACATTCACGGGCACACTTAAAGCACATGCTGCAAACTGATTGCAGTCCAAAATCAATGGGTTTGTCAAACACCAAAGGCAAATCGGTCGTCAGTAAAACACTTTTTGACCTGGGCCCAATGAAAGGGTTTAAAACCAATTCGCCAATTCGTGAAAGTTCGCCAAGCCCAGCTAACAAAGTTGCCGGAATGTGCAGGATGTCAGATTCAGCATTGGTGTGCGCGCGCGAAGAGAAACCCAAGCGACGCAGATGAGAGCCCATCACACCTGCGATAAAAGCCCCTCGCATATAAGCCCGCATGGACTGTGCACCTGAAATCCAATCATCACCCGAGGCTCCCTCCATGGTTTCAAATCCTTGGTCCAGCAACATGACAACACAGTTTTTATGACTGGGCTCAATGGGCTTGCCCTGTTGCGCCTCATGCGAATAAAACATCCAAGGCTCTGCTTCACAAATGCCAACCAAATCAGCCCCTAAAAAATACGCCAAGGCTTTGATCGAATCTGAATTTTTTTGGGCGTCGGAAAACTCTTCGATCGATGGATCAGGCATCAGTTTTTCGTAGCTACCCTGCAGCGGAACCATGTGACGAATCAAAGGCGTCATCGCAAACGCTAGCGGATGTTTTGTGGCAAAGCGCATTCGCTGCGCCTTGGCTTTATCGCCCAAATCGCCTGCCAATGCACGCGTGAATAAGTCAGCGCGTTTGCTGTTGCGAATGATCTCCTCACGCAGGATCAGTGTGGTGGGCTCGGGCATGCGCTTCAATGTTTCCATTGGGTAACGCCCCAAATGCAAAGGGCGAGTCGCGGCTTCTGACTCAGACCACCCAGGCCGTGTTCCGTGTTTCCCCATGTAAGCGTCGGAATCTGGCCAATCGATGGTGCTATTGGGTGCTATGGGAAGATCTGTTTCTAATTTCAAATCAGTGCTGATGGCAGCAATGGCAAATCCGCATTTCAGAAAAGGTATTTTGAGAACGCCATTTTCAGAGATTGCAATGCCAGCACGTTGTGCCAACATCTCCAGATTTAAATGCGAATTACCTGCCACGTGTCCGCGTGCGCTATACCCTAATGCCCGCACATAACCGGCCAAAACAACAGCCACCTCACTCGCACGTGCATTGGTACGGGCTTTATTGCTGCCGTGAATCCAAGCGGCACCAGGCTGATCAGGCTTGGGTTCGCGACCAAACTCAACAATAAAAATTAAAGCGTGGGTATGCTGACCTGATCCTGTAGATACATCACCAGGCTCTATGGCACACACACCAGCAAGGGTTGCATCTAAAAAATAAGCACTGGCTTTGAGGTTTTTGCTGCGAATACTCAAATCATCAGGCAGAGGCGCCTGTGACAGGGCCTTGCCCCCATCCAGATGCTTCTCAAAAAGTGCCTGGTAAATGGACAATGCATCATTCAACGCATGCGGACCAGGCTTGTATTGATCGTTGGGTAATACAGCCTGGACTTCTGGGGCCTGAGGGACTCGGCTTAGTCGCTCAGTGGGCAAATCACCCATGTCAAAGGGCCGATCACGATTAGAAAATATCCGCGTCATGATTTAAAAATTATCCAACCTGAAGTGCCCGTTTGGAAATTTAAGTTTGGGTGGCTGGGCAGCGGTCAAGGCAGCTAGCCGAGCATGGAGTTGGCCAGGCACTGGAGGGAGGGCAAACGATGGCATGGGCTTGGCTTTTGGCTTAATTGTTTGGATGGTCGGCGAGATGCGAGAGGATATTTTTGACTTTGGCTCTGGCAGCTTGGCTTTCACGGTTGAAGATCAAGAGGTAATTTGGATTTACCCACTTGCTGATGCCTTCCTCAAAGGCAGGACGCGCCATCAATCGTTTCGCCCAGTCCGACACTCGCGGGCGGTGGATGAACATTTCGTCCAGGCCCAGATGCTGAAGTCTAAGCATGTAGGGGGCGTAAGCAATGTCAGCAAGCGATAAATCTGGTCCGGCAAGCCAGGGGCCTTTTTCCAGTGCAGTTTCGAAGTCTGCAATCAGCTTGTTGAAGCGTTTCACTGCGTCAATAAAAAACGGTGAGTCAAGGCCCTGCTCCACACAACTTCGCAAGCGCTCGCGCCGAGCGGTATCAACCATGTTGGCCAGCCACGCCTGATAGTCCTCAGGCTTTCTTGCAAGGTGCTGGTGACGGAAGGCAACGCAAGTGGAAACCACGCCTGTAGCAGCGTGCATTCCATCGTCAAGTTGCTTCATCCACAGGCGCATGACGGCGCGTTCGGAAGATGCTGCAGGTCTGAGCGCAGTAGATGGCCAGTGGTCTTCAATGAATTCGCAAATAATATTTGACTCAATGATCGGCATGCCGTGATGAACCAATGTTGGCACTACTTGGTTGGGATTGAGTTTGACATATTCGGGCTTTTGCGCGTCCCCAGCGCGGATGTCCAAATGCACTTCCTCCCAAATAATGTGCTTTTCCGCCAATGCCATGCGCACCTTGGCAGAGCAGACCGACATGTCATTGTGGTAGAGAACAGGCTTTTCCATGGTTGTGTATGTCTTTCCTAAGTTTGATCAATGCCTAAAGTGTTTGATGCCAGGCCAGGAAATGCATGTCCCAACTGCACTCGACGAAGGTCAAGATTGTCAATGACTGCTTGCATGCGCAGTTTGGGGCTTTGCGGCCTGAAGGGTTTTGGTCATGTGGCAGATGACCGCCGCCATGCCACCGGAAACACGCCGTCGTGCGCCGGGTATCGCCCTGCAGTCAATTGCGGATCGCCAGTGACTTTCATGGTGGCGGGGCGCGGGTCCCAGGTGGCATCGGGGCCGAAGTAGCGGGTGGAGATGGCGGCGCGGCGTTTGGTCGGGGAAAAATTGCCCGCTGCCCCATGTACCGTCAAGGGATGGTGCACCAAACAATCACCAGCCTTCATTTCCCAAGACAAAAAACGGTACTGTGGATCGTTTTTGAGTTCGCTGAAATTGGGACATTCCTCCAGTGTGGATTTGAAGTTCGGGTCTTTATCTGGTATCGCTGCACGGTAAAACTTGTTCCAACGGTGGGAGCCTGCGATGTACTCCAGGGCGCTGTTTTCGTGGGTGACATCGGTCAGTGCCACCCACACCGACAAAATTTGTTCACCCCGCATGGGCCAAAAAGGCAGGTCGTGGTGCCAATCTGTCATCTCTACCGTGTTGGGTTCTTTGACAAACACCTGGTCGTAAAACACCCTAACCTCATCGGCTCCCATCAAGGTCGCGGCAATTTCGGCATTCGGCGAATGCATGACGTAGTCTTTGAAGTCGGGGTCCCAATGCCACACAAAAGAATTGATGTGGTAGCGGCCCGTGGTCCCGCCCAGTGCTTGGGTGACCTCGCGCGGACGCGCCAGGGGGTTGTGCGTGTCCATGATCCGGTCCACCGCTTTTTGCATGCGGGTGATCCATTCCTGGTCAAACATGCCGCGCAAACACACCACGCCATCGGCTTTGAATTGCGCCACGTCTTGGGCAGTAATGGGGTTCAAGGGTTTTTGGTTCATGCGTTGCTCTCCTGCAGTTTTGAAATTGATCTATCTGAGGCGCTGCTTTGCGGGTCAGGGTGTGTGAAAGCCAGGGTCAAATCCCAATCGCTCAGCTCACCCGATGTTTTGGCTGTGGCGTACACATAGCGGTCAGGTCGCAACAAGATCCATTGCGCATCCAAACCCTGCAGCCAAGCTCGCAGTGCAGGGTCGTGCAGCCATTGAACACCCAAAGTGCTTAAGTCACGAAAGATGTGGGCGGGCATATTCGAACCCTCTGGGGATTGGGCCGAGACCATGGCAAAGCCATGGTCCAATGCATCGTCGAGCAAGCGGCCATCGCTCAAAGTGGGTTGCGCCGTGATCTGTCCAGATAAACCTTGACCCAAATGAAATCCTGGCCCCAAAGGTGGCGAGAGGTTGACAATTTCTTGCGGCCCTTGGGCCAAAAATTGCTGATCCCTTTGCGCCGCCACTAACGGGTCAGTGGATTGAATGATATTGCCCAATTTGACAGCCGTGGCAATGAAGTGGCTGACATGGGGAATGCGTTCGCTGGCATAGGTCTCAAGCAAAGCCTCGGGAGCACCCCGACACACCCGGTGCAGTTTCCAGGCCAGGTTGGCCGCATCGCGAATGCCCGCGCACATGCCCTGGCCCAAAAAAGGCGGTGTTTGGTGCGCACTGTCCCCTGCCAACAGCAAGCGGCCTTGTCGCCATTGTTGGGTTAACAGAGAATGAAAAGTGTAGATGGCGGTGCGCACCAACTGTGCTTGATGCGGTTGTATCCAGGGCGCGAGCAAGGGCCAAATATGCGCAGGCTGGGTCATGTGTTCGAGGTCGTCGCCCGGCATTACCATCACCTCCCAACGCCGGCGTTGACCGGTCACATTGACATAGGTGATGGGCCGCTCGGGGTTGCAATATTGAACTGTGGCCAAAGGCAAATCCAGGTTTTGTTGCAGTTCCACATCGATCACCAACCAGGCCTGGTGCAAGCCCAGGTCATCCAAGCCCGTGGCCATGTGATCACGCACCCTAGAGCGCGCGCCATCACAGCCAACCACCCATTGCGCATGCAAATGCTGTGATGAGTGGTGAACAAGGTCGGTCATGTGGAGGTCCACGCCGTTCGGCTTGCTTTGCAAGCCAGTGACCTCGTGCAAGAGGCGCACTTGAACGCTGGGGTGTGCGACCAAGCCTTGGCGCAATATCCGCTCGACATCGGGTTGGTGGAACAAATAGTTGTTGGCCCACCCATGCATGCCCGGTGCCGCGGCCGGTTTGCGCTCCAGCAGCAATTGGCCTTGCGGGTTGATGTACTGCATGCCCTGTGAGGGCCGCACATGGGGAAGCAAGGCATGGGCCAAGCCCGCATTTTGAAAAATGCGCATGACTTCGCCATCAAAGTGCACTGCGCGGGGCAGGTTGACCAAGTCAGGCTCACGATCCAAAAGCACCGTGTCCACTCCCACGGCCCCTAGCAAATGGGCCAGCATGACACCGGTGGGGCCCATGCCCACTATGGCCACCTCGCAGTCGGGGAGGTGTGAAATGCTCATGCGTTTTCGGCCATCAAGGGTGAAAGGTCAGAGGCTTGGGCCTTGGCCCAATCGGCAATGCGTTGACTGATTTGCTGACCACCTCTTTTCACTTTAGCGATCAAGCGGTCCAGGTCGGTGATGCCCAAACGGTGGCGTGTCAAAGCGGCGATGACACTGCCCAAAATTTCACCATCGGGTGCAAAAACCGGTGCCGCCACACCAACGAATCCCGGGTCTAGTTCGCCTTGTGACACCGCGTGGCCTTGTTTTTTCAATTGCGTCAACGCAGCGCGCACGCTGTCCCAATCGCCGCCAAGACCAGCTTGTTGGGCTTGGTCGGCATGGGTATCGTAGAGTTTCTTGAGTTTGTTTTTGCCAAATTGCGCAACGATGATTTTGGAGCCTGCACCACGAAAGGCCGGCAAAGGTCGGCCACGTCCAAAGCTCAAGGGCAAGCGCTCGATGCCGGGTTGTTGGTGGGTGGTAACGATGTGATCTCCGTAGAGACCAATCAAATTGACTTCGCAGCCAGTGGATTCAACCAATTCTTGAATGACCGGCAAGCCTGCCTTGAGCAAGGGGTCGCTGAGCCTAATTTGAAAGTCCAGTTCGATGATGCGTGGGCCCAGGGCATAGGTGCCAGGCGCAATTCGGGCCACCAAGCCACTGTGGACCAACTCGCGCACATAGCGGTAGCCCGTGGGTCGCGAAAACCCAAGGGCTTCGTTGATGGCGTCTGCGCTCCAAGTCGGGTGTTGCTCGCTAAACAAACCCAGCACAGACAAGCTGGATGTCAGACTGCTCAAGGCATCCCCATTTTTAGTTTCATCTCTGCCACCCATTGCGCGCGCGGGCGATAGCCAGGCAAAGGCTTTGCCATTTCATGGGCCCAGTGCCAAATGTCCTCGTCACTTTGCTCAAAGCTGAAAGGTTCGCGCAGCGGTTGATTCACGTACCAGGGGGTGTCTATGAAAAGTTCAATGCGATTGCCCTCGGGCCCTCGGGCATAAATGGACAAAGCGTTGCCATGGCAAGCGGGGGATACCTCGGTGATGTCATGGCACCATGGTGCTTGATGCATTGCATTGAAAAAATCCCTCAAGCTGGCCAGGTTCGCCACGCGAAATGACATCTGGTTCAGGGTGTTGAAGCCCAACTCAGCGGGGCGGCCAGTGGCCAACACCATTTGGTGATGCTCTTCGGGCACGCGGCTGAGAAACACCAATTGCACCGGCCCGTTGGGGGTGGACAGGTGGCCCCGGTCGGTCACGCTGAAGCCCAAAAATTGGGTGAAAAAACGCTCTTGCCGCTCCAAATCATTCACATAAAGACCCATATGGCTGAACGAAACGGCAGGAGGTTGAAACATGGCAAGCTTTCATGGAGGATGAAATTAATTTTTATGTTATCTCAACAGGTGATACTTGGGTGAAATAATTGATCGAAAAATTATGCTGCAGTGCACAAAATCTTAAATATTGACATTTTTATATGATGCATTACATTGTCGCGTCAATGCCCACCCAAAAACAGGAGACCTCATGACCCCAAGACAACGCCTGCGCACCCTGGCCGCTGCTGCACTGATGCTTACCAGCGGCATCACCTGGGCCCAAACTGCCCCGATGAAGCTCAAGTTCTCCATCTTTTCGCCAGACAAAGAGGCCACCTACCTGAGCGTATTCAAACCTTTTGCCGAGGCGGTGAACAAAGACTCAGGAGGCACGATAGAAATTGAGCTCTATCCCAACGGCGCTCTTGGGCGAAGCCCCGTGCAACAAGCACAAATGGTGCTTGACGGCGTGGCCGACATCGCCTGGGTGATTGCCTCCTACACACCAGGGCGGTTTCAAGAAAACGAGGTTTTTGAATTGCCCGGCCTGTTCAATGACTTGAAAGAAGCCACCCTGGTCTTTACCCGCTTGGTCAACAGCGGAAAGGTCAAGGGATATGAGGAATTTTTCCCGATTGGCTTGTTCGGCACTGCGCCCTATAGCTTGCATGCGCGCTCGCCGATCAACAGCATTGCCGACATCAAGGGCAAGAAAATTCGAGCCTCTGGCGCGATTGAGAGCGAGACGGTCAAGGCATTGGGGGCGGTGCCAATTGGCATGCCTGTCACCGAAGTACCCGAGGCGATCGGGCGCAGCACCATCGATGGCACCACCTCGCATCCCGCGCCCTTGGTGGACTTTGGTATTTCTCGGGTAACCAACTCGCACTACTTTACCCGTCTGGGCGTGGTGCCCTTGGCCATGTTGATGAACAAGAAGAAGTTCGACAGCCTGCCCAAGGCGGGTCAAGATGCAATCCGCATGCACAGCGGCATGTGGACCGCACAACGCTTCAACGATGGCATTGGCGCATACAACGATTCGGTGGTCAAACAACTGCAAGCCGACCCCAAGCGCCGGGTGGTATTCCCCTCACAGGCCGATTTGGATGCCATGAAACCCGCTTTCAAATCCGTCATTGATGGATGGACCGCCAAAAGCCCACGCAACAAAGAGTTACTGAGCCTGGTTGAAGCCGAAATCGCCAATGTCCGTACCGGTCGCTGAAAGCGCGCAGCAGCCAGGGTTGATGCGCCGCCTGGAGTCACTGGGCCTGGGTGCCACCCGGGCCTTGTCGGCCCTGGGTTTGATGGCTTTGCTGTTTTTGGCTTTGCTCACACTGATTGATGGTTTGGCCCGTTGGCTGCTCAACCAACCCATAGAAGGGGTGCGCGATGTGGCGGCCGTGGCGATAGCACTGGCCGTGAGTTGTTGCCTGCCGGTCGGTTTGATGGAGCGCAGCAACATCGTCATCCGCGCCTTGCCTGAGGCCCGTTGGCCGCGCACCAGCCGGGCTTTGGACGCGGTCGCGGCCATCGTGGTGGCGCTGATCATGGGGGCCATGGCCTGGCAGTTTATGGTGTTTGCCAGCAAGATGGCCAAGGCCGGTGAAACCACTTGGATTTTGAAAATCCCCACCGCGCCCTTTTGGTATGGGGTCAGCTCAATTTTGATGTGCGCTGTACTGGTGCAAATCATTGTGGTGGTGTTGGAGTTGGGCCGCTGCTGGGGCCGCTTTGAACACCGAGAGCGGAGCACAGCATGAGCGCACTGGCCATTGGCGGCGTGGGCTTTTTGGCGCTGTGCGCTCTGATTTTGTGGCAAGTGCCCATTGGTTTTGCCATGCTGGGGGTGGGCCTGGTGGGTTATGCCATGCAATCAGGCTGGTCACCAGCGCTGACCTTGTTGGCCAGTGAAACCTCTGGCCTGCTGGCCAGCGTAGATTTGGCCACCGTGCCCTTGTTTTTAATGATGGGTACGTTTGCCTCCGCAGCGGGTTTTTCACGCGATATTTATCGTGCGGCGGCAGCTTGGTTTGGTCATCGACGCGGTGGTTTGGCTTATGCCACCATGGGGGGGTGTGCGGCCTTTGGTGCGGTCTGCGGATCCTCCACCGCCACCGCTGCGACCTTTGCGAAAGCAGCCTTGCCCGAGATGCTGCGCCGGGGTTATTCGCCGGCGTTTTCCACCGGCACAATTGCTGCAGGGGGCACACTCAAGGCATTGATCCCACCCTCGATCGTGATGATTTTGTACTGCGTGGTGACCAAGACGTTTATTTTTGACTTGTTCTATGCCGCCATCGTGCCTGCGTTGTTGGCTTTGCTGATGAACCTGTTGGCAATCACATGGGTGGTGAGATGGAAGCCCGAGTTGGCACCCTTGAGCGACCCGGTGCCGATGACTGAAAAGTGGCTGGCCTTGCGGGACGCAGCACCCGTGTTGGTGCTGATGCTGGCGGTCTTTTTGGGCTTGTACAGCGGGGTTTTCACGGTGAACGAGGCGGCCTCTGTGGCCGCGGTGCTGGCCTTGGTGTTTGCCTTGTTGCGCGGTAGATTGGATTGGCAAAACGCATGGATGGGTTTGCGCGAGACCGCCAGCGCGACGGCGATGATCTACATCATCATCATTGGCGCCTCGGTGTTTTCATACTTTGTCACCTTGGCGCGGGTGCCAGAAGCCTTGGTGGCCGGCATTGGTGCTCTTCCACTGGGCCCGTTGGGCATCGTGGCGTGTTTGATCGTGGCTTATTTGGCCTTGGGGGCCATCTTCGATGAAATCGCCGCCATGCTCATCACCCTGCCTTTTGTCCTGCCAGTGATTGAAAAGTTGGGCTTCGACCCAGTCTGGTGGGGCATAGTGAATGTGGTTGTGGTGGAGTTGGGCATGATCATTCCGCCCATTGGCATTATTGTGTTTGTGCTGCATGGCTTGGCACCCCAGATCCCCATCCGTACCATCTATAAAGGCGTGGTGCCCTTCATAACCGCCGACTTGTTTCTGCTGGCGCTGTTGGTGATCTTCCCAAGCCTGGTGCTATGGCTGCCTAATTTCATCCGGGGTTAAAGCTTTACTGGAATGGACCAAACCAGTTAAAGACTCCGGAACTTTGAGCCCACCCTGTGTGGCTCAATTTACTCGCCTCGAAGGTCAAATTTGCGCGGTCCATTTTGCAGCAAAAGCTTTGGTTGGTAGATTGCTGAAAGCATATTCAGTTTTCATGGGCTATTATTTTCGCTGGGGATTGAATCCTTGGGGCATTGGCTCTGGCGTGTATTTTTCTGGCTTTACAGCTCTCGGGAGTTGATAGATGAATAGTGCTGCGCAAGCTGCAGGTAAATGGTTGGCCAATTACCTCAGCAAAGAAATGGAGATCAAATGCACGGCTCCGCCATCCAACCCCTTGCATCTTCAAGCCAGCTTGCGTCCTGGCGATGTGCTTTTGGTTGAGGGTAATACAAGACTCAGCACAGCCATCAAATACCTGACCCAATCCACATGGTCTCATGCCGCACTTTATGTTGGACTCAATTTCAGTTCAACTGCGCCTGAAGGGCATTGTCTTGTCGACGCTGACACCGTGCATGGCGTGCGAAGCGTTGATCTTGGAAAGTTTGCCCATTTGCACACCAGAATATGCCGACCAATAGGTCTCAGTCAAGACGAAAGAATTGCCGTCACTCGGTCTGCAATTTCTAAAATTGGTTACCGATACGATCTGCGTAACGTTTTTGATCTTGCAAGATATTTATTGCCCACGCCACCCGTACCTACCAAATTTCGCAGACAACTTCTGTCTTTGGGCAGCGGTGATCCTTCGCGCGCTATTTGCTCTACTTTGATTGCCGAAGCCTTTCAAAGCATCCGTTATCCAATACTTCCCTTGGAACAAAGCAGCAGTTCACTGTTTTCCAGCAATAATCATTCGTCTCAGCCAATTGCCTTTCAACCCAAACACTACTCATTTCTCACGCCAAGAGACTTTGATGTTTCACCCTACTTCGCGATCATCAAGCCAACGGTTGAATGTGGTTTTAATTTCCATAATCTGGAATGGGTTGCGTGAGAACTGGAATCATGGCTGTTGAGTCATGAAATTACCATGGCACTTTCAATTTGGAGTGCCCACATGTGATGCATACCCCTCAAATCAAAATGAGTCAGTTGCTTGAATCTTCCAAGACTCACACGCATTCGAAGCCTTGACCTCAGGATAGTGGTGCATCAACTGTAACTTTCGAATGAACAACGTGCTGTTGAAATATCTGATGCCACATCGCAACCCGGTTGAGGAAGTCACAGACGGCAAAATATAGCTGCAACTGCTGCACATTGGATTTGATTTCAGTTGGGGTGAGGATTGATCCATTTCTCAGCGATACAAATACTTCAAATGGGCCTTGACTAATTTTGGTGCACGAAATCATCATTTTGGAATTCATGAATTGACGCAGCAATTTTCATGACAAGCATTCCAAGCTCGCACTGCACCTTATTGGTGCACTGACAGAATTTGCTTTGCCCATTCCGGGCATCAATGGATTCAAAGCGTCGTCGCATCTTTCATGGACGATGACAATCATCAAGCAGAAAAATCAATCCTGGCATTAGCGGGATTGTGATTGAATGAATTTTTACGCTTGCTCAATGACATTCCATCTTGTGTGTTGGCTTGTGGGTGGACCTGCAGACCTCGACTTTGTAACTCCAAACCAAAATGCTGAGCCGAATAAAGGTTGCTGCTTTGCAAGGCTGTGCCGATTTTTGTGATGTTTATGTCGCCCGACACTGATGGGTCAAAATTGATAAGTGCCGTAAAAGCCAAACGTGAGCCATCCAAATCTCCCGCCTTCAAACTTTGCAGCAATGCCTGCAGTTTTTGCTGGCGACGATTCTGTCTTTCATTTTGAGGCGAATTGTTGCCACCCCATTGCCTGGCTTTTCCGTCAACACGGTACGAAAATAAAGTATCCATGACACCTTCTCCTTCCGATCGGATTCCTCAGTTTTGCTTCACCCCATCATCTTTTAATTATTAACGTTTCAAAATTGGGTGATTGGCTGTCTCTTGTGACATATTTTGAATAGATCAATAAAAATTGAATGTCAAGAAATCAGCCAATCGAATATTTAAAAGCATAAATCAGGCCAATTATTGTTTCCTCAAGGTATATATACACAATGGCACCGATTGAACAGCGCTTGGCATCTGACTAGGGGATGGACAACATGGAACCAATGAATGAAGCACCTTGATTTGATTAGTTATAATAATGAAAACCCATCAATTTCAAACGGGACAATCAAACCCATGTGCGGCTTGAATCGCATCCATTTTTATATTCACTTTGTGACAACAACATCCGTTCATCTTCGTAAATATTGATTGAATCACATCATGATCAGCATTACCTACATTAGCAAAGAAACTTTGCCGTTTGGCTCCATTGACTTGCTCAAGCTTTTGGATCAATGTCATAAAAACAACTCCTCTTGCGGCATTACTGGAATGTTGATTTACGGTAATGGCACTTTTTTACAATGTCTTGAAGGAGAGTCTTCTGCCGTTGAGCAAATGTTGGAAAAAATCAAGTCAGATGCCCGACATAAGGACTTTAAAATCTTAAGCAATATCAAAATTCAAAACCGATTGTTCAGCAAATGGAACATGGGTTTTGAACGACTTACCGAAAAATCAGTTGTCGATAAGCCTGGCCTCCAAAAATTTGAATATCAAAATTTCAATGCCAATTATCTGATTGAAAATTCATTGGCAGCAGACAAATTGTTGAGTCGCCATCGCTCCGAAAATTCAGATCCTGTATCCATGGAAGTAGATGCGCGCGACAAACTTATCTTTGAACTGCGGCATGCGCTCGCAACTGCCCATCATCAAAATGAAATTTCATCTTTATTGATTGAATCCTTGCTGGCATCTTCTCAACAAAATATCAAAAGCTCTGCTCATATTGATCTGTGCCGCAATGTATTGAAAAACATGCAGGGGTGTTGAAAAAATCATTTCAGCGAATGAGTCTCTGGAGATGGCCTCAGGATCAAATCCGAACGACGCTGGCCCTTTGACCACTATAGGAGCTGGTTCCAGCGTGACTTGATTCAATAGCACGGACTTCAAGACCGCGGAACTTTGAAAGTGCACTGGGGCTGCGTGGTACCTACCCTCCGTGACCCATGCCGAACTCTGCCCATAAATGGGGATATTTTGAGAAAATTTTGCTCACACACTGGTCACTGACATGGTGTAAGATTTTTTTTCAAATTGATCTGTAGGAGCAAAGAAATGGGTTTGTTTGATGTCTTTAAAAGTGAGCCCCTGAAACTGTCACCCAAATTGGCTTTGGCCGTGGGGGTTTTGTACATGATGGCAGCCGATGGTGAGATTGAGTCAGAGGAAATCGGTCAATTGCAATCGGTGGTGGGCGGTGACCAAGACCTCATCAGCTCGGCCCTCAAGTACTTGCGCAGCGTGAAGTACGAGCAGTTTTTAGCAGATGCTGCTGCACTGCTCAATGAGCGTCAAAAGCTTTGTTTGCTCATCAACATGGCAGACTCCCTTCTGTCTGATGGAAGGGCTGAACAGTCTGAGCAACAGGCATTTGGCCATGCGCTGAGTGCGTTTGGAGTGACTGAAGATGCCTTCAAGGGTTACCTTGAAACCCTGGCCATCAAAAATGACCGCGCAATTTTCAATTGATCCCAGCAAGGGTTTCACGCATCAGAGGTTGATGCGTGAAACTTTCTGGCCATCCAGCCCAGCATATTTCGTCTCACAAAATCTCATGCACCCTATCTGTACAGGGGCAGAGTTCAGTTGCTGATCCACCCACGCAATCCTTCAGGTCTTGCACGCAATAAGCAACGCAATAATCAGATGCGAGATCTTGGTCGCGACACACCCATGAAATTACTCATCCTAAGCTGCTTACAAGCCCTGGTAATTTCCTGCGCTTGGTCTCAGCAACAGCCAGTCACGAGCTTGCCGCCCAAAACGGTTGAACTTTTGATGCAATCTGTAGTTGCAGTTCAGACCCAGACAGATGATGACGCCAGCACCCGCAGCACACTGGGTCAACTTCGTCAAGGCTCGGGCGTGGTGATTGCGCCTGATTTGGTCCTGACCATTTCTTACTTGCTGATCGAAGCGCTGTCAGTCGACTTGATTGACCGGCATGGCAGACGTGTTCCCGCACAAGTGAAAGCCGTGGACACCGTCAGTGGCTTTGGCTTGGTTCAATCTTTGGTGCCTTTGCGCTTGGAACCTGTTTCAATGGGGGACACGGACACAGTAAACGTTCCAGCCAAGGTGCTGACATTGGGCCAAGGCGAGAGCGAACTCACCGAACTTCAGTTGGTCTCGCGCAAACCATTTGCGGGCAATTGGGAATACCTCCTTGAATCCCCGCTCTGGACCATGCCAGCAGTGAACAATTGGAGTGGTGCTGGTCTGTTCGATACCCATGGCCGATTGATTGGCCTGGGGTCCTTGTTGGTGCCAGATGTTTTCAGCGACACAAACCCCGTGCTGGGTAATTTGTTTGTACCCCTCAATGAACTCAAGCCCCATTTGGCTGCCTTGCTGCGAAATGGAAAACGCGAGGGACCCGCCCGATCTTGGCTGGGCATCAGCAGTCAGGCAGTGCGTGGGGGCGGATTGATGGTACAAAGAGTCACTCCAGACAGCCCAGCCTCTCTGGCCGGTATTCAAACAGGTGATGTCTTGATGGCCCTGCAAGGTCGAAATATCGAAAATTTATCCGACTTTTATCGCCAATTGTGGCAATGGGGTCCTGCAGGCAGCACCTTGGAGATCACGTTGAAAAGACAGGGACTAGAGAAAAAAATTCAAATCATCACAGGGGACCGAGCCCAATCCATGAGGCCGCCCAAAGGTATCTGATATCACTTATCAGACCTTGGATGAACGCCCAACACAAACACAAATGTGCCACAGGGCGACAATTTACTTGCTCGGATAAGCTGTGCGCTGAGCATATGGATCAGCCTTTTTGGCGGGCGATTCAATCAAGGACTGTGTGCCTGTCACACAGACGACCTCAATTGCTTCTACCATGGTGGAAAATAACGAGTCATCTTTGTGAATGCTTTTGCTGGTCTGATTGGGTGAAACCAAAAAGATGCAAACAAACTGCGATGATGGACGACTAAACCGATTGAACACCAGCGTTCAACAAACCCCTGAATTGAAAAACTTTGTACCATGACCACAGTCAAGCAGTGTATAGATCAAAAAAATAACCTCATTTTCTCGGTTTCTACCAATGACACCATCGAAGTCGCACTCAAATTGATGAGAGACAACAGAGTTAGAGCAATTCTGGTCATCGACAATAAAAAATTAATGGGCATTGTTTCGCAAGGTGACTGTGCCATCAAGGTCTTATTGCCTCACAAAGATCCAAGAGCCACCTTGATATCAGAAGTCATGACCGCCAATCCTTTGACCGTTGGACTCAACAACACGCTGGATGAGTGCATGGCCATCATGATGCATAAGCACATAAGACATTTACCAGTCCTCGATTCCAATCAAGTCATCGGTGTAGTATCCGTTGGCGACATAGTTAAAAATGTCATTGAGCATCAAGGCAGCCAAATCGCGTTTTTAGAAACATACATAAAAGGCCATGGCGCCTGACACATTGCGCTGGTATCCCATTGATCGAAGCAACCAGGTTGGGCTAAGCTTACAGAGCATTTGCAAAACCCATCGGACTGACTTTTTGCCATTTAGAAACAATTGTTCCAAACCGACTGTGCATTACTTTTAGGCTACTTCTTCAGGTCAATTGCGCAGAGAGCGAAAATTGATAGTGCCCCGAGTGCAATGGTTATCCCCAGGGCTCCTACACCCCACTGAGTTAACGCCAGTCCAAACATCCAAGGCGCAAATGCTGAGCATATTCGAGCAGGCAACATAATCCAACCTTGCCTGTAGCCGTACCCACTTGAACCAAATAAAGCCAGCGGCAAAGTGCCTTTGGCTATTGTCAAAACGCCGTTGCCGGCCCCGTGAAGAAGTGCAAAGATCGGTGCTGCGACGGGTCCCAAAACAACCATCAAGAGAGCACCCATTGGGTGAGCCATTGCAGCAAGACGAGCAGAAAGCAAAGGATGCATTTTGCGCAACAACCCAAATTCCAAAATTCTTGCCATGACTTGAGCGGGTCCAATGATCGCACCAACGGCAATCGCATTGACTAGACTCACGCCAGCGGCTTCAAGCATTCTCGGCCAATGGGATGCCATCGCAGTACTGGTAAACCAAGTTACTGAGAACACAAAAGACAGCAGAAGTGCCTGTTTCAGCGTTGGCGCTTTCTGATCTTTTGGTGGAGCCATGGGCATATCGGCTTGAGGCTTATGTTCTTCACTGCCATTGGCGATATCCCATCGTTTGATTGTGGATAGCCAGTCGATGGCCAAATTAAGCGGCATAGCCAACAACATATGTAGCGATGCCCATGCCCAACAAGCCTCTCGCCAGCCCCAATAACTCAGGAACCATCCACTCAAGGGCCAGCCAACCGTGCTGGCGAAACCTGCGATCAGCGTGATGCCAGTAATTGCTGATCGTGCAGATTGACCGTAAATTCGAACCAACGTTGAAAATGCCGATTCATAAAGACCGCCAGCCATACCCAAGCCAATCATGAACCATGCAAGATAAAGCCCTGACGCACCGGTGGCAAATCCAAGAAGAATAAGTCCTGCAGCAAACAAGACATTTGATGCAGGCAGCACCCTGTGGCCGCTCAAGTTGTCAATCGCTTTGCCAAACACGGGGCCGAAAACTGCAGAGACAACCAAAGACATTGAAAATGCCAGGTAAAAATCCGATGTATCCATTCCTAAATCCAGAGAAATTGGATCAGCAAGAATGGCAGGCAAGTAATAAGTAGAAGCCCAAGCGATTGTTTGCGTCACCCCCAAACTGGCAACCAATGGCCACAGACTTCTCACCATAAAAGGACCAACACTTGAGCTTGTCCGAATGAACCAGTTTGTGTTTGATTTTCGACTGGACTGCTGCCAGCAGAGAAGACTTTGAATTTGCCTTGCCCAATGTGGTTGAGCATCGCTTCAGCCATGATGCTGCGCGCAGAGTTGTGGGTACAAAGAAAAAGGACGTTCAAAGGTTTGACTTCAGTCATTTTGGAATACCTCTCATCTAATGTCAAAAACTCAAATGCTGATCACCTTCAGCGAAGATCAAATTTGCGCCAAAGCGAGGGTGCATGTTCATCACATTACCAAGCAGTTATAAAGAGCCCAACTCTTCGTTAAATAAAAGTTTCCAGGCTGCTTTATACGCCACGATCTCTCTTGTCGGCATTGGCAAACGGTTCAAGAAATACCTGAGATTTTTTGTCCATTCCTCAATTTTGTCCATCCTATCCCCGCCAATGTCGAGTGCCGCTAAAAATCTGTAAGGCTTTGCAACGATCAAATTGGTCCACGCTTGAGCATCGCTCCAAAATCTTGCATGTCTTTCACCACTTGGTTGGTATCTAGAAAGCGCATCACCAAAAGCGGTGTCTATATAGAGATTAGGAAATTGATCCAACCATTTCTCAAGCATCGCAGGGCCATACTGTGTGGACCGTTGCTGATATCTGATTTGTGCCAAATGACACCAAATAACCTTGGCCTTTGGAAACTTACCCAACATACGCGCTAATGGTTCAAGAAGTTTGTCTTCAATTTCGTAGTGAATCTGAAATGGAATACCTGTTTTCTCAGCGAGCATGAACACTCGCTCCATCAAGGGACCATCAATGGCCACCTCCACGTCTCGAAAAAATGCACCTCGGCTAATTTGTCGCGGAGATGGGTAATGTCGAACTTCAAACTCACCCATCAACGGGTAGTTATGCCCTGGAATGAACTTTTCCAAAGCCATCAAAAAATCCAGCGGAAACTTAGTCCAAGCGGGGTGGTTTCCGCCATTGCCTGTAGGGATGAAATATTCAGGAAACTTCACAAATGACTCAAGGGCGTGGTCGCTCCAAATAGCGCCTTGTTCTACTAATTTACCTGGTTGATCTACAGATAAACACATCATGGCGATGCCCGCCCTGTCCATAGATCGGGTAAAAGCAGATAAGTCAATCTCTAAAGGGTTGTATGAGCTTTCAATGTCGATTATGGGAAGTAAGCCAGTATTCTTAATCTTTCTGATTCGCTCTAAATAATTCGCCCGTACACTTTGAAAATCAAAACCCTCTGCGGCGTTTGCATTTCTGGAGTAAAAAAGTGCAAGTGGTAACGCAAAGCCTTGTGCGACAAAAAGTCTTTTGGAGAGATTCAGCATCGATGGCCCCTCAGTTATAGCAATTTTGTATCCGCCGATCGCAAGTCGACTTAAATTCACTGCTGTCTGACCCAGAGTGAAGGGATATGTCCTCTATTTTTGTCATTTGCTGGACAGGATTTTCGCTTAATAGCACCCTAGATCTGCCGGTTGGCAATTAGCCCTGCAGAGCATAAAATCATACAAACATGAGCGTTATTTGAAAAAAATCATCATCATTGCAGGACCCAACGGCGCGGGCAAAACCACATTTGCCCGTGATTTCTTGCCTGCTGAAGCCCAAACGCTCAGGTTTATAAATGCCGATTTGATCGCTGCTGGCTTGGCTCCATTCAATCCAGAGACAGCTTCTTTCAAAGCTGGCCGCCTGATGCTGGAAGAAATCGACGAATGCGTGGATGCCGGACAAAGCTTTGCGTTTGAAACCACGCTGTCAGGCTTGGCCTATTTGAAAAAGATAGCTGTATGGCAGCACCTTGGCTATCAAGTTAAGCTGTGGTTCTTGTCTTTGCCCAATGAGGACATCGCCGTATCCAGGGTTGCGCGCCGCGTTCTGCAAGGTGGCCACAACATTCCTGAAGACGTTATTCGCCGACGCTTCAAAGCTGGTTTAGCCAACTTCCATCAGCGTTACAGCAAGGTAGTTGATTCTTGGGCTTTGTACGACAACTACGGCATTGAGCCCAAATTAATTGACTGGAGCAATAAATGAATCCCAAAGATATCCGTACTTCAACTGATCCAGACTTAGCAGGTTCCTTTGCAGCCATTCAACGTGCTGCTCGTTCAGCGCAAGATCTTGCAATCAGAACTAACACAAGCATTCTTGTATCGGTAGATGGAAAAGATGTTGAGCTGACAGCGGCTGATTTGATCAAGATGCGTGAAAAAGAAAAGCATCAGTCACACCAGTGAGTGCAAAAGCGCCCATCTGATAGCCTGTCGCACTCTGGCTTTTTTATCCACCCTACCTGCATGCAAGTGATAAGTACTTGATGCACACCTATCAAGTATCAGTTCGCGCACAGGTCCAAGGCCGTAGCCAAGTGATCCGAACTGAGGTACGGGCTCTGAACGCGCAGGACGCGCGATGGTTGCTATGGGCGCAGTGGGGATTTCACAGCATCCAGTGGGGGCCAACACAGGTCAAAAACTCAAATTAAGTGCCAGCAAACCTTTTTGAAAATCACTTCCAGCGAAGGTCCAATTTACGATTGTGTGCGGCGCAATCCTGCAAGTAAAGGTTAATCAGGCTTTGGTACGGAATGCCAACTTGCTCAGAAATACCTTTGAAGTACCCGATTGAGTACTCATCCAAACATATAGTGATCGGCTTGGTCAATTTCGCAGCAAAAGTATTCTTTCGTGCTTTGCTGAAATCGTATTCTTTTCTCATGGTGATCCTTTCATCGGTATTGCTTGGATTCATGGCTTGTGGTTTTTCGTACAGAAATAATTCTGATCACGTTAACCTGCTCTCGATAGCAACGGCAAAACAAAAGACCTTGCGCGAACTGCTCATGCCAAGTAAAACAAAACTACCCTCAAATCAATCAAAAGCCAGCTCAACTTTGCACCCTACGCGTGAGGCCAAAGTGATGAGCATATCGAGGCTGAACTTTTCAGTCTTGCCGCTCAAAAGATCACTCACCCTGCTTTGCGCTACCCCAAAGCGCTCTGCAACTTGAGCTTGAGTCCAACCTTCTGATTGGACAATAATGCGAACGTGGTCGATCAACTCCGCTCGCATCTCCATAACCTTGGCGTGCGCTAAATCACTCACCCACCAACTCCATGACTAACTCGCGGGGGTTATCTGTGCGTTCGCTCACATCTAACATTTCAATGCCAAGCACTTTGCCTTCGCGGTCATAGTCAAAAACCACACCGGGTCGAATTTCTTCACTCTCAGCCACAGTGCCTGCACGCAAGCGGATATACATGGCGTCAGCTTGCTGATCGTATTCAATTTTCATGGTGAAACTCCATACTTTTCAAACTTGCTAGTTGCCATCACAGTGACGACCAACACAACGACGTCACCTTCAGTTATAACTCGAAGCAACTGCTTGTTACCAGATCTTTGAATGAATCCTTGTGACTCTATTCGACCATGGTCAGCAGGTATTTGCCGAATAGGATTTTTCAGCGTCGCCTCCACCTCCTGTTGGCTGATACCTCGCTCAGCCATTCGGGCTAGAGCATGTTTTGTGTAGGTGATTGTCATTTTTTCAATTATATAACTACTTTTATAATCCTAAAATTGTATTTCAGTACTCGCTGGGCAACATGATCACCCAGTGCACGCCATCCCAGCACCCTTTTTGG